>FWPV01001659.1_pt1 | contig 59838 bp, 69 predicted proteins | sample 2228371 | NCBI WGS metagenome assembly FWPV01 (sample SAMEA103939776, study PRJEB20133) | metagenome
AGACATACCATTAGTCACTCTCTTGAAAGCGTCGCAAACGAGGACGAAACACATTCACGAAGGAATTTAACCAGATTTTGAAGAATTCTTTGATTTGCTCTCTATTCTCTAGTGCTAGAACGTTTTCGCAATTTATTTAGCCTAACAGAAACATCTCCGAAATCTTGCCAGTTCCAAATCACTTCCTCACCCAACTCACTGCGAATGTTATCCAGATCAGGATTCAACTGCTCCAAGATCTCTTCGCCAACTTGTCCGGAAGCAACTCTAAAGAAGACTCCAACCCTCTTACTGCTCTTCATAAAACAAGCGCTAATCCACGCTTTCTTGTTTAAGCCAGGGTAAACGTAAAGGTATTGTTCCTGATCCCTGATCCTAAAAATCCAAATGTTTTACCAACAAAGAAAAAACCCCTTGCAACGCTCGTGTTACAAGGGGTTTCTAATTTTTAGTGTGATCCCTCTGGGGCTCGAACCCAGGACCCCATCCTTAAAAGGGATGTGCTCTACCAACTGAGCTAAGGAATCTTCCTTTTGTGTAAGGGACTGCAAAGGTAAGCCTCGACTTGAATTTTACAAATCCAGCGCAGAAAATATTTTAACTTTTTCGCTTAGGCCTTGATTCTCAAATGAAAAGTTCTGTGTCGCTTGTAAGCCTTGGCCCCTATACCTTCCAGCAAGCGCAGCATCCGTGGGTTGAAGTCGCCCACCCAGCTGAGCTCCAATTCTTCTAATCCGGGAATCGCTTTCGCTTCATTAAAGTAATCGTTGATCAGGATGCTCTCTACTCCTTTATTTTGATGTTCCGGCACCACACCGAACAAAATTGCCCGCATCCTTTTTGTCTTGCCAAAGGCCAGCCTGAGGGCCAACCTGGTCTTGAACCACAAGCCTTGCTGAGTGCCGAGGCCTTGGATTAAAGGATTCAAATCGCGCAAGCTTACAAAGAAGCCTACCGGCTCCTCCCCCAGGTAGGCAAAGCGAATAAGCTGCGGCAACAAAACCGGCTTCATGGCTTCCATACTCCGAAGTACCTCTTCTTCGCTCAGCGGCTTAAAGTGACTGTGCACCTGCCATGCTTGGTTGTAAATAACACATAAGTCGTGGGCCAACTTTTTCCTTTCACGCCACGCAAAGGCAACTGACCGGTAAGCGTACCTCGTTCGACTATGGGAAGCAATGCTTGCCAAACGTTCGGCCTTAAACCATTCCTTCCGAATCAAGGCTGTTTCTTGATCGTAATCCTTTTCAAATCCATAGCCTTCAAACAAGGCCTGGTAATAAGGCGGATTATAGGTGTCCTGAAACGCAGGCCGGCTAAATCCATCTATCAACAAGCCCCAATAGGCTTCCCTGGATCCGGGCTGTACCGGTGCTACCACGTCTGCCTTCGCTTCACTCCTAAGCCAAGCTATGGCTGTATCGAAAAGAAGCTTGGCTGCTTGGAAATCGTTCTGGCATTCAAAAAATCCTAAGCGGCCCTGGTTTGAATCCCCATCGTGAAAGGCTGCAATTCGGCCAATGTCCACACCCTGCCCGTCTTTGACCAGCCACATCTTGATTGCACCTCGGGCGAGCCACCGGTTGACAGCCGGGTTGAGCAACTGGCGGAATTCCACCTCCAATGGCGGCACCCAATTCGGGTCGCCGGCATAGAGTTGATAAGCCAGTTCAAAAAATTGCTTTTGCCCTTTAAAATCTGTAATTTCTTGTGCTTCCATTTCTGATTCCCAAAACAGATATTCGCGGAGCACAAAATAAGCAATCAATAGCCATGGAAATAGGAGAAAAAATTATTGAGTTCACCTTGAAAGGTGCAGACGGCCAAATGCATAACATCTATGAGTATGCCGATAAATATGCCCTGTGTATCGTTTTTACCAGCAATAGCTGCCCTTACTCCAAGGCTTACGGACAGCGTTTAATCAAACTTTTAGCCAAGTACGAAGACGACAGTTTCGGAATTATCGGCATCAACTCGAACGACCCGGCCCAATCTCCGGAAGACTCCTATGCTGAAATGCAACGCATCTCTGAAAAGCTGGGCTTGGAATCCATCAACTTCATGTACCTCCAAGACGAGGACCAATCGGTAGCCAAAGCCTACGGAGCCAAAGTGAATCCAGAAGTATTTCTTTTCAACTCCAGAAGAGAGCTGGTTTACCGCGGTGCTATAGACGACAACTGGCAGAGCCCGGCATTGGTAACACGCGTATACCTGGAAGATGCCATCGAATACTGCCTTGACGGTATTGAAGTGGACTTCCCTGAGGTAGAGCCGGAAGGTTGCCCTATCATCTGGAAATAAGCAAACTCATTATACTATTGGAAAGCCTGTCGGGAAGGAAGCAAATAGGGTTTCCTTTTCAGCAGGCTTTTCCGCATTTTTGCAGCGTTTATGACAAGCATTGAAACACTTCTTCAACAGCATATCCAAAAGGCTTTTACCGAACTCTTTCAAAAGGAAATAGAAGAACCCAAACTGGAAAAGACCAAGCCTGAATTTGAAGGCGACTTCACTTTGGTGGTATTTCCTTTTTTGCGACTCACCGGTAAAGGTCCTGAGCAAAGTGCTGAAATCCTTGGTGAGTACTTAAAAGACCAATGCGATGAAGTAGCTGATTTCAACGTAATCAAAGGCTTCTTAAACCTGAGCATCTCGGATTCCTATTGGACCGGTTTTGCTGCCTCAGCTCTGAGCAGACCGACAGCGTACGCCAAAAGCGAAAGCGGAAAAGGCAAAAAAGTCATGGTGGAATACTCCTCCCCCAACACCAATAAACCCCTGCATTTGGGTCACGTTCGAAACAACCTCCTGGGTTATTCAGTTGCTAAAATTCTGGAATTCAACGGATACGAGGTTATCAAGGCTAACTTGATTAACGACCGCGGTATCCACATCTGTAAATCGATGTTGGCCTGGGAAAAATTCGGTAACGGCGAAACACCGGAAAGCAGCGGCATGAAAGGCGATCATTTGGTAGGTAAATACTACGTGGCCTTTGACCAAGCCTACCGAGAAGAAGTAAAAGCCCTGATGGCGGAAGGTAAAAGCGAAGACGAAGCGAAAAAGCAGGCTCCGCTCTTATTGGAAGCCCAAGAATTGCTTCGCAAATGGGAAGCAGGCGACAAAGCTACCATCGCTACTTGGAAAAAAATGAACCAGTGGGTATACGACGGCTTTGACGTTTCCTATAAGCGATTGGGTGTCGACTTCGATAAATTCTACTACGAATCGGATACCTACTTGTTAGGTAAAGACTTGGTTCAAGAAGGCCTAAGCAAAGGTGTTTTCTACCAAAAAGAAGACGGCTCTGTTTGGATCGACTTAAGCGAATACAAGCTGGATCAGAAACTGGTGCTTCGCTCTGATGGCACCTCGGTTTATATCACGCAAGACTTAGGCACAGCCGATCAAAAATTTGAGCAATACGGTTTTGACCAGTCCATTTATGTGGTGGGGAATGAACAAGACTACCATTTCAAGGTACTCTTCAAAATACTGGAAAAACTCGGCCGCTCTTACGCCCAAGGTATGTATCACCTAAGCTACGGCATGGTAGACCTACCGTCAGGCAAGATGAAATCCAGAGAAGGTACCGTGGTAGATGCGGATGATTTGATGGATGAGATGTTCAAGACAGCCAAAGAAATCACCTTGGAATTAGGCAAGACCGAAGGTTTAAGTGAGGCTGAACTCAATGCCCTCTTCGAAAGTGTGGGCATGGGGGCTTTGAAGTATTTCTTATTGAAGGTTGATCCGGCCAAACGTATTCTATTTGACCCGAAAGAAACCATCGACTTCCAAGGCAATACCGGTCCATTCTTGCAATACACCTACGCCCGCATCAGTTCCTTGTTGCAAAACGCCCCAAGTGTAAGCGCCGAAGCCTGGCCAAGTCACTTGGAGCCGCAAGAGCGAGACCTAATTAAGAACCTCTATGCTGCACCGCAGGTTATTGAAGCAGCCGGTAAGCAATACAGTCCGGCTTTAATAGCGAACTATGTCTACGATGTGGTTAAGTCTTACAATCGTTTATACCACGACTTAAGCATCTTAAAAGAAACGGACGAAAGCAAAAAGGCACTTCGCTTACGTTTAAGTGAAGCGACGCGTGAAACAATGAAAGCCTGCTTTACCATGTTGGGTATTCCGGTGGTTGAACGCATGTAAGCAAAAGAGCGTGCATATCGCTCAGCTTTTCATCGTTTGGTAAAAATACAAGCATAGTCCCTTGCGGCACCGGATTGGGTATGAAAGGCGAAATTTACTTGGTTACATCAAATTAGCAGGTCTTGCAATTATTTGTACGCAAAACAATGCGCCTAATTTGTATAATGTCGTGTCTAAGCCATTAAATGAACCTAAAAATCCTCCTACTCTGCGCGGTGCTGTTTTGCAGCGCCTGCTCTCATCAGCGTTATGCTCACCGAGAGAAAGTTAAAGTACGTAAGCCTGCTTTTTCTGAGTCTATCACCCCCATAAAGCCAAGCAGTCCATCGCTAAAAAATGCCACTGCGCGTATAGCCTTTACACCGAGTGCAGCCCCAGCTCACTCCGAAATTCCGCTTACTTACGCCAAGCCTGCTGACAGCTCTTCTGGCCATGGCGCAATTTTACCTAACTTAGAAAAAGAGCCTCTTGTTTATGTTATAGACAGCACGAGGTCCATTTCTGTGGAGGAGCCCCCCGAAAATCGAAGTTTTAATGAATTAGACTTTGTAGAAATGCTAGAGGTAATTCTAGTATTACTGCTTTGCTTCATAATAGCCTTATGCATAGCCATTGTACCGGCATTTATCATGCTGTTTCTCGGGAGCGCATTGGCAATTTACTTGACTTTGGCTTCTATAACACTCGGTTTGACTATACTATTTGGACATTGGTCGATACGAAAGTTTTTGAAAATAAAACTCAAGTTTTCATCCACGCTAATGCTGAGTATACTTTTGGTATTGCTTTTTCTTTTCGTTATTCCAATCTTGGCCGTTGCCTAAGATTGTCTATCCCCCATTTAGTGCAGATTCAAAAGGCTGCTGACCCGGAACAGCATCTTTCTCCGCGAGCCATTGTCTATCCGTTTTCGTCTCAATACAGTCAAATTTGCGTTACAAAAGTCGAGGCATTAGAAAGCCATATACCAGAATTGTATATTTACCGTCAACCTAATTACCTGAAGCTATGAAACGCCAAAACCTTGTCCTAATCCTCATCAGCTTTCTGTTCCTGCTTTCTTCCTGCCAGCAGCGGTATTGGCATGTTAAAAAGGTAAGGGTACATCCTGAATACCGTGCCCAGCAAGAGCGCGTCGATAAGCAAAATCCGCTTAGCTTAAATTCCCAACCGGATTCGCAAATCAGGCAGATTAGCTTGGCAGAGCCTCATTTTCCTGTTCAAGCTCTACCCGTCGTTCCAACTGAAAACGCTGAAGTCACAATGCATGAACCCGAATCGCCTAAGGTAGAAACAGAAACTGAGAACACGGCAGACAAGACCAAAACTCAGTCGGATTCTCAAAAACTGGTGGACGACGATGAAGAGGGAAACGCAATTTCCATTGTAGACTACATGGTTCTGTTCGCCTTCTTCTTTACCTCACTGCTTTTGGCCCTGGTAGCACTCTACCTTCCATCCGCGCTGCTTACCTTGCTTTTATTGGCTGTTACGATAAGCAGTTCTTTGGGCTTCTATGCCGTTATTCTTCTGGGATCGCTTTTCGTTGCCCTTTTTATCTTTTTGGCCTATAAAATATACAGCTACTTAATTCAATACGCCTTCCCGAAAAAGGTAGATAAGAGCGATGTTAAGCAGACTTTTCTCCTCTTCTTTGCCCTGCTGGTTCTGCTTCTCGGGTATTTTGCGCTGGTATTAGTCGACTCCTTCATTATCGCTTTTATTCTAGGCCTGCTGAGTTTTATACTCCCTATAATTACTTTGATTTACTTCATTAAAGCTTGGCTTAAGTAATGCGAAAGAAAAAACTCGTTGTTTTAACAGGAGCCGGAATCTCAGCAGAATCGGGCTTACGAACGTTTCGGGATGCCGGCGGACTCTGGGAAGGTCACAATGTGTATGAAGTTGCCAGTCCGGAAGGCTGGTATGCCAATCCGGAGTTGGTGCTTGATTTTTACAACCAGCGTCGCAAACAACTGAGCGAAGTGGTACCCAACGCGGCACATTATGCCCTCGTAGAGTTGGAGCAGTTTTTTGAAGTGCATATTATCACCCAAAATGTTGACGACCTGCATGAAAGAGCCGGTTCGAGTTCTGTTTTGCACCTGCACGGCGAGCTGAAAAAAGTGCGCAGCACGGTTTACGAGAGTCTGGTTTATGAACTGGAAGGCTGGGAGCTAAAATGGGGCGATCTCTGTGAAAAAGGGCATCAGCTCAGACCTCATATTGTGTGGTTCGGTGAGCCCGTTCCGCTCATAGAAGACGCTGCCCTTCACTGCTCAGATGCCGACCTGCTGGCCGTAATCGGAACCTCTATGCAGGTGTATCCGGCTGCCGGTTTGGTGCATTATGCATCGGCCGATATCCCCAAATTTTACATTGACCCCCAAGCCGAAAACTTGCAAGCCGTACAAAATTTACGCTGTATCAAACAAAATGCGAGTACCGGAGTTCCTGCATTAGCCACTTTATTGAAGCAAAACCATAGCTAAGACGCCCATCGTATGATCAGCCTGCATGACCTAAACCAAATGAGACAACAAAGCGATACAGAAGCCGATCGCATTATAGAAGGCTTATTTGAATCAGGAGATCACCGTCAGATGGGCTTACTGATGGCCCTGGAAACGAATAGCGAAGCTTTGCCAGACGCGCTTCACCCGGAACTCAAAGACTTTATTGAGCGATGCAGCCGCTTGCCGGAATGGGCTGACTTGACCAAGGTGAGGAGAGCCGAACAGTTCTTCGATCAATACCAAGTTTACGTTTACTCTGCTTTGCTTTTTGCCTCACTCCCTTACTGTTACGCTGCTGCCGATGGGGCAAGAGTGCTCAGCCAATCGAACCGCATAGAAGAACTCACCGAGCGGCGATTGAGTGAAACAGGACAATTCATCCAAGACGTATCCGAGCCGGGTGCTTTTGAAGCGCAGGGAAAGGCGTTCCGGAGCATCGCTAAAGTGCGCCTGATTCATGCCGCCGTTCGTTTTCACTTGCTTAAAAAAGGCAATTGGAACACCGCATGGGGCCTACCCACCAACATGGAAGACATGGCGGGTACCAACCTCGCATTTTCTGTGGTAACCTTAAGGGCTGTAGAGAAAATGGGGGTTGAACTTGATATGAAAGACAAAGACGCCGTTTTACATAAATGGAACCTGGTTTCTTACCTGCTAGGCCTCAACCAAGCTCTGCTGGCGGAAGATTACAAAGAAGCCTTGCAACTGGAAAAACAAATTGTGAAGCGGCTGTTCCGGAAGTCGGAAGAAGGACAAAAACTAACCCGCTCTTTGGTCGAGTTTATTCACAGTATTGAAAAACCCCTTGCACCTAATTACGGCAGTCACATGATGCGCTACCTGCTGGGAAACCAAGTGGGCGATTTACTGGGTTTAGAAGAGATTCCGCTTTTCAACTGGCCCTCACTAATGAGCAGCACCAATGCCTTAGTGCACAAAATGGGCTGGAGTCCGAAGCTCAATCAAATGCATATTCCCTTGCACCTGAGCCTAATCAAACGAGGTGAAATAGAGAACAAACGAATCGACTATCCACTTGATTCTATCCTGAAAGGAAAGTAGCATTGTAGCATGAATCAGGAGCAGGCGCAAAAACGAATTGAATCGCTCACGAAGGAGCTGAAAGAGCACAATTACAAATACTATGTTCTCGCCCAACCCAGCATCAGCGATTTTGAATTTGACCAGCTTTTAGAAGAGCTGCAAGCGCTAGAAAAGGCCTACCCTGCATTCGCAGATCCCGATTCTCCTACCCGGAAAGTTGGCGGAGACATCACCAAAGAATTCAACACCATCAAACACCGCCACCGCATGTTCTCCTTGGGAAACACCTACAATGCGGAAGAGCTAAGTGAGTTTGATGAGCGCGTGAGAAAAGGTTTGGGCAGCGATAACTTCGAGTACGTTTGCGAACTCAAATTTGACGGATTCGCTATCAGCCTAAACTACGTGAACGGAAAATTGCGGCAGGCACTTACCCGCGGCGATGGCGAGCAAGGAGATGATGTAACAACCAACATCAAAACAATCAAAAACCTGCCTACTCAGCTCAAGGGCGATTACCCGGCCGATTTTGATATCAGGGGTGAAGTATTCATGCACAGAGCAGCTTTTGAGCGAATGAATGCCGAACGCGAGGCAGAAGGACTTCCGGGCTTCGCTAACCCACGTAATTCAGCAGCAGGAACCATCAAAATGCAAGAAAGCGCCGAAGTAGCCAAAAGGCCGCTCGACCTCTTTCTATATTACCTCATTGCAGAAGGCAGGGACTACCGACAGCATTACGAAAACTTGCAAAAAGCCCAGTCTTGGGGCTTCCCGGTAAGTGAACACGCTAAAAAATGCCAAAACCTGGAGGAGGTTCTCGACTACATCAAGCATTGGGACAAAGCCCGTCACGATCTCAGTTTCGACATAGACGGCGTGGTGATTAAAGTCAATAATTACGACCAACAAGAAGAACTAGGCTTTACGGCCAAATCGCCCCGTTGGGCTATCGCGTATAAATTCAAAGCGGAAGCTGCGGCTACTATTTTAGAGTCTGTGAGCTACCAAGTGGGCAGAACCGGAGCCATCACCCCGGTGGCTAACTTAAAGCCCGTACACTTGGCCGGCACCACGGTGAAGCGAGCATCCCTCTACAATGAAGACCAAATCACCAAACTCGACCTGCGCTTAGGCGATACCGTCTTTGTGGAAAAAGGTGGCGAGATCATTCCGAAAGTTACAGGCGTTGATTTGAGTAAACGTCCGGCAAACGCTGAGCCCTTGGTCTACGCTTCAAACTGTCCGGAATGCGGCACGGCCCTTATCCGCCGCGAAGGCGAAGCACAGCATTATTGTCCGAACGATGCCGCCTGCGAACCACAGGTAAGAGGCAAGGTGGTGCATTTTATTGGTCGCAAGGCTATGGACATTGACTCCATGGGTGCTGAAACCGTTGAACTCCTGTTTGATGCCGGCCTGATTCACAACTACGCCGATCTCTATACACTGAGCTTCGATCAAGTGATTAAACTGGAGCGTATGGCTGAGAAATCGGCCAGTAACCTGCTGCTTGGCATACGTGAATCAGTGAACGTACCTTTTGAACGTGTGCTCTTTGCCCTGGGTATACGTATGGTGGGCGAAACGGTAGCGAAGAAGCTGGCGAAGAAGTTTAAAAACATCGATGCCTTAGCGGCAGCCTCTGAAGAAGAGTTGACTGCTGTGGATGAAATTGGAGGCAAAATAGCCGAACAGGTCGTTCGCTTTTTCGCTCAAGAAGAAAACCAACGCATCATCCAAAAATTGAAGGATGCCGGGTTGCATTTTGAAATAGCTGAGGAAGACGGGCCGGTTTCCAATGTACTCGAAGGTAAGTCATTCTTGGTATCGGGTGTCTTTACTCAATTCAGTCGCGATGAACTAAAGGCCAGCATTGAAGCACATGGCGGACGAAATGTTAGCGGTGTTTCGGCTAAGTTGGATTACCTCATTGCCGGCGATAAAATGGGGCCGGAGAAGCTGAAAAAGGCCGAGGCTCTAAACATCAAAATCATTTCAGAAGAAGACTATATCGACCTAATTGGCTCTAGCGAGTCAAAGCCGACTGAAGATGCCAAAGAAGCTGAGCCAAAAAAGAAGGAGTTTCCTTCTCAGGGCAGTTTGTTCTAGCGTTTGTAGTTTTTTTCGTACAAGGCAATCCAAGCCTGCGGCGTCATTTTCTGCACCAATTCACCTATCAAAACAAAAGGAATTAAGTCTGGTTTCTTGAATCGGATACAGCTCTTTCCCATGTCTAATTTTCCGGTAACCCGTTTGGCATATTCTGAGGTAAACCATTGGTTTAACTCCGGATCAGCGTAAATACCCATGTGGTAAACAGCAACAAAATTCTTCTGTGAAGCGATGCTCAAAAAAGGCAAAGGCAGTTTGGGGTCGCAATGGTAACCGGCCGGATAAAGACTGTGCGGCACCACATAGCCCAGCATGCCGTAACTTAGTTGCTCTTCAAAGCCTTCCGGCAGATGAGCTAGAATGGTTTGCCTCAGCATGTTAAAGGCTGCCTTCCTCTCTTCGGGTATCTGCTGAAGGTATTCTTCCGGATTTTTCGACTGAATCTGCATAAAACAAAAATAATCTTCGTTAAAGCAACTAAACAAGTGATCAAGCACCCAACGCGATTCGCCTCTGAATACCTACTTTTGCCCTATTGAAAAAGCTCATCGCTAAAAAGATAGTTTTAAGTCAAGCAAAAGCAGGTAGCAAGCTTGAGCGAAAGGTAAGAGCACTTGGACCAGGCTCGAAAGTCGGTATTGTTTTTCAAGCAGAGGAAGAATCGACCCGAAAACTGATGTACCAGTTGAAGGAAAAGCTTCAAATGCTCGGTGCGGAATGTACTTTTTTAGGATTTTTCGATGAAAAGGAATTTCCCGCAGGACTAAGCTTCAAGCCCGGTTTTGACTATTTTAACCGCAAAGACCTGCAATGGCATGGATTACCGACTAAGGAAAAAGTCAAAGGTTTTTCCGACATTCAGGTGGATTTTTTGATCTTTGCATCATTGGAAGGCTCCCTGTGTCTTCTGCAATTTGCTGCGGCATCCAAGGCATTTCGTATCGGTCCCTACTTAGAGACCTACTCGAGTTGTTTTGATTTGATGATCGATGTACAAAAGCAGTCTGATTTAGGGAACTACTTGAGTATTTGTGAACATTATATAAAACAACTCAAATGAATTTGAACTTGTGGGGCACCGGCGTAGCGATGGTTACTCCTTTTACAAAGGAAGGTGCAGTAGATATTTCAGCTTTAAAGAAGCTCACCAACCACCTGATTGATAACGGTATTGACTACCTCGTGGTGATGGGCACCACAGGTGAATCTGCAACGCTGAGCCAGTCAGAAAAAGCAGAAATCCATGCCACCATTAAAAACGAAAACCAAGGTAGGCTCAAGTATGTGGCCGGCTTGGGAGGCAACAATACCTTAGAACTTGTAGACCAGTTTAAAAAGTTCGACTACGATGGTGTAGATGCGATTCTTTCTGTTTCGCCTTACTACAACAAACCAAACCAAGCTGGCATCATTCAGCATTACACGGCTTTGGCAGATGCCTCCAAAAGGCCGATTATCCTGTACAATGTTCCGGGAAGAACTGGCTCCAACATGACAGCTGAAACGACACTTCGCTTGGCTGAACATCCAAATATTGCAGGCATGAAAGAGGCTTCGGCCAATTTCGATCAGATCATGGAAATCATGCGGAACAAACCCGATGGCTTCGATGTTATCTCTGGCGATGATGCCTTGACTTTACCTTTGTTAGGCGTAGGCTTAGACGGTGTTATTTCTGTTGTAGGAAATGCCTTTCCGCAGAAATTCTCTGAAATGGTGCGTGAGGGATTAAGCGGCAATTTTGTAGCCGCCCGACTTTTGCATTATGAACTGCTTCCTATGATGCAGGCCATCTTTGCCGATGGAAGTCCGGGAGGAATCAAAGAAGTGCTGAACCACCTCGGCATCTGTGGCACCACAGTCAGACTGCCGCTCGCCAACGTGAATGAGCAAGTAAAAGAAAAACTGATCAGCCTCGCTCAGAAATTATAAGCTAGAAGCCATCGCACAGATGGCTTTTTTTATGGTAGCTGGAGAACGCTGTCTAAGCGAACAAACTCAAGTTCCATATCGGCCGCCAACAGGAATAGACTATCCTGGTCAGTTTGGTAATACGCCGCCCAAATCTGATTCTGTTTCCTCTTCAGCTCGCCATACAACTGCATCACACTTAAGCGCTCTTGCAAAGACCCCGGAAACTCAGGCAAAGGAAGAGAATCTGCCCGGGCTATTTGCATCTGCCATGCCGCCGAACGTTCTGCATAAAACTGATCCATGTGCCGGAAACTATCTCTAGGAAGGCTGGGATCGAGCTGCAACCGCTCTTGTGCTCGCAGCTCAATAAACGACTTTTGAACACGCAGATAACGGCCAAGCGGGTCTGACAAATTCTGTATCACAACAAAGGATGCAATAAAGATGAGCATCCCTAAAAGACCAATCAAACCTCCACTCATATTCCTCCATTCCGTCTTGAACATGCCGGGTAAGAGCAAACCACCGCAAAGCAAGCCTGAAATGAAACCGCCCGCATGCGCAGCGTGGTCTATACGCGCAGAAAAAAGGGCAAAGAGCAAGTCTACGCACATCACGATTACCAGAATGATAATCTGACTGAGCAAGGCGCCAAAGGCTTTGGAGCGAAACACGAGGAGCACCAACAAACAGGCAAATAATCCAAATATGACCCCTGAAAAGCCCACCCCTACTTTGATGGGGTGCCAGGCAATGGAGCTCAGGCTGGAGGCTAGAAGCGTAACCAGCACAACACCGCTGAGTTTAACCCAACCAATCACCGGTTCTAAAATCCTCCCCAAAACCATCAGGATAAACATATTCATGCCTAGGTGAAATAGGCCGGCATGCAATACCGCCCCGCTGAACAAACGCCAGTACTGGAGGTTTATCACGGAGGTGCGGTTTAAAGCACCCCAGTCTAGCAGGTCTTCTGCTGCCGGAGCCAACCAATCCACCCCGCTCATTCCCATAAAGGCAAAGAGCAGCACTTGTACCAAGACGAGGCTGGGAATAAACCAGAATTCGGCAGATGGCCTAAGGTCAAAACGAGGCTTTTTTCGAATACGGGTTTGGGGGATAAGGTATTCCGGTTCCGACTCCATCATCCATTCAGCATTAACTCCTTGGCATTGGCAAGGGCAGAGCTGCTTGGGTTATCGCCACTGAGCATTTTCGCCAATTCCTGAATACGTTCCGCTTCTTCCAATTGCTTCATACCGGTATAGGTCTTTCCATCGCGCACCTCTTTGTATACGAAATACTGGTGCGTTCCGGAACCGGCAATTTGTGGCAAATGTGTGATGCTAATCACTTGATGTCCCTCAGCTAACTTGCGCATTAGGCGACCAACTTTAGCTGCCACCTCCCCGGAAATGCCCGTGTCAATCTCGTCGAATATCAAAGTGGCCAAGGCAGTATTATCAGCGAGTATAGATTTCAAACAGAGCATGAGCCTGCTTAGCTCACCTCCGGATGCCGCCTTATGCAAGGGCTGAGGTGCCATGCCGGCATTCGAACTGAAACGCATCTGTACTTCTTCTAAACCGTGTTCTAGGAGTGAATCCGCTTTTTCTAAGGCAATATGCACTCTGGCATGAGGCATACCCACTTGGTTTAAGAGCGATACCAACTCATGTTCTAATGCTGGTATGTTTTGTTGGCGGTGTTTACTCAACAGCTCACCGGCTTCCATTGCCTTTTCTTTCGTCTGATTCACCCTTTGGCGCGCGGCCTCCAAAGATTCATCCAAGTGTTCAATGCGGTGAATCTCATCTTCCAGCCAATAACGCTTTTGTTCCAACTCTTCTATGCTGTTTACCCGGTGTTTGCTTTGCAAGCTTTGGATCAGATTGAGTCTGCTCACTACCAATTCCAGTCTTTGGGCATCGGCCGGTGTGGTATCGGCAATCGTTTCCAGTTCGCGTGCTATATCGCTCAACTCAATATCTGCCGACAACAAACGCTCGTGCAAGGATTCAAAGCGGCTATCTACTTTGACCAAGCCCCGCAAGGCGCCAGCCAATTGACTGAGTTGGTCATGGATGGATGGTTCAGCATCTTTCAATAAGGAGGCCCCTTCAAAAGCCGTTTTGCTGATTTCGCTTGCATGCTCCAAACGGGCCTGCTCCTGCTCCAGCTCCTCCTGCTCTCCTATTCTCAGGGAGGCTTCTTCTAATTCTTTCCATTGAAAGCGATAAAAATCGAGCTCCGATTGCAAGCTGCCATCGCTTGTTTCCAATGAACGAAGTGATTTCTCCGCTTCCTTGAACGACTTAAAGGCCGTTTGGTAGTTTTTAAGCAGCTCACCCGATTTAGCAAAAGCATCCACAATCAACACCTGGTAGCGGCGGTCTTTGAGCGATAAGGTTTCGTGCTGTGAATGGATATCCACCAAGTGTTCGCCCAATTCTTTGAGCTGTTGAACGCTAACGGGTGTATCGTTGATAAAGGCGCGCGACTTTCCCTGAACTGTAATCTCCCTTCGAAGCAAACAACGTGGTTCATAATCCAAGTCTTCAGCGTCGAAAAAAGGCTTCAAGCCATAGGCGCTGATATCAAATTCAGCTTCTACAACGCATTTCTCCTCGCTTCCATCCATCACGCTGGTATCTGCCCGCTCACCTAAGACCAAAGAAAGGGCCCCGAGAATGATAGACTTCCCTGCCCCCGTCTCACCGGTAACAGTAAGCAAGCCGCTTTGGAAATCAATTTCCAATTCGCGGATGATAGCAAAATTTCGGATGGATAAATGCCTGAGCACAGCCCAAAAATAAGGCTTGTCTACCTATTCGGGAAGCGAAGAATTAATTCCCTTTGATTTTATCCCACTTACTGGAATTTCCCGGGTCAATTTCTTTCAAAATAGCGACCACCTTAATCTTATCGGTTTCCAGTGCCTTGGTATAAAGTTTAACAATCTCATCGGCTTTCGCCTGGAAGTAAATACGCATATACATTGAGTTCGGCACTGCTTTCGATACCTTTTGGAGTTCCTTCAGTGAATTTGTTATTTCTGTACGTCCCAGTTCCAAGTCTTTGTACATGATGTCGAGACCCTTTCTGTGGTAGTTATAGATTGCCTGACGCATGGGAACGAAGCGGGCATTTAGCGCGTTCTCTACCATCCAATAGCGGTTCAAGTTATTCCGCCCATCGGTAGAGTTCCAGCCCACGGCATTGGCACTTTGAGCCGTATTTAAGATGTTGTTAGCACTTTCAAAATAACTCTGACCACCCAAGGGACTGTAGGTATCGAAGTGCATACCTAAGACCATGTTCGCATAAAAACCCAACACCGAGGTTAAGTTATTGTCGAAACTGTTCTCGTTGAAAATCATCTGCTGAAAGTTCACATAGGTGAAGGAAAAATCATTGTCCTCGTGGTTCAGCGTGATGGTATTGTAGCCGCTGCCGTAAACCGGTCGGCTAGCGCGAAGCGATAGCGTTGCTTGGAAGATATCGGGTAAGTCGTATTTGGTAACGTTGATGATAATGTTAAAATCCAGACGCTCTTGGGGTCCGATTTCAATTCTAGCCCACTTCTTGTTGGTCAGGAATTCCATTATACTAATTTCCAGATTCTTGAAAATCTGGGTATTGGGCGTTTGAATCTGGTTGTGAAGCACCTGCACCTGCGCATTGAAATCTTGCGCTTTAAGTGCCAAGCTACAGAATAGAAAACAACTAACTAACAGTTTACGCATTTGCGAGTTCTACTATCTTATCTACAATATCTTGCGCCACCTCTTTCTTCGTCTTTAAAGGAAACGCCTGTACTTTCTCTTTCTTATCAATGATGGTAATCTTATTCTGATCACCACTGAATCCGGCATTTTTATCGTTCATGGAATTCAACACGATGAAATCCAAGTTTTTCGACTTCAGTTTTTCTTTCGCATTTTTCACTTCATCGTTGGTTTCCAAAGCGAATCCAACCAATACCTGATCTTTCGGTTTGGTGCTACCCAGTTCTTTTAAGATATCGGTGGTTTTAGCCAACTTGAGTAAGAAGATCATGTCTTTCTTCTTAATCTTTTGACTAGCGATGCTCTCCGGACGGTAATCCGCCACAGCTGCCGACATGACCACAATTTGTTTCTTCTGTGCATGTTTCACACAGGCTTCGAGCATGTCTTGTGCCGATACGATATTGACACGGGTAATGCGGGGGTGCTCAATGTCTAGGTGTGTTGGACCTGACACCAGCGTTACTTCAGCCCCTTCTCGGGCTAAGGCTTCGGCTACAGCAAAACCCATCTTTCCGCTAGAGTAGTTGCCTATGAAGCGAACAGGATCTAAGTTTTCATAGGTTGGGCCCGCCGTAACAAGCGCTTTTTTACCCGCCAAACGAAGTCCGCTGCTTAGCGCTTGGCCAAGCGCCGCAACAATGTCTTCAGGCTCCATCATTCGTCCTTTACCTTCCAAACCACTGGCTAATTCACCTGTGGTAGGCTCAAGGCAGACGTTGCCATAAGAAATTAAGGTGTCTATGTTTTTCCGTGTAGCCGGATGGGCCCACATGTCTAAGTCCATAGCCGGTGCAAAATAAACCGGACAACGGGCTGAAAGGTAGGTGGCAGTGAGCAGGTTATCGGATTGTCCGCTAGCCATTTTGGACAAGGTCGTGGCAGAAGCCGGCGCTACAATGAAGGCATCCGCCCAAAGCCCGAGGTCTACGTGATTATGCCATGTCCCATCACTGCTAGTGTAGAAATCGGAATAAACCGGGTTCTTCGACAGCGTGGCTAGTGTAAGCTTCCCAATAAAGTCAGTGGCAGAAGCGGTCATTATGACTTTCACTTCTGCCCCTTCTTTTACCAGTAGCCGAATGAGGTTTGCCGATTTATAGGCCGCAATGCTGCCGCAAACCCCGAGTAAAATCTTCTTATTTTGAAGCATCCTCTTTTGCCGGATTTCTGAAATATACTTTGTTATTCAGGAATTCCTCTGTAGCAATCAAGGTTGGTTTTGGAAGTTTCTCGTAGAAGGTAGCGATTTCAATTTGCTCCCGGTTTTCGAAGATTTCTTCCAGGTTGTCATTGTCGGTGGCAAACTCAGCCAACTTCGCATGCAGCTCTTCTTTCATCTGAACGCCAATTTGGTTCGCTCTTTTTGAAATGATAGCCAATGACTCATAAAGGTTCCCTGATACCTCCTCAATTTGAGGAATATCTCTAGATACCGTAGTATCTGGTACGTGGTGTGTGTTTGACAGATTACCCATGTTTATCTATCCTTATCGTTAGTTTTTAATTTAGACTCAGCCTTTTTTCGAAGCGCTGCTACTTTTTTACTGTATGTATTCTCTGTTCCGAATCGGCTTGTAAATTCAACCGAGACGTTCACTACTTCATTCAAATACTGCGTTCGTTCAATTTCATTGCGCATGGCTTCTTTGTAGAACGACTTCACGGCAAGATAGTGCAGTTTATCCTTTTGTGCTATGCCATCGCGTTTTGATTCGCTCAAAAAGAATTTTCCCGCCGCAGCGTACTCTTTTTTATCGTAAAAAGTATAGCCCCTTTTTACCGACAATTCTTTGATATCACTGAGCGAGGTTTCGTAAACATCCTTTACCCTGCTGTAGTATTTATTCTGTGTTCCATGCTCCTCCACAAACTCGGCATGGACTTTCGCTACTTCTTTAAATCGCTCTTCTTTTCTAGACTCTATCGATCCATTTGCCAGCAGATAAGCGCAGCGAATGAGCAAGTAGCGCACTTCATCTGAGTTATCCAATTCAGGATAGTCTTTAATGGTATTCCGCAAAGCTACCGTTGCAGCCCTGTAGTCTTCCATCCTGATGTACAGTTTGGCCAACTCTAGCGATTTTCTTCTCAGCCTGCCTCGCAACTCATCCATGTACTTGTTGCATTCCTGTACCCGTTCGCTGCTCGGATAAATATTGATAAAGAGCTGCAAATTATCCATGGCATGTTGCGACACCGAAGGATCTAAATAGTACGGATAGGAATCCAGGTAATCGCAGTAAACATGCATAAACAAAGCTTCTTCCGCCTTATCGCTATTGGGAAAAGATTCGTAGTAGTTTTTAAAATGATAAGAAGCGAGCACAAATTCTTCTAAACCGTAGCGCGAATAAGCATACATAAGGTAAACTTCTTTAAACCGCGCATCTGCTTTGAACTGGATCAGCAACTCATCTAAAAGCGGAATGGCTTTGCCGTAGTTTTGCTTTTCGTAGTAGCGCTTAGCTTCTGAATACATCTTGTCATAATCAGTACTCTTAAGCAGTTTTGTGTAATTACTGCAGGAACTCATTCCTATCAGCAGCACAAAAACAAACAGAAGCCGGCTCAACGAATTTTGCATTAGCCTGCAAAAGTAATCATTTCTTTGGTCAATTGCCTGTATCATTTAGTGTATTTAATCGGGCGGAAGACAGTACTTTCGGCAAAAGCAATACCATTACCGTGTCTGATTTTTTAAGTACGATTAAAAAGCAGTTTCGTTACTACCAGCTTCTGGGCGAAAAAGCGATGATTCAAGTTTCAGATGATGCCTTGTTCAGGCAACTCAATGAACACAGCAATTCGATCGCTACCGTGGTCAAACATGTATCCGGTAATATGCTTTCGCGCTGGACGGATTTCTTAAGCAGCGATGGAGAAAAAGAATGGCGCAATCGGGATGCTGAATTTGAGAACGACCTCAGCACGAGGGAGGCGGTTAACCAAGCGTGGGAGGCCGGCTGGACCTGCTTCTGGACTGCCGTAGAACCTTTAACCGCGGCACATTTGAACCAAATTATCTACATACGGAACGAAGGACATAGCGTTCAAGACGCCTTGCTTCGTCAATTGGCGCATTATGCCTACCATGTTGGACAGATCGTATTCCTGTGCAAAGCGCTCCATGAGGGAGAATGGGAGAGTTTGAGCATCGCTAAAAACAAATCCAATGCCTTCAATGAAGCCAAATTTCAACGAGCCAAAGGAATTCGTCATTTCTTAGACGAAGAAGACACGGAAAAGTAAGTCTGGTGTAAAATAGTGGTCAAAAGGCCCAAATTCTCATAAAAGATGCACCTTTCATGCTCTATTGTGTTATCAGAATATTTACTTTGCGTCAAAGAAAGAACAACATGGATCTTTTTGAAAAACTACCTACTCGTCCGGGACCTCTCGGAATGCACGCCGATGATTCACACGGCTACTACATGTTTCCTAAACTGGAAGGAGAAATATCCAATAGGATGGTTTTCCGCGGAAAGGAAAAACTAATCTGGAGTTTGAATAATTACCTTGGTTTAGCAAACCATCCTGAAGTGCGCAAGGCCGATGCCGATGCTGCCGCTCAGTATGGATTAGCACTGCCAATGGGTGCCAGAATGATGTCGGGTAACAGCGACTTACACGAAGAACTTGAACGTGAACTGGCTGAATTTGTGGGCCAAGAAGATGCCATTTTGGTGAACTACGGTTACCAAGGTATGGTATCGGCTATTGATTGCTTGGTTGACCGCAAGGATGTGATTGTATACGATGCCGAATCGCATGCCTGTATCATAGACGGGGTTCGCCTTCACTTGGGAAAACGTTTTGTTTATGCGCACAACGATATTGCTAACCTAGAGACTCAGCTGAAAAGAGCCAGCAAACTCACCGCTGAATCGGGAGGAGCTATCCTCGTAATTACCGAGGGCGTATTCGGTATGTCGGGCGCTCAAGGTAACTTGAAAGACATCATTGCTTTGAAAGCGAAATATGGTTTCAGGCTATTTGTTGATGATGCCCACGGATTTGGAACCATGGGTGCGACCGGTGCCGGAACTCATGAAGAGCAAGGTGTGATGGATGAAGTAGACATCTACTTTGGCACTTTTGCGAAAGCCATGGCGAGCATTGGCGCGTTCATCGCTTCTAAAAAGCCGGTAGTAAAGCACCTTCGTTACAATATGCGTTCGCAAATCTTCGCTAAATCATTACCCATGCCATTGGTGGTTGGAGCGATGAAAAGACTTGATCTATTGAGAAACCAACCGCAACACAAAGCCAATCTATGGAAGATTGTGAATGCCCTGCAAGGTGGTTTAAGGGAAGCCGGATTCTATATCGGTAATACCACGTCACCGGTAACGCCGGTCATCTTGAACGGAACCATTCCGGAGGCGACAGCGTTGACCCATGACCTTAGAGAGAACTACGATATTTTCTGTTCAATTGTGGTTTATCCGGTTGTACCGAAAGGTGTCATCTTGCTTCGCTTGATTCCAACGGCAGTGCATACCCTTTCAGATGTGGAAGAAACCATTGTGGCATTTAAGGACGTAAAACAGAAACTGGATTCCGGTGCTTACAAAGTAGATAGCATCGTAGCCGTCTCATGATATGAAAAACAAGGAAAGGCTGATACATACCTATTTCGCCTTCTCCTCCAAAGAAAAAAGAGGGATGTTGGTTCTTACCGGCATCCTTTTTTTATTGCTGCTTGTAAACGTTTATCAACGGCTAAAGCCCGCTCAATACAGTGCTTGGGAGCTCGCGTACCTCGCCTCCTTGCCGGAATCTGTTTCTCCGAAACATGCCAAGAAACCGCAGACCTATCGCCTGTTCAATCCCAACACAGCCGATAGCGCGCACTTGGTCTCAGCCGGACTATCTCCCAGGCAAGCTGCGGCTTTAGTGAGGTACCGCAATGCGGGTGCAGCATTTCGGCAGAAGGAAGATTTGCTTAAACTCCATTGGATGACCGAAGAACTGTATGCTAAACTGCAAGTTGCCATACCCCATGCGGAGCGAGAAGCACCTCAAGCTCCGAGCGAACGCAAAATGAACCATAAGGCCGCTGTTGTTCATTTCATCAACTTGAATGAGGCAGACAGCCAAACGCTAGTTCAAATCAAAGGAATTGGATCGTATACAGCCTCTAAACTCATTCGTTACAGGACTTGGTTAGGTGGATTTTGCGATACCGCACAAATTCGGGAGATCAAAGGTTTAAGACGTGAACAACACGATTTACTCATTCAACTGCAAAAGGGTGTCTTATCACCTTTGAAACGTATTCACCTGAATACCGCAACGCTGCATGAGTTACAGGCTCATCCGTATATCCGGTACAAAGCCAAAGTGATCCTTGCATACCGCATTCAACATGGACCGTATCGCAATGCAGATGACTTATTGAAAACGGGTGTTCTGACAAAAGAAGACATCTTGAAACTGCAAGCCTACCTCGATTTTACCCCATAAAAAAAGCCTGTCTTTCGACAGGCTTCTCTATACTTTCGAAGACTTACTTAGTCTTTCTTTTCTTCTGTTTCAGCAGCGTCAGTTGCTTCTTCAGCAGCAGGAGCTTCAGCTACTGGTGTTTCTTCAACTACCTCAGCCTTCACTTCTACAGGTGCTTCTTCAGCTTTTACTTCTTCTACTTTCGCTGCAGGAGTTGCTTTTTTAGCAGCACCACCTCTACGGCTACGTTTCTTACCCGCTTTATCGCCTTTTTCAGCTTTTGCAGCAAGCATGTATTCGTTGTAGTCAACCAACTCAATGATCGCCATTTCAGCGTTATCACCTAAACGGTTGCCTAACTTAAGGATGCGTGTATAACCTCCTGGACGGCTAGCTACTTTATCAGCAATTTCACCAAATAAGGTATCAATGGCTTCTTTGTTTTGCAGGTAGCTAAATATCACACGACGGTTGTGTGTGGTATTTTCTTTAGCGCGGGTGATGAAAGGCTCAACGTACTTTCTCAGTTCCTTTGCTTTAGCAACGGTAGTCGTGATTCTCTTGTGCAGAATAAGTGATGATGCCATGTTAGACAACAACGCCTTTCTGTGAGAAGCTGTTCTACCTAAATGATTGAATTTCTTTCCGTGTCTCATTTTTCTAAAATCCTAAATTCCCTCTTACTCTTCGTCCAAATTGTATTTTGAGATATCCATACCGAACGTGAGGTTTTTCTCACGCACCAGCTCTTCCAATTCAGTGAGGGACTTTTTACCAAAGTTTCTGAATTTCAAAAGATCTGCGATATCATAGCTAACCAACTCACCCAGAGTTTTGATTTCAGCGGCTTTCAAGCAATTGTAAGCACGCACGGAAAGATCAAGATCTGCCAGCGGAGTTTTCAGCAACTTGCGCATATGAAGCATGTTCTCATCCACTTCTGCAGGAGCTGTTTTCACTTGGTTGTCCAAGGTGATTTTCTCGTCGCTGAACAACATGAAATGCTGAATCAGGATACGAGCAGCTTCTTTCAAGGCATCTTCCGGATGGATTGAACCATCTGTAGATACTTCGATGAGCAATTTCTCGTAGTCGGTCTTCTGTTCTACACGGAAGTCTTCTACTGAGTATTTTACGTTTTTGATTGGAGTAAAGATGGCATCGATTGGAACAGATCCAATGGGAGCATCTTTCACTTTGTTCTCTTCAGCTGGAACGTATCCGCGTCCTTTGTTCACCGTTAATTCGATTTCAAAGTTCACGAATGGCTCCATGTTGCAGATCACCAATTCCGGATTCAATACTTCAAAAGCATTGGTGAATCTGGAGATATCTCCGGCAGTGAATTGCTCACGACCTTTGATGGAAACGAATATTTTTTCGTTGTCTGCAACATCGCCCACTTTCTTAAAACGAACTTGCTTCAAGTTGAGCACGATCTCCACAACGTCTTCTACAACGCCTTTGATTGTAGAGAACTCATGTTCTACTCCTGGAATTTTGATGCCGGTAATAGCATAACCTTCCAGAGAAGAAAGTAGGATTCTTCTCAGTGCGTTACCGATGGTAACACCGTAACCTTTTTCCAAAGGTCTGAATTCAAACTGACCGTGAAAGTCAGTTTCTTTATGCATGATAACCTTGTCAGGTTTTTGAAAAGCAAGTATTGCCATTTCTTGTGTCGTTTTAAGGGCTTATTATTTAGAGTACAATTCGACGATGAGCTGTTCCTTGATGTTCTCAGGAATCTGTTCCCGTTCAGGATAGCTCACGAAGGTACCTTTCATCTCAGAACCGTTCCAATCCAACCACTCAAAACGTTTTGTTTTGGAAGCAAGTGAATCGTTAATGGCTTCAAGAGATTTTGATTTCTCACGAACTGCAACCACGTCGCCAGGGCGCAATTCGAAAGATGGAATATTTACGATTTCACCATTCACGGTGATGTGTCTGTGACCTACCATCTGACGAGCAGCGCTACGTGTAGGAGCGATTCCAAGACGGAATACGGTGTTGTCTAGACGAGCCTCTAAGAAACGAAGGAGGTTTTCACCGGTAGTACCTTCTTTTCTGGATGCTTTTTTGAACACGTTTCGGAATTGTTTCTCCAACAGGCCGTAAGTGTATTTTGCTTTTTGCTTCTCGCTCAGCTGAATAGCATATTCCGATTGTTTTTTTCTTCTTTTGTAATTGCCGTGCTGACCTGGAGCATAGTTCTTTTTGTCCAACGCCTTATCCGGGCCAAAGATTGGTTCTTTGAACTTTCTGGCGATTTTGCTTTTAGGACCTATATATCTTGCCATTGTCTAATACTCAATACGATTAAATTCTTCTTCTTTTAGGTGGGCGACAACCGTTATGTGGTAGTGGCGTAATGTCTTTGATAGACAATACTTCCAATCCAACGGAAGCCAGGTTACGGATAGCTGATTCACGACCGCTTCCCGGACCTTTAACGAATACATCCACCTTTCTCAAGCCGAGGTCAAAAGCCACTTTTCCGCAATCTTGTGCAGCTGTTTGAGCAGCATACGGAGTATTCTTTTTGGAACCTTTGAAACCCATCTTACCAGCTGAAGACCAAGAAATAACCTGACCTGTATTGTTGGTAATTGAGATGATGATGTTATTGAAAGTAGCCTGAATGTGAACCTGACCGTGCGATTCTACAGATACTACTCTTTTTTTACTGGTTTTCTTTGCGTTAGCCATTTCTCAACCCTAATTATTTAGTTGCCTTTTTCTTTCCGGCAACAGTTTTTCTCTTACCTTTTCTAGTACGTGCGTTTGTACGAGTACGTTGTCCTCTTAAAGGAAGCCCTTTTCTGTGACGCAAGCCACGGTAGCATCCGATATCCAGCAAACGTTTGATGTTAAGCTGAACTTCAGAACGCAATTCACCTTCTACGCGGATGTTTTCAGAGATGTAGTTACGGATAGCCGTTTGGTCATCATCGCTCCACTCCTGTACTTTCTTGTCTGCATCAATACCAGCTGCAGTCAAAATTTGCTGGGCTGTTGTTCTCCCGATCCCGTAAATGTAGGTCAGGCCAATTACGCCACGTTTATTTTTTGGTAAATCAATACCAGCAATCCTTGCCATATATTTCTCTTAACCTTGTCTTTGTTTAAACTTAGGGTTCTTCTTGTTGATTACGTACAACTTCCCGTTGCGTCTTACAATCTTGCAATCCGCACTTCTCTTTTTTATTGACGGTCTTACTTTCATTGTCTTATTTGTATCTATAAGTAATACGCCCTCTTGACAAATCATAAGGTGACATTTCCACCGCTACACGATCACCAGGTAAAATTTTGATGTAGTGCATTCTCATCTTGCCGGAGATGGTCGCAATAATTTCATGACCATTTTCTAGAACCACTCTAAACATCGCGTTGGATAACGCTTCTGTGATGGTTCCGTCCTGCTTGATACTGGGTTGTTTTGCCACTTAATTTTCCGTTTTTAAAGGGGTTGCGAAATTAGTATTTTAATTTCTTATTTTCAAATTACATTGTCATTCCTGCAGGAGCTTTACCTTTTATCTTGGCTCCGCCTTCCAATAAACCATCATATTGACGCATCAATAGGTGGCTTTCAACCTGTTGCAGTGTATCCAAAATAACGCCTACCAAAATCAGCAAAGAGGTTCCGCCATAGAATTGAGCGAACTCGTTGTTGATGTTAAAGAGCATAGCGATAGATGGGAAAATGGCTACAAAGGCGAGGAAAACAGATCCAGGTAAAGTAATCCTGGAAAGGATATTATCAATAAAGTCTGATGTCTGTTTACCTGGCTTCACGCCCGGGATAAATCCACCGTTACGTTTCAGATCATCAGCGATCTGATTAGGTGAATAGGTAATCGCGGTATAGAAATAGGTAAATAGAATAATCAAAACTGCTGTAGTGATGTTGTAGCTCCAAGATACCGGGTTCATGAAATTGGCCAAGAAACCGCTTGTTGCGCTATCACTGTTAGGAAATGCCTGAGCGATGGTACCCGGAATGAATAACAAAGCTTGAGCAAAGATGATTGGCATTACACCTGCCGCATTCACTTTCATGGGTACATAGCTACGCGCTCCACCAACCATCTGACGACCAACTACACGTTTGGCGTACTGTACCGGAATCTTTCGGGTACCCTGCACCAGTGCAATTACGGCCAGAATTACGGCGAGCCACATGACTATTTCAACGAGGAATACAATCAAACCTCCACCTGATTCATTCAAACGGGAGCTGAATTCAGCAGCCAATCCGAATGGAAGACGAGCAATGATACCCACCATAATGATGAGGGAGATACCGTTACCTAAGCCTTTATCGGTGATACGCTCACCGAGCCACATGGTAAACATGGTACCGGCAATCAATACGATGATAGCGGTGAACATGAAACCAAAGCCATCGTTGTAGATAGCCGCAGCTTGTTCGTTTCTCAGGTTGGTGATATAAGCCACACCCTGAACCAACGTAATGATGATAGTAAGCGCTCTGGTAATTTGATTAATCTTATTCCGACCGTCTTCTCCTTCTTTCTGCATTTTTTGGAACATCGGAACAGCTACGGATAGCAACTGAATAACGATGGAAGCAGAGATATAAGGCATAATACCCAAAGCAAAAATAGATGCTCTAGAGAAGGCTCCACCGGCAAACATATCAAACAGACCAAAAAGTCCGCTCGTACTGCCGGATGAGAGTGCGTCAGGATTAATACCTGGGAGCACTACAAAAGAACCTAGTCGGTAAACCAGTAGCAGAACCACTGTGTTAATGATTCTGCTCTTAAGGTCCTCTATCTTCCAAATATTACGAAGTGTGTTCAGGAATTTTTTCATCTTAGATGGTTTCGGCGGTTCCTCCTACTTTCTCGATAGCTTCTTTCGCAGTGGTAGTGAAGGCATGAACATGTACGTTCACTTTTGCTTTCAATTCGCCACGACCAAGAATTTTCACTTTGTCAGACTTCTTCACGATTTTGTTTGTATGAAGTGTCTCGATGCTTACGGTATCCAAGTTGTACTTTTCAACCAGCTCTTGCAGTTTGTCGAGGTTGATACCTACGTACTCTACACGGAACGGATTTTTGAATCCACCCTTAGGTACACGACGTTGCAACGGCATCTGTCCACCTTCAAATCCTGCTTTCGCAGAATAACCGGATCTGGACTGAGCACCTTTATGACCACGTGTTGAGGTACCTCCTCTGCCGGAGCCCTGTCCTCTACCGATGCGTTTTCTTTTCTTTATAGAACCTTTTGCAGGTTTCAGATTACTTAAATTCATTGTCTCAGATGTTTTCAACTTTAACCAAATGATTCACTTTGTTGATCATGCCCAGTATTTGCGGTGTAGTTTCATGCTCAACAGTATGGTTGATTTTCTTCAATCCCAGAGCTTCCATAGTCGCCTTTTGCTTCTTAGAGCGATCAATGGTACTCTTAATCTGTGTTACTTTAACTTTCGCCATTGCCTTAACCGTTAAATACCTTTCTTAAACTTACTCCTCTGTGTTCAGCTACAGTGTAAGCATCGCGCATATTAATCAAAGCGTCGATGGTTGCTTTTACCACGTTGTGTGGGTTAGAAGAACCTTTTGACTTGGCTAATACGTCGTGCACACCGGCAGACTCCAGAACGGCACGCATCGCACCACCGGCAATAACACCGGTACCGTGTGAAGCTGGCTTCAAGAACACGCGTCCTCCACCATATTTACCGTATTGCTCATGAGGCACAGTACCATTGATAATGGGTACTTTGATCAAATTTTTCTTTGCGTCTTCGATGCCTTTTTGGATAGCGTCGATTACTTCACCGGCTTTACCCAGACCGTAACCTACGATACCGTTGCCATCTCCAACTACTACGATAGCTGAGAAACTGAAGGTTCTACCTCCTTTGGTCACTTTGGCTACCCTTTGGATGCCTACAACGCGCTCTTTTAATTCAAGATCGCTTTGCTTAACTCTTTTTACGTTTGCTGTTGCCATTGTTTCTCGCTTAGAATTTAAGACCTCCCTCTCTTGCACCTTCAGCCAAATTCTTCACGCGGCCATGGTACAAGTAACCGTTACGGTCAAATTTTACTTCTGTTATACCTGCTTCGAGTGCTTTCGCAGCTACTTCTTTTCCAACTTGGAAAGCTTGAGCCACTTTGTTTTCTTTTTTGTCCAAAGAACGTGAAGAAGCGGCCAGAAGCGTGTGTCCGGTTTGATCGTCGATCAACTGAACATAGATATCTTTATTGCTACGAAATACAGACATACGTGGGGTTGTGGCAGTACCACTTACCTTGCCTCTGATTTTCGCTTTGATTCTCTTTCTCTTAAAAACTTTATCCCTAATCATGGCTTAATTACTTTTTACCAGCTGATTTACCAGCTTTCTTTCTAACAATCTCACCCACGAAACGAATACCTTTTCCTTTGTATGGCTCAGGTTTTCTGAGTGATCTAATTTTAGCAGCCACTTGACCGATCAGCTGTTTATCGGCACTTTCCAAAGTGATCGTTGGGTTCTTACCTTTAACGGTCTCAGTGGTAACTGATACTTCAGAAGGTATTTGCATCAAAATACCGTGAGAGTATCCTAAGCTGAGGTCGAGGATCTGACCCTGGTTGGTAGCTTTGAAACCTACACCCACCAATTCTTGTTGTAATTTATACCCTTCGCTAACGCCTACAATCATGTTAGCCAACAGTGAACGGTAAAGACCGTGCATTGCTTTATGGCGTTTTTGTTCCGTAGGACGCTCTAGGGTTAGAATTCCGTCTTCAATTTTAATGATCAAATCAGAATCAACTTTTTGAGTCAATTCACCCTTCGGACCTTTAACTGAAACGACATTGTTTGCGTCTACTTTAATTTCTACTCCTGCTGGAATAGTAATCGGTGCTTTTCCAATTCTTGACATTGTACTTTCCTCCTATTAATAAACGTAACACAATACTTCGCCACCCACGTTATGCTCACGTGCTTCTTTATCGGTCATTACACCTTTGGAAGTGGATATGATAGCGACACCTAAACCATTGATTACACGAGGAAGCCCTTTGGCACCTGTATACTGTCTAAGACCCGGACGAGATACTCTTCTTAAAGAGCGGATAGCCGGAGTTTTAGAAACTGGATGGTATTTCAAAGCGATTTTGATAACGCCTTGTGGACCATTGTCTTCGAATTTGTAGCTAAGAATATAGCCTTTATCGAACAATACCTTAGTCATGGCCTTCTTTACATTGGAGGCCGGTATTTCTACGATGCGATGATTCGCTTTAATTGCATTTCTCAACCGTGTGAGATAGTCTGAAATTGGATCAGTCATTTGCTTGTTTTTTCCTTTTTAATATTTCAAATCGATATCCTACAGATTACCAGCTTGCCTTGGTTACACCCGGGATTTTCCCGTCGGAAGCCATCTGTCTGAACATGTTACGGCAGATACCGAACTGACGGATATAACCTTTCGGACGACCGGTTATTTTACATCTGTTCTTCAATCTTACCGGAGAAGCGTTACGAGGTAATTTCTGCAGACCTTCATAGTCTCCAGCTTCCTTCAGCTCTCTTCTTTTGTCAGCGTAATGCGCAACAAGGCGCTCTCTTTTACGCTGTCTAGCTTTTATTGATTCTTTAGCCATTGTCTGATTTTTCTTTTTCGTTTGATTGGAAAGGCATTCCAAACAGTTTCAAAAGCTCGAGGCACTCTACGTCGTTCTTCGCGGTGGTCACAAAAGTAATGTCCATTCCGGTAATACGTGGAGTTTTGTCGATATTGATTTCTGGGAAGATAATTTGTTCTGTAACACCCATGGTATAGTTACCACGACCGTCAAAACCTTTCACCTTCAAACCTTGGAAGTCACGTACACGTGGCAAAGAGGTTGAAATCAAACGCTCGAGAAATTCGTACATTCTGTCTGAACGCAATGTTACACGGCTACCGATAGGCATTTTCTCTCTCAACTTGAAGTTGGAGATCGCCAATCTAGACATGGTAGGAACAGCTTTCTGACCTGCGATGGTAGTCATCTCATTCACTGCTGTGTCTACCAATTTTTTGTCGGCAGTAGCTTCGCCCACACCTTGGTTCAAACAAATTTTCACCAAACGTGGAACTTCCATTACGTTTTTATAGTTGAACTTCTCCATCATAGCTTGACGGATTCTGTTCGCGTAGTCTTCTTTTAATACTGGCGTGTACATTATTTAATCTCCTCTCCTGATTTTTTAGAAACACGTACCAATTTGCCATCCTTACGTTCACGCTTCACGCGGGTAACGTTACCTTTGGAATCTACCACCATCAGGTTAGACATGTGGATCGGGGCTTCTTTCTCGATAATTCCACCCTGGGTATTTTGTGCGTTTGGCTTCGTATGGCGTTTTACCATATTCTTGCCTTCCACGATGGCTTTGTTTTCGCTAGGGATAACTCTCAGCACACGACCATCCTGACCTTTATGTTTGCCAGCGATAATCATCACTTTATCTCCCTTTTTAATTTGCTGCTTCACCTTTATATTATTATGCAGTTAATACCTATTATAATACCTCCGGAGCGAGGGAAACGATTTTCATAAATTGTTTATCGCGCAGCTCACGTGCTACCGGTCCGAAGATACGAGTAGCTCTCGGCTCATCCGAAGCATTCAAAAGCACGCATGAATTATCGTCAAAACGGATATACGATCCATCCGGACGGCGTACTTCTTTTTTGGTTCTAACCACTACGGCCTTTGTAACAGAACCTTTTTTGATGTTGCCGGAAGGAAGAGCTTCTTTAACTGAAACCACAATCTTGTCGCCCACAGAAGCATAACGCTTGCGGGTACCTCCGAGAACACGGATACAAAGCACTTCTTTTGCTCCGCTGTTATCCGCTACTTTGAGTCTTGTTTCCTGTTGTACCATGGCTCTTTCTTACTTAGCTCTTTCAATAATTTCAACCAATCTCCATCTTTTGCTCTTGCTCAGCGGACGAGTTTCACTCAAACGAACGATGTCGTTTAGGTTACATTCATTTTTCTCGTCATGTGCATAGAACTTGGAGGTCTTCTTCACGAACTTCGGATATTTCGGATGCTTCATCCTTCTTTCGACAGTAACCACGATGGACTTATCCATCTTGTTGCTGACTACTTTACCGATTATTTCTTTTCTTACGTTTCTTTCCATTTTACTCCGATTTTAGCCGTTTTTTCTGGCGCTCAATTCCGTCAGATAACGGGCAATCAATTGTCTGGAAGCCTTAAGCTTCATTGGATTTTCAATTGGAGAAACTACGTGATTGAATTTCATCTTTGTGTAAAGAGCCTTCTCTTCCTTAAGCTTCTCAACGATCTCCTGTGTGGTCAAGCCTTTTATATCTTGGTATTTCATGATCTTACTCCTCTACGTAATCATGTTTAACAACAAACTTGGTAGCAACCGGCAGTTTCTGTGCGGCCAATCTTAATGCCTCTTTGGCAATTTCGAGGGGCACACCTTCCGCTTCGAACATGATAGTTCCCGGCTTAATGCACGCTACCCAATACTCAGGAGCACCTTTACCTTTACCCATCCTTACCTCCAATGGTTTTTTGGTGATTGGCTTGTCAGGGAAAATACGAATCCACACCTTACCTTCCCTTTTCATATAACGGGTTAAGGCAATACGGGCGGCTTCGATTTGGCGAGAGGTTATAAAACTCGTCTCCAACGACTTCAGTCCAAATGTACCGAAGGCGATTTGGTGTCCTCTGGAAGCAACTCCTTTAATTCTGCCTTTCTGCTGCTTCCTAAATTTTGTTCTTCTTGGCTGTAACATCGCTCAAAAATCTTTCTCTTAATTACTTATCGTTTCTTCTCTTTCTCCCGCCTCGTCTTCTGTCGCCAGCTGCAGCGTTACCGCCACCTCTAGGACCTCTTTCTTCCTTCATACCGAAGTTAGGAGACAGGTCACGCTTACCGTATACTTCACCTTTACAGATCCATACTTTCACGCCAATCTTACCGTATACGGTTAAAGATTCAACGATAGCATAATCTATATCAGAACGAAGGGTATGCAATGGAGTTCTACCTTCTTTGTAAGTCTCTGAACGCGCCATCTCAGCACCGTTCAAACGACCGCTTACCATAATCTTGATACCGGCAGCACTCATACGCATGGTAGAGGCAATGGCACTCTTAATCGCTCTCTTGTAAGATACACGAGCTTCAATCTGGTTAGCGATAGACTCAGCTACTAAGTAGGCGTCTAATTCAGGTCTTTTAATTTCAAAGATGTTGATCTGAACGTCCTTTTTAGTCAGTTTCTTGATCTCTTCTTTGATCTTATCAACTTCACTTCCTTGTTTACCGATAACGATACCCGGACGTGAGGTGTGAATTGTAATGATGATTCTCTTCAGAGTTCTTTCAATCACCACGCGAGAAATACCACCTTTCGGGATACGAGCGTTGATGTATCTTCTGATCTTATCATCCTCTACTAGTTTCTCAGCGAAGTTCTTTCCACCGTACCAGTTGGAATCCCATCCTCTGATGATACCCAGTCTAAGGCTTATTGGATTTACTTTTTGTCCCATAATATTAGTTCTCTGAAGACTGTTTACTGTCCACTACAATTGTTACATGATTGGATCTTTTTCTGATCCTGTGTGCTCTACCTTGAGGTGCCGGTTGGATACGCTTCAACATACGTCCGCCGTCAACAAAAACGGTTTTAACGTACAATTCGCTATCCTCAGCTTTGGAGCCTGCGTTTTTCTGTTCCCAGTTAGCGACAGCTGAGCGGAGAAGTTTTTCTACCAGGTAAGCATACGCTTGTTTCTGGTTAAACTTCAGCATGCTCATCGCGATATCAACTCGTTTGCCACGAATCTGGTTTGCTACCAAGCGCATCTTGCGAGGCGACATTGGGCAATTGTTCAATTTAGCTACTGCTTCCATTCCTCAATTACTTAGTTGGGTGAGACTTAAAGGATCTGGTTGGTGCGAATTCGCCCAGTTTATGACCCACCATGTTTTCCGTTACGTATACCGGAATAAATTTATTACCGTTATGAACCGCGAAGGTGTGTCCAACGAAATCAGGTGTAATCATAGATCTTCTTGACCAGGTCTTAATTACAGATTTCTTTTTGCCTTCATTCATGTCGAGCACTCGTTTTTCGAGTTTGATGTCGACAAAAGGTCCTTTTTTTAATGATCTAGCCATACCTTATTTTTTCCTTCTCTCCAGGATATATTTGTTAGACGCTTTTTTCTTATGACGGGTCTTGGCACCTTTAGCCAACTTACCTGTACGTGAACGTGGATGTCCTCCAGAAGAACGACCTTCACCACCACCCATTGGGTGATCCACAGGGTTCATTGCAACACCACGAACACGTGGTCTTCTACCAAGCCATCTTGATCTACCTGCTTTACCGGATACCACTTGGTTGTGCATTGTATTGGATACAACACCCATGGTAGCCATACACGTAGCCAAAATCATACGGCTCTCACCTGAAGGCAATTTGATTACGGCAAATTTGCCGTCGCGGTTCTGCAATGTGGCATAGTTACCAGCACTGCGAACAATCTTACCACCTTGACCCGGGTTCAATTCGATGTTGTGAATTTCTGAACCCAAAGGCATTTCGCTCAGGTACATAGCGTTACCCACTTCAGGAGCTACACCGGCACCGGCCTGTACGGTAGCGCCAACTTTCAATCCTTTCGGAGCAATGATGTATCTTTTTTCACCATCAGCGTAGTAAAGCAAAGCAATAAATGCTGAACGGTTCGGATCGTATTCAATCGCTTTTACGGTAGCAGGTACATTGTGTTTGTCGCGTTTAAAGTCGATCAAACGGTACTTCTGCTTATGTCCACCACCCACATAACGCATGGTCATTTTACCGGAGTTATTACGTCCTCCTGATTTTTTGCGGGAAGCGATAAGGCTTCTTTCAGGAGTAGATGCAGTAATCTCCTCAAATGTATTGGCAACCTTAAAACGGGTGCCAGGAGTCATCGGTCTTAATCTTCTTACTGCCATCTCTTAAATATTTTCGAAGAAATCAATCTTCTGTCCATCCTTCAACGTAACGATAGCCTTCTTGTAGGAAGCGTTTCTTCCTCTTACGAAACCGGCTGTTTTCGTGTACTTCTCTTTTCTTTTGCCCGCCACGATCATGGTATTGATTCGTGTTACATCCACTCCGTACATCTGCTCAATCTCAGCTTTGATTTGGCTTTTGCTGGCATATCTGTCAACAATAAATCCAATGCTACCAAGCTTGTCAGAAGCAAGAGTCATTTTCTCTGTAATCAAGGGCTTCTTTAGTACGCTCATCTTACTTGCTTAAAATATCCTGAATTATTTTTACTGAATTCTCAGACAGAACTAAGTTATGCGCGTTCATTATCTGGTAGGTGTTCAGGTCACTTGCTACCAATACTTTTGAATGCGGCAAATTTCTGCCAGAGAGGTATACATTCTTGTTGTGCTCGGCTACAACCATCAAAGACTTCTTATCAGCCAACTTGAGGTTAGTCAAGATGTTGATGTATTCTTTGGTTTTAGGTGTATCCAGCGTGAAATCTTCAACAACCGTTACAGCATTGCCTTTCAGCTTGTAAATCAAGGCTGAGATACGGGCATTCTGCTTCAACTTTTTGTTCAATTTGAAATCGTAGTTACGCGGCTGAGGACCGTGCACACGTCCACCACCTTTAAACAAAGGTGATTTCATGCTACCTGCACGTGCTCCACCGGTTCCCTTTTGTCTTTTCAGCTTCTTGGTAGTACGCGCTACATCCGCACGTGCTTTCGCTGCATGGGTACCTTGTCTTTGAGCTGCGAGGTACTGTTTAACGTCGAGGTAAATCGCATGGTCATTAGGCTCCATTCCGAATAGCTCGTCAGAGAAATTAACCTTTCTTCCGGTTTCAGTTCCCTGAATATTGATTACGTTCAGTTCCATCTCTTATTTCTCCACAATTACATATGAACCCTTAGGACCAGGAACCGCACCTTTCAGTACCAATAAGTTCTGCTCCTTCATTACTTTCATTACTACCAGGTTAACCATCTTAACGCGTTTACCTCCATCACGACCAGCCATACGCATTCCTTTGAATACTTTAGAAGGCCAAGAAGACGCACCGATAGATCCCGGAGCTCTCAAACGGTTATGCTGACCGTGTGTCTGCATACCCACACCACTAAAACCGTGGCGTTTAACAACACCCTGGAAACCTTTACCTTTTGAGGTACCTACTACGTCAACAAATTCACCTTCAGTAAAGATGTCAACGGTAATGGTATCACCCGTTTTCAGTTCGGCTGCAGAGTCAGCATCCGCGCGGAAGTTTCTGATTTCAATAACTTTCGACTTAGCGCTGGTATTTGCTTTAGCGAAATGGCCTTTTTCAGCCGCAGAGGTATTCTTCTCTTTTTTCTCACCAAAGGCAATCTGGATAGCGTTGTATCCTTCTTTTTCCTTGTTCTTAAGCTGTGTTACCACGCAAGGACCGGCTTCTATCACCGTACAAGCTACATTCTTACCGTCTTCGGTAAAGATGCTTGTCATACCCACTTTTTTTCCAATGATCCCTAACATCTTACTAAACTTTAATTTCTACGTCAACGCCGCTAGGCAACTCAAGTTTCATCAAAGCGTCTACAGTTTTAGAAGTAGAGCTGTAGATATCAAGAAGTCTCTTGTAAGAGCAAATTTGAAACTGCTCTCTAGCTTTCTTGTTCACGTGAGGTGACTTCAGCACAGTGAATATTTTCTTTTCAGTCGGGAGCGGGATAGGACCGCTGATTACAGCGCCCGTAGCCTTCACCGTTTTTACGATCTTTTCAGCAGACTTATCTACCAAGTTGTAATCGTAAGATTTCAGTTTAATCCTAATTTTCTGACTAACCATTGTCCTTATGCGTTAACAGCTTTACCGTTCAATTTTGCTAATACTTCGTCAGCAATTCCCTTTGGAACCTCAGAGTAATGAGAGAATTCCATAGTGGATGTTGCACGACCTGATGTGATTGTTCTCAATGCGGTTACATAACCGAACATTTCTGAGAGTGGAACTTTGGCTTTAACAACCTGAGCATTACCTCTGCTGTCAACACCTTCCATCTGACCTCTTCTCTTGTTCAAGTCACCCATTACGTCACCCATGTTTTCTTCCGGAGTGATTACCTCCAGTTTCATGATAGGCTCAAGTAATACCGGCTTCGCTTTTCTGGACGCTTCTTTGAAGGCCATTTTAGCTGCCAATTCGAATGACAAGGAGTCTGAATCGACCGCGTGGAAGGAACCGTCGAAGAGACGAACTTTCAAACTGTCTACTTTAAAGCCGGCCAAAACACCGTTCTCCATAGCCAATCTGAATCCTTTTTCCACTGAAGGGATGTATTCTCTTGGAATAGCACCACCTACGATTTCGTTCACAAACTGCAAACCTTCTTTTCCTTCGTCAGCCGGGCCAACTTCAACCTGAATATCGGCGAATTTACCACGACCACCGGTTTGCTTCTTGTAAGTTTCACGGTGCGTTACATTGCCCGTGATAGCTTCTTTGTAAGCTACCTGAGGAGCACCTTGGTTACATTCAACCTTGAATTCGCGTTTCAAACGATCCAAGATGATGTCCAAGTGAAGCTCACCCATACCTTGGATAATGGTCTGACCGGTTTCCTCATCCGTGAAGGCACGGAAAGTAGGATCCTCTTCAGTCAATTTAGCCAAAGCCATACCCAATCTGTCTACGTCTGCCTGAGTTTTTGGCTCGATAGCCAAACCGATTACCGGCTCAGGGAAAATCATAGATTCCAATACGATTGGGTTCTTTTCATCACAAAGGGTATCCCCTGTTTTGATATCTTTAAATCCAACTACCGCAGCGATGTCGCCAGCGCCGAGTGATTCAATTGGATTCTGCTTGTTCGCGTGCATTTGGAAGATACGTGAGATACGCTCTTTGTTGCCGCTACGTGTGTTCAATACATATGAACCGGAGTTCAAAATACCGGAGTACGCTCTTACGAAGGCCAAACGACCTACGAATGGGTCAGTAGCAATCTTAAAGGCCAAACCGGCAAATGGTTCTTTGAAGTCAGGCTTACGCGTAAGTTCTGCGCCTGTATCAGGGTGTGTACCATTGATGCTTTCACGATCCAATGGAGAAGGCATGATTTCCATAACCAAATCCAACATGGTCTGTACTCCTTTGTTCTTGAAAGAAGAACCACACACCATTGGAGTCAATTTCAAATCGATGGTAGCTGCGCGAAGCGCTGCCAAGATCTCAGCTTCCGTGATTGAATCCGGATCTTCGAAGTATTTTTCCATCAAGGTATCGTCGTACTCAGAAACTGTTTCGAGTAATTTCTCTCTGTACTCTTTCGCCTCTTCCAACATATCATCCGGAATAGGCACTTCTTGGAAAGTCATACCTTTTGATTCGTCATCCCAAATAATACCGCGGAAGTTGATCAAGTCAACAACACCTTTAAAGCTATCCTCGCTACCAATTGGTAACTGGAGTGGAACGGCTTTACCGTCCAACATTTCATTTACTTGCTTACAAACAGCCAAGAAGTCAGCTCCTTGACGGTCCATTTTGTTTACGAAACCAACACGAGCAACTTTGTAGTTGTCGGCCAAACGCCAGTTGGTTTCAGACTGTGGTTCAACGCCATCAACCGCTGAGAACAAAAACACCAGACCATCCAATACACGCAATGAACGGTTTACCTCTACGGTAAAGTCAACGTGACCCGGAGTGTCAATAATGTTAATTTGGTATTTCTGGTCTCTGTAATTCCAGAATACCGTTGTTGCAGCGGATGTAATGGTAATACCACGCTCCTGCTCCTGCACCATCCAATCCATGGTTGCAGCGCCATCATGCACTTCACCGATCTTGTGGTTCACACCTGCATAATACAGGATACGCTCGGTAGTAGTTGTTTTACCAGCGTCAATGTGGGCCGCAATCCCGATGTTTCTTGTGTATCTTAAATCTTTCATTTTATGGTTGATGATCTACCTTGTATACTTGTTAACTAAACTCTGAAGTGAGAGAAAGCTTTGTTCGCTTCAGCCATACGGTGTGTATCGTCTTTCTTCTTCACAGAAGCACCTTCACCTTTGGATGCAGCGATAATCTCAGCAGCCAGTTTCTCAGGGTATGATTTCTCATTACGCTTACGCGAATAATCAATCATCCACTTCATGCCTTGCGCAATACGACGATCAGCTGGTACTTCGATAGGAATCTGGAAGGTAGCACCACCCACACGGCGCGCCTTCACTTCTACTGAAGGCATCACATTGTTTAGGGCCTTTTTCCATACATCAATTCCGCGCTCTTGAGCTTTGCTCTCTACGATGTCAATCGCATCGTAGAAAATGCGGAAAGCGACGGTTTTCTTACCGTCGTACATCATGTTATTCACAAACCTGGTAACCAAGGTATCACTGAACCTCGGATCAGGTGTAAGAATTCTCTTTTTTGCTTTTGACTTTCTCATCTGTCGTTAACCAATATTATTTAGCAGCCGCTTTCGGACGCTTTGCTCCGTATTTGGATCTTCTTTGTTTTCTTCCTTCAACACCCGCAGTATCTAATGCACCACGAACGATGTGGTATCTTACACCTGGCAAATCTTTCACCCTTCCACCACGTACTAATACGATTGAGTGTTCCTGGAGGTTATGTCCTTCACCCGGGATATACGCGTTGATTTCCTTACCATTGGTCAACCTTACCCTGGCTACTTTACGCATAGCTGAGTTTGGTTTCTTTGGTGTTGTGGTGTAAACACGGGTACAAACACCCCTTCTTTGCGGGCAGGAATTCAATGCGGGTGACTTGCTTTTGTCAACAAGTGATTTGCGCCCTTTCCTTACTAATTGCTGTATGGTTGGCATATTTTGTTCTCTATCGTCCTAAATTTAAGGACGGCAAAGGTAGGGCTAATTTCAATAAAAGCAAATAGGTGCCTGAAAAATTTCAAGCGAAAAGAATCAAAGAGTTACGATTCAAAAAGTGGTCCTTGAAAATGCCCAAAAAGACGTGAAATTTTGGGGTTAAATTCCAAGTTCCAAAAGGCAAGAGCCAAGTTCCATGTGTGACCTTCCCTAAATAGCGTTGACCGTTTGGTTTAACTTTTACACTTCATTTCCAGTTGACATATATGAGAGAGTTGATCATCATATTGACTAACCTGGAGATTAGTTGATTGTTGTTTGAAGTTGTTCTTTGATTCGGTATATACGTTAAGAACAGGTCTTACTTCGATACTCAAATCTATTAGTTTATTATAAAATTCCCTAGGGGTAAATTTCATATTAAAGGCTCTGTGTAACCTTTTTGTGTTGTAGTGTTCAACAGCTTTAGTAGTTTTCCTTTTTAGGTCTTTGTAGTCTCTAATTTTCCAAAGCTTGAGGTATTCATTCTTGATTATTCCATTTATTCGTTCGGCATACGGGTTCTCCCAAGCAACATTCCCCATGCTGATATGTATTTGATAGGCCTTGAGCAATCTGCTATATTCATGGCTGCTGTATTGAGTTCCTTTGTCTGAGTGATGTATAAGGCCGTTTGGCTGGAAGCTCATCATTTTCAGCGCCATTTTCATTGCGCACACATTTGCTGATGCCCGTAAATGATCATTGACAGAATAACCCACAACTAGCCGGGTATAAACATCGATAATGAACACCAAGTAATAGAACTCACCATTCAGATAAAAATAGGTGATATCACTCTGAACTACCTGAAATGGCCGTGTGATTACCATTCCCTCAATTAGGTTTGGGTAATAAATATGCCCACTGTAAGTTGTCCTGTGATAATTTCTCACCCGCTTAACTCCATAACCTAGTTCCATAAAAATCTCACAAAACTTATCCCTGCCCATCAGCCTAGGCTTAAGCGTAGTATACATCTTCTCTACCCCACACCCCGGGTGTTCCCCTTTAATTTGATTAGCTAACAATACAAGCTCAGCCAATTCCAGATCAAAAGCATCTTGACGATTCTTGGCTTGTTGAACTGATTGCTTACTGACCCCAAGAGTCCGGTATAGTGCGTTCAGCGTGTAGCTCATGACTCCTCTGTTTGATTGGAACCACCAGAGCGTAGGGTGTTGGAGTTTTTTTTGATATCGATTGAATAAGTCTCCTTCGCCAAGTCAATCATCTTCTCCAAATAGTCAATCATAATCTGCTTTTGACCCACTACACGTTCCAATTCCTTGACCTTCTCTTCTAGCTCCTTTAACCGGTAAGTTTGACTATCCTTCATCTCTACTATCCTGATTTGTTTTTCGTTGTAGCTGGAGTATTTGTAGATCCATTTGTACAACAAAGTGGTAGATATCTCATAAAGCCGATTCAGCTGAGGAACCGACATGACTCCTTTTTCAAAGTCATCCACCAATTTACGCTTAAACTCCTCGGAAAACCTCCGATGTGAATTAATCCTTTTTCCCGTTTTTTGCATTGCAACTTTGCTTTAAAAACGGTCAACCTATTTCAGGGAATGACAGTGCTCAGCTCCGAATTCCCCTTTATACCAAATGCTAAAACAAACGCATCCGATTTCACTCGTTCAGCAAAACACAGGCTAGTTTGAAGCCGCTAGAATATTCGAAACCCGCAAAACTTATTTCTTCGCTTTTCTCCGTCCTTTCGGACTGGTTTTTTCACCCGACTTCTTGATCATCTCTAGTGCTTCATCATAGGTGATGGTAGAGGCACTCTCATGACGCTCTTTTGGAATCTTGTAGTTCTCCTTGCCTTTGTTGAGGTAAGGTCCCCAGCGGCCGTTTAAAACCTGCAATTCGGTATCTTCATCAAATACCTTAATCAGCTTTTCAGCATCGGCCTTTCGTTTGGCTAGAATCAACTCCACTCCCCTTTCGGCATCGATGGTCATGGGGTCGTCGGTTTTTGGGATACTGTAGAATGCTTTGTTGTGTTGGATATACGGACCAAATCGTCCGATGGCCACTTTCATGTCGGCATCTTCAAACTGACCGATGATACGCGGCAACTTGAACAGCTCCAACGCATCCTCCAGGTTAATCGTCTCCATGCTCTGCCCCGCTCTGAGGCTGGCAAACTGTGGCTTCTCTTCCTCATCGGCTCCGCCGATCTGTGCTACAGGACCAAATCGTCCCATGCGCACAATCACCGGCTTACCGCTGGCAGGGTCTATTCCCAACTGACGTTCTCCGGTAACACGCTTCGCTTCATCCAAGGTTTGATCTACGTTCTGATGGAAAGGTGTATAGAATGTAGACAGCATCTTAGTCCAGTTCTTCAATCCCGCTGCAATCTCATCAAACTCCTTCTCCACTTGAGCGGTGAAGCCGTAATCTAAAATATCGTTAAAGTGCTCCACCAAGAAATCCGTTACGAGTGAACCGATATCGGTTGGGAAGAGTTTATTCTTTTCTGCGCCGGTCACCTCCGTAAGCACTACTTTATTGACTGCTTGATTCTTGAGTGAGAGTTCAACGTACTTCCGTTCGCGACCTTCCCGCTCTTCTTTTACCACATAACCTCTCTTCTGAATGGTAGAGATGGTTGGAGCATAGGTAGAAGGACGGCCAATGCCCAGTTCTTCCAATTTCTTTACTAAACTCGCTTCGGTATAGCGCGCTGCCGGCCGGGTAAAGCGCTCGGTGGCCGTAATGGAATCCAATTCCAGCTTATCCCCTTTGCTCACATTGGGCAAGAGGCCTCCATCGCCTTCTTCGTTCTCCTCATCGGTACCTTCCAAATAGACTTTTAGGAAACCTTCAAACTTGATGACCTCACCGGATGCTACAAAGTGTTCTTTAGCGAGTATCTGGTGTTGCTGACCTAGTATATTTATATAAATATTGGTTTTCTCCAATTGGGCATCGCTCATCTGCGAGGCAATGGAGCGTTTCCAAATCAGATCGTACAAACGTTTGTCTGAACCGTCGCCGGCAATAGTATGCTTATTAAAATAGGTAGGCCTGATAGCTTCGTGCGCTTCTTGTGCGCTGGAGGTTTTGGTGGTATAGCGACGGGTATGTGCGAAGTTCGCCCCGTAGGCTTTGTTAATCTCCTCTTTGGCTGCGTCGAGTGCTAACTCAGAAAGGTTGACACTATCGGTACGCATGTAGGTAATGTGACCGGCTTCATACAGCTTCTGGGCTACAGCCATGGTCTGCGCTACCGAGAAGCCTAATTTCCGGCTGGCTTCCTGTTGCAAAGTGGAAGTGGTAAATGGAGCAGCCGGCGTTCTTTTGGTTGGCTTGGTCTCTATATTCTCTACCACAAAATCACTTCCCTTACAGGCTTCCAAGAAGGCAGAGGCTTCTGCTTCTGTAGCAAAGCGATGCGGTAACTCCGCTTTGAAGTGTTTGTTTTCTTTTTTATCGTGGAACAAGGCCACTACACGGAAGGCTGAGCTGGCCGAGAAGTCGGCAATCTCTCGTTCCCTTTCTACAATCAAACGCACGGCTACCGATTGTACACGGCCGGCCGATAAGCTCGGCTTTACCTTTTTCCAGAGAACCGGAGAAAGTTCAAAACCTACGATTCGATCCAGTATACGACGCGCTTGTTGAGCGTTAACCAGGTTTTGGTTTACGGTACGGGGATTCTCAATCGCTTTTAGAATGGCGGGTTTTGTGATTTCATGAAATACGATACGACGGGTTCTGGAAGGCTCCAACTTAAGTACTTCCGCTAGGTGCCAAGAAATGGCCTCTCCTTCGCGGTCCTCATCCGAAGCAAGCCAAACTACTTCTGCTTCCTTCGCTAACTTCTTTAATTCTGAAACGACCTGCTTTTTATCGTCAGGCACTTCATAGATAGGCTGAAAACCTTTCTCTATATCAACACCATTATGCTCCTTCGCCAAATCACGAATATGCCCATAACACGATTTCACGGTGAACTCACTCCCCAGAAATCCTTCAATGGTTTTCGCTTTGGCAGGCGACTCCACTATCACAAGGTTCTTTGCCATAACTCCGACTTATCTCTAAATAACAATTGCCGACAAATAAAAGGCTTTCCTTTTAATTATCGGCAATTGCTGTGTAAGCTTCTATTCAGTTTTAACGCGTCACCACCACTTTTCTGCTGGTGATCATATCGCCGATTTTAAGGTGTACGAAGTATACGCCAGCGGCTTGCTGACTCATATCTACGCTGTAATGTTGTTGTCCGTTTAACTGACTGCCACTTACTACATCGAAGCATTTCTTTCCTTGTACATCACTTACCCAAATGCTTGCATCCTGTGTGCCCTCCACGTCAAAGTCGAGGTTCAATTCCGATGCGGTTGGGTTAGGATAAACATCCAAGTTGTATACTTTGTTCACAGTAGGTGCAGAACTCAATGACCCAATATCGATGTTATCCAGGTATATGTTATTGCCTGAATTGCTTATCGCTTCAATCTTGAGCTGCACATTTCGTTTGCCTCGGTAGTTGGTGAGGAGCACTTGGAAGTTGCGCCATTGGCCTTGTTCCGTTGGGGTGAAGAAGTTCGGGTTTAACACATTGGCTTCTGATTCCATTTGAGAACCGGCTCTTTGGTAAACCAATACCCAGCTCTGTCCGCAGTCTGTGCTAGCATAAATCCGTATGCGGTCTGCGCTCGTTGCTTCGCGCTTGGCATAGGCTACGTCGAACGTTAAACGCGGATCCTTCACAGCCAAGAAATCGTAACTCGGCAAAATCATTTCGTAATAGGCTCCATCTTCTGTTCCGGCATTGATGTTCGCTCTGATGCAGCTCGTGCTATTGGATCCTACACCGTTTACTTTTTGCCATGATCCAGCCGTTCCGCCGTCAACTTTCCAACCAAGTGGAGGGAAGTTCACCCCTTCAAATCCTTGTTGAACAGGGATAGGGATTTCGCTCTCCAGAGGACCAACTACCACCAAGTTTTGGCGGGTAATGCTGGTACCACCATTGGCATTGCTCACTTCCAATTTAACCTCGTAGATACCCGGGGTAGCATAGGATACCATAGGGTTCGCGTCAGACGAAATTGCCGGTGTGCCGCCTGTGAATGTCCAGGTACGGTTGGTAATGGACGCATTGTACGAGAGATCAATAAATTCAACTTGACCATCTGCACAGGCCGTTTTCCCTACGTTGGAGAAGTCGGCTACCGGCTTGCACGTTGAGGTTGAGCCGCCTACACCGGTGTTGGTGATATTGGAAGCCGAAACCAACACGTTGCGGTACTGCTGAATCATAAAGTGCATTTGCTGCTTCTGTCCAATGGTAAACATGTTTTGGCAGTTACCGTTGGCATAATCCATAAAATTCTCAATCTGATCCGGCAAATCGGGCACATCATTATTGCACGAGTTTGTGTTGGTATTGCAACCAAAATTCGGGTCGGCTGCCGGAGGAGTATCGCTAATTTTTTCGCCCCAGGATACGTTAGAACAACCACCTTGGAATGGGTGGAATAAACCTAACCAGTGACCTACCTCATGCGTCGCCACGCGGCCGGCCTTCGCGGTATTGCTTGTACCAATGCTGCCTACATAGTCTGCACGCAACACGATGCCATCGGTGCTTGGTCTGGAAATTCTATCCCATGGAAATTGGGCATAGCCGAGTGTAATGGTGCCGTCGTCGCCACTTGAATTCCGAATGGTTTTAACCACCCATACGTTCAGGTATTTATCGCTTGGCCAGTAGCTCACTGACTTTACATTATCGCGTGCATCATTGGTTAAAGGCGAATAAACACGGTTAATCCCCTCTGTACAATTGCCTTGCGGGTCTTTGGTAGCCAAGACAAATTCAATCTGGGCATCGGCAGCCACCGAAGCGAAAATCGGACGCGTATTGACCGTGTCGGCATTCAGACGACCAAAGTCTTCATTTAAAATACGCATCTGATCTAAGATTTGCGCTTTGCTGATGTTTTCATCGCCGTATTCGTGAATCACATGAAAAACAACAGGAATCTGATATACTGTGTTGTTTTTGTATTGAGGCGGATTCTGGCGATACAGCTCAAAAGCGGCCTGAGCTTTTTCTAAGCGAGCAACAGCATCTTGGTCATCTGCAAAGTGCTCATGAAAATAAAGCTCATCGGTAATACAAGGTTGAATGCGCTGGGCCATGGCTTGATTTAGCCCGAAGCTCATCAACAAACCGAGTATGAGTGGTTTTTTCATTCTATTTAATCTAGTCTACTTAATTTACTGTTTCTAATTTGTTCTCCATCTTCGCTACGGCGCAACATACCGCCGCATCTCCTGTTACGTTCACTGCTGTGCGGCACATATCGAGGATGCGGTCGACACCCAATATGAGTGCCACACCTTCTGTTGGCACGCCTACACTTTTTAGCACGATTACCAACATGACTACACCTGCACCCGGCACACCGGCAGAGCCAACTGAGCTAAGTAAGGCGGTTAAGATGATTGTTAATTGTTGCCCGAGGTTCAGATCCATGCCGAACACCTGCGCAATAAACACAGCTGCAACGGCCTGGTAACATGACGTACCATCCATATTAATTGTTGCACCAAGTGGTAAAACAAATCCGGTAATCTCTTCTTTCACTCCCATTTCCTTTTCGCAATTCTCCATATTTACAGGGAGTGTAGCGTTGGATGAGCTGGTTGAAAAAGCTAAAAGTTGAACCGGACGCATCTTTTTCAAGAACCACCACGGACTCCTTTTGACCACAAATTTAATGATGCCTAAATATACAATGAGCATGTGCAGCAACAAGGCTCCCAACACCACCAGCATGTAGGCTCCGAGTGCAGCCAGTACATCCAAAATCAGCTCAGGGTTGTCTCCGGCCAGTTTAATAATTACATCCGCCAAGAGTCCAAATACCGCTATCGGAGCCATGAACATAATCAAGTCTACCACCTTCATCACGATTTCATTCACTGAATCCATGAAGCGGATAAAAGGCTGCGACTTCTCTTTGTTAATCATCACCACCGCGATACCAAAAATCACCGCGATAATGACAATCTGAAGCATATTGGTATTGTCTGCCGCAGTGGAAATAATATTGCTCGGAAAGAGATCGACTAAGGGTGCTAGCAGCGGACGTTCTTCTACCGATTCAGCTGTTTGCAGTGCTGTTTTACTCTCTTCCGTATTGGCCTCCATGAGTTTGGTGCGCACTTCTTCGCTTAAGGCTTTGCCCGGCTGAAAAACGTTCACCAAAACCAAGCCTATGGTAATAGCGAATACCGTTGTGGTTAAGAAGATACCGATGGTTCTTCCGCCAATGCGGCCTAAACTCCCTATATCGTTCAAACTAGCGATACCTGTAATGATTGAGCTAACAATCATTGGAATAGCAATGAGCTTGAGAAGGTTCATGAAAATAGTACCGAATGGACTGATAAAGTCTTTGGTAAAGTCTACCCATCCATAGTTAATGGCCAAGAGACCCCACGTAAGTCCGAATACCATTCCCAGTAATATCTTGATGTGCAAGGGCAGCTTTTTCTTCATGCGTTCACTTTTTGTAAAAGGTAAAAATTAGCCAAAACAAGAGCGGTTAAAGATTCAACAATAGGCACTGCGCGCGGTAATACCAAAGGATCGTGGCGACCTTCTATTTTTATCTCTGTAGAATCTAAGTTTTGGGTAATGGTTTGTTGAGCGATAGCGATACTTGATACCGGTTTAAAGGCCACTCTAAAATCCAGCTCTGCCCCATTGCTGATGCCGCCTTGAACGCCACCCGAATGATTGGCGGAAGTCTGGACTTGGCCATCTTTTGCCTCAAAAAGATCTTGTACTTCAGCGCCTCTTTTTTGAGCGATGGAAAATCCATCCCCTAGTTCAAAACCCTTTACGGCATTGATACTCAACATGGCATGACCTAATGCCGCTGATAATTTATTGAACTGCGGTTCACCCCACCCGGCCGGCACCCCTTTTACGATGCAGCGGATGGTGCCGCCTAGGCTATCGCCTTCCGACTTCACTTCCTTCACTAAAGCCTCCATGGAAGCGGCGGTGCTGGCATGCGGACAGCGCACAGGCGATTGATCCACCTGTTCCCTACTGTATGCCTTTTCTGAAGGGTCTAGCGCGATGTGTCCAACGCGGTCTACCCAGGCTATAATTTCTATTTCTGATGGTAAAAGTTGTTCTGCTAAAGCTCCTCCAGCTACCCAAGGCGCCGTGGTTCGGGCTGAACTTCGTCCACCTCCGCGGTGGTCGCGGATACCGTATTTCGCTTGGTAGGTATAGTCGGCATGCCCGGGACGGTAAACGGTTTTAAGGCTATCGTAATCTTTGCTTTGCTGGTCTTCGTTTTTTAGCATAAAAGCGATGGGAGCACCGGTTGATTTACCGTCTAGTATACCGGATAAAACCTCTAGCGTATCGCTCTCTTTTCTGGCTGTGCTGAGCTCAGACTGCCCCGGTTTGCGGCGATCTAGCTGCCTTTGTACTGCGGTGAAATCCAAGTCTACCCCAGCTGGAAATCCGTCTAAAATCCCACCAATAGCGGGGCCGTGACTTTCACCAAAGGTTGTGAGCGTGAGAACGTGTCCGAGGCTGTTCGAAGACATGGGCGACAAAGGTATTTATTTGAGTTGAGTAATCGATAAATCTAAAACACATAATCAGCTGAGGGTGAGTCCGAGTTTGGCAGCCTCTTGCCAAAATGTGGGAAAGGATTTATCAACGCTGGCTATCTCCGACAATTCTACTTCGCCGAATTGTAGGGCGAGCAGACTGAAAGCCATGGCCATGCGGTGATCGCTATAGGTATGCAACAATCCGGGCTTTGAAATGGTTTCTGCCCGCAGCTGCCACCAGCCCTTTTCCGATTTGAACTGACCGCCACAGGCCTTCACGGCTTCGGCTAAAACGGCATCGCGCACGGATTCTTTTAACGCGAGCGATTCCAAACCGCTAAAGTGTACTTCTCGCTTTTGCATCAGGTAATACACCAACACCGGGGGTGCGAGATCCGGGTAAGAAGCCAAGTTTACACTCAAGGCATTGAGCGACCATTCGGGCTTCTTCCACTTGAGCGCAAGGCCCAATGCTCCCTCGCTAGCATGCATACCTTCATAGCGAAACAGCCGTTCCACGAAGGCGTCGCCTTGCCCTGCATGTAAGCGTAAGTCAGGAAACAGGATAGTTAAATCTTCCCGATTCGCTAAAAAAGGAAAGAAAAAAGCCGCCGAACTCCAGTCGCGCTCTACCGTGTACAACGACGCTGAATGGAAGCCCGGATTCACCCGTATTTCATCTCCATTTTGTTCCCAGCTCACCCCAAAATCGGTCAAGGCCTGTAAGCTCATCGCTACATAAGGCCAGGATCCTTTTTCCCCTTTCCACTCCAAGTGCAATCCGTTCTTCATCAGCGGTGCACACAGCAGCAAAGCCGATACAAATTGACTGCTTTTCACCTCTTTCAAAGCCAAGAAGCCACCCTCAAGAGCTTTTCCCTGGATATGCCAGCCATCCTGTTTAAGCACTATAGATGCACCGAGCGAAACCAAAGCCTCCACCAATTCGGTTATCGGGCGCTCCATCAAGCGTTGCGTTCCAAACAAGCGGTATTGTCCCGGTGTAAGTGCACAAAAGGCCATCAAAAAGCGGTACACGGTGCCGGCATCTTGGCAGTCTAGCTCGAGCACCGGCTTTTGGACAGCCGTAATTTTTTGGAGAAGCTCATTTAATATACGGGTATCGCGTGCTTCAGAGAGTCCGCTGAGCTGAATGGATTTACCCGACAAGGCCCGCAAGATGAGCAGTCGATTGCTGTGGCTTTTGGAGCCGGGTAAGGTAATATCTACCTGGCCTGAAACAGGTTTGAAGCGGAGGCTTGGCATCAGTAGCGAAAGCTGATTTGAAGTTGGTAATTTCGGGGAGGGCGCATATCGGCCGGGCGTGTCATGTATTCTTCGTTGAAGAGGTTTTCAACCGCCAAACTAATTTTCCAATCGGCATTCAGTTTATACGCACCGCGAACATCAACTACGTGATCACCCTTTATATTAGCCTCTCGCGCTTCTTTGATGCCTTTGAGGAATAAGGTAAGCGGAATTTGCTCAAACACACGGTCTATGGCTTCCATGGCACTCTGGTACCGGTAGCTTGCCCCCAGTTCCCAGCGCCCGAATTCCCATTGTAGGTCGGTTTTTATGAGGTGACGGTTGCGGTACTTTAAGATTTTTCCGGTGGTATCGCTGCTCGAGGAAGTATAGCTGATGCGCAAGTTATTGACGTCTGAATAGACATAATCCGGCTCCAAATTAACCGGGTCTGAATAGGTATACCCTGCCATGAAGCGAAGCCGGTGTTTTCTCCATTTTGCCTCTCCACTGAGGGTGAGTTCCAAACCTTGAATTCGAGAACGCCCAATGTTGAGTGATTTAAATCCATAACCAAACAAAGGATCGAACGGCGAACCCCATGGCCCAAACGTAAACTCCATCATATTTTCATACTCCATGCGGTAAACGGCCAAGTCGGCCAGTAGCTTGAGCTTACCAATGGGTATCAGTTGGCGCAAACCGAGTTCTGCAGAGTAACCCGACTCCGACTTTAAGTCGGTATTGGGGTAAATATTGACCGGGCCGGCTTGGGTTTGAATAAAGTACTCTGAAACTACCGGGAAACGGTAGCCTTGTCCGGCGGACGCCCGCAGAAAAGTCCCCTTCAATAGACGGTAGTTGGCTCCCAGTTTAAAAACCGGCTTCCCTTCCGTATAATTGGATAAACGATAGTATTCATACCGAGCGCCTCCACTGATGTCGAGTCTCTTCCAGCTCAAATCGGCTTGCACGTAGGCTGCCATATTGGTTTGCACCTTGATGCCGCCAAACATAGTGCCCCGGTTTTCTCCGTATTGCCATACAGATCCTAAGGTGAGGTTAAGAAACTTCCATCGCTCAAACTTAGGCCTTGCTCTATACTCCACGTAACTCAAATCCATGGTGTTTTCTTGGTTTGGCTGTCCGGGCAATGAGTCAACGCCGTTCCGCACAAATAGCCCCCGGCCTTTTACCTCGTGGGTCCAGGTTTGTCCGGTATAAAGTAAAAAAGGATCCAGTGTATACCGTTCCGACGTGTTTAAAGCATACTGCGAATCCAAACTGGTATACGCTTGCTGGTAGTTTTGCCAAAGTAAAAATGTGCCCGTTCTGCCGTATTGAGCATTCCCGTTTATACCATACATGAGTTTACCATCTTTGCTTCGGTGCCGAAGTTTGGTGCTTAGCCTCGCCCTTTTGTCTTGGTCGCCCATGCGCCACGACTCATCGTTCACTACCTGTCCGGAAACGATATAATCCCACTGACCTTGTGTATTCCCATACAGAAACAAGGCCCCGCTTTTGCTGAGCAGTCTATTCCCTTGCCATTTCCATTCAGGCGAAGGTGGGTTGTCGTAAAATCCACTGAACAAAGCTGCCTTCACCATGGGCTTTCCCTGCGGCCAGGCGGTGCGCACATGCACAATACCATTTAAAGCCGACGAACCATGCAGCACACTGGAGGCACCTTTGATAACCTCCACCTGATCTATGTTTTCTATCGGAATAAAACTCCACAGAATCTGTCCCGTTCCGCCCGCCATAATCGGCAGGTCGTCTATCAAAACTGTCACCCTGCTGCCTGTTCCATAGCTCCAGCCTGAACCTGATCGGATATTGACTTGTCCGTCGGCCGTATTCACGCCGGGCACTTGGTTGATGGTTTGTTCTAAGTTAGAGGTGATTCGGTTTCGAACCAGGTAAGGTTGGATACTTTGAATGGAGACGGTGGTTCGGGTTTGCTGTTGTTCCGACTTCCCTGCTGAAATGACCACCGGATCTAAAAGCGCTGAAGCCTCATTCAGGTAGATGCGTTTGCCGGGCATACCCTTTCTTAAATCGATTCGAAGTTCATCAAATCCCAGATACGAAATATACAAGTAGCGCTGTGTATCGGGAATTTCCAATTCAAAATAGCCTTCTGCTCCGCTCAGGGTAGCAAAGCGACTGCTGGCGTAAACTGTGGCTCCGATAAGCGGAGTTGAGTCGGACGATGCATAAACGTTTCCCGTTATCCGTTTGAAGGTTTGCGCCTCTACCACGTGGGCGGTAGCTAGAATTATCAGCAGCAGTAGGAAACGAATGCGTGTCATTTTTCTTAGCTTGCAATATAATTCGTTCACACTATGAAAAAAATCATACTACTAGGCTTTGCCTTTGTTTTCGGCACCGCCGCTTTTGCTCAAACTTGTATCCGAGACGCCAGCATTACTTCTCCAGGCACCTATCCTTCTAGTTTGCCGAAAGGCCAAGGAGGCTTGTACTACGAACAAGTTATTCAATTCCGAATTCCGGCCGACACCTCTGTTGACTTCAACGGACAGACTGTTCAGGCTACGGTTGATTCCATTAAAGTAAAAAGTGTACTCGGCCTTCCGGGTGGATTAAATTACAATTGCAATCCTGCCTCTTGTGCGCTGCCCGGTGGTGAAACATCGTGCGGCGTAATCTATGGAACCATCGCAAATAATGCGGCTGGAAATTACCCGTTTGTTATTCCGATTGCCGTATACGGTAAGATTGGAGGAAGCTTCCCATTGGTTCAAAACGACACCATCTTCAACCTCTCCATGGATGTTGACCCATACAATTCAGTTGTTAGACAGGAAAGTGAAGTGAAGGTCTACCCTAACCCAAGTTCCAATCAAGTGAGTATGGTATTTCCTGAATCCATCAATGAAGTAGAGTTAAAGGTAGTAGATGCAGGTGGTAAAGAGGTACAACTTCAATACAGCTATATCCTGAACCGCGTTGAAACCGATTTATCGGCTTTGCCAACCGGGGTATATTTTGCTACGGCGATACGCGGAAACAATATCTACCACTTCCGCTTGGTTAGAAATTGAGGTAGTTTCTAAACGCCTCTTCAAATTCCGGAAAGGACAGGTCTACGTCGAATAAAGCCTCGCCAATGGTGGTGAGCATGACGCACCTGACTTTTCCGGATTTGTTTTTCTTGTCTTTCAGCATCAGGTTCCAAATCTCCTCAGCCTGCTCTTGTTTGAACGGCAATACCGGATACAATGAACGAATTCCACCACAGATAAGATCAATGTCCTCTTTGGTGAGACCAGCTTTACTGGAAACGATGCTTTCCATAAACATACCGGCTGCTACGGCTTCTCCGTGCAAAACATCCATTCCCGCTGTCAATGCATAGGATTCCAAGGCATGACCAATGGTATGTCCGAAGTTCAGAATCTTACGTTTACCCTGTTCATCCGGATCTTCTTCCACCACCGCATGTTTGATTTTCACAGACTCTTCAATCTGCAGTTTCAGTCGGCGTTTATTGAAGTCCAAGAGCTCCAGCCAGTATCCGGCATTGGCGATGAGCCCGTGTTTGAGCATTTCTGCATACCCGGCCATAAGCTCGCGCTCGGGCAAGGTATCCAGCAGCTTGGGCTGAATGAAGACCATTTCCGGAGGAGCAAACTGACCCAGCATGTTTTTGTAGTCGCGGTAGTCGATGCCTACCTTACCTCCTACCGAGGCGTCCACCATCGCTAAAAGGCTGGTAGGCACCTGAACGAAATCGATTCCACGCATATAACACGAGGCCGCAAAGCCACCCATATCACCTACCACGCCACCACCCAGGTTGATGAGCACGCTTGAGCGATCTGCTCCTGACTCCAACAAGGCATCCCAGATCAAGGTGCAGGTGCTCAGGTTTTTGAACTGCTCTCCGGCCGGCACCACAATGTGTTTATCTACCGGAAAGGGTATGGCCGGGGCACAGTGCTGTTGCGTATTTTCATCGCTCAGCACAATGATCTTGCTGTAGCTCCTCGACTCTAAAAAGTTTTTCAGGTAATCCAGGGCTTTGTCGCTGATAATGATATCGTCGCCTATCAGTTGCATTAATATCCTCGCTTCACTATGCCGTATCCTATGCGTGCTCCGGTGTATTGGTCTACCGGGGCGTTTTGCATGATTTCTTCTATACGCTCCATCACATTTGCATCAAGCACAATGCCCGAGGCCGACGCGTTTTCTTCTACCTGTTCCGGCGTGGAGGCCCCCATGATAACCGAGGTGATAGGCGAGCGTTGTAAGATCCAGGCTAGAGCCAAACTAGCCATGCTGATGTCCAGTTCCGCCGCGATGCCTTTCAGCTGTGCTTGCTGAGCGAAGTATTCATCCGTCATGCGTTTTACAGGAAACATACCCTTGGTACTTTCATTGGCCAAGCGCGAATTTTCAGGCACTTGATCCCGGCTATACTTTCCGGTAAGCAAACCTTGGGAGAGCGGCGAATACACCACCAAGCCAAGGCCGTTTTTATCGCATACGTCCATCACATCCACCTCTAACGAGCGGTTGATCAGGTTGTAAATGGGTTGATTGGAGATGGGTTTATGCCAGTTGTTGCGCTCGCAGATTCGCAGGGCTTCTAGTATTTGAACGGCTGTCCACTGACTCACCCCCCAATGCAAAATATAGCCCCGCTCAATCAGGTTGTGCATGGCATAGCAGGTTTCTTCCAATGGCGTATCAATGTCGTAGCGATGGCATTGGTAAAGATCAATGTAGTCTGTACGCAGTCTTTGTAAGGAACCTTCGCAGGCATTGCGGATATGGCGAAGGGATAAGCCCTGGTCCATCCAATGGTCGCTCATCGGACCAAAAACCTTGGTACCGATTACCCATTCGTGGCGGTTTACCCCTTTGATGTATTCGCCCACGGCCTTTTCGGCTTCACCGCGGTTGTACATGTCGGCCGTATCAATAAAGTTGATGCCTTGTGCCCGAGCGGCATCGAAGCAGGCATAGGCGGTATCTTTATCGGTATGGGTGCCGTAGGTGAGCCAGGAGCCCAAGCTGATTTCGGAGATTTTTATACCTGTATTTCCTAAGGTACGGTATTGCATAGGTGCGAATTTTAGTTGTTGATTTGCAGTAGATGCCCAAAAATAAGCAAATGGCCAGCAAAAGTTTAGCACGAGTGAAAACCGTGTTAAAAGAAACCGCGCGATTCGTGCTGTTTCTCTTCCAGATTCTCCTTTTTCTGCTGGTATTCTATCGGGTAGTGCCGGTACCGATTACGCCTTTGATGGTGATACGGGCCACGCACATTGATAAGCATTGGGTGCGTTTGGACCAGATTTCTCAGCACGCCGTGAAGGCCGCCATCACCTCGGAAGACCCCAAGTTCAACCAACATTTTGGTTTCGACTTTGGCGCGATTAAAGAATCGATCGATAATAAGCTGGAGAAAGGCAAAAGGCTCCGCGGCGGAAGTACCATCAGCCAGCAAACAGCCAAAAACCTTTTTTTGTGGCCCCATCGCTCTTGGGTGCGCAAAGGACTGGAAGTGCCTATTACGCTGCTCATGGAAGCCTTGTGGACCAAACGCCGCATCATGGAAGTGTATCTGAACATTATCGAGATGGGCGATGGCATCTACGGCATAGAAGCCGCCTCTTGGGCCTATTACAAAAAGCCGGCAGCCAAACTCAGCAAAGCCGAAGCCTCCCTCCTCATTGTGTGCTTCCCCAACCCTCGTCGCTGGACTCCGCTGAAACCCACGGCCTTCATACGGAAGAAACAAGCCCGCATCCAAAGGTGGATGACCGGCTTTGAAGCCTATCCGGAGTGGTGGTTTGAAGAGGAATAGCGGAGGGCGGAGGGCCGAGAGCGGAGGGCCAAGAGCTGAGAGCGGAGAGCTGAGGGCCGAGAGCTGAGGGTGGAGGGCCGAGAGCGGAGGGCCGAGAGCATTTCGGGTTGGCGGGTTTCGGGTTGGAAAAACTTTCTATTCACAGCACGGGAATTCTCCTGATAGCTGCGCTTAGGGACCTGTGATGGACGAATTATAAATGGAAAAATCACATTCCCATTCAAGCAGGGGCGCAAGATTTTGCGCCCTACATGAGATTTGAGGAATAGAAAGGTATCTGAAAACACACTATCTGCCTTATTCATGCAAAGGAAGAATCCGAGTGCTAACGAGATGGAAAAGTTGATTCCACAAAAAAGGGTGCCTTTCAGCACCCTAAAATTTTCTTTGCATAAGCGCCCCTCGCTCCTCGCCCTAGGCTCTCTGCTCCTTGCCCTCCACGTTCGCCTTTGATGAACTACAGTTTCTCCAAATACTGTCCGTAGCCGCTTTTTTTGAGGGGTTCTGCTAGTTTGAGGAGTTGGGATTTATTGATGAAGCCCATACGGTAGGCTACTTCTTCGATGCAGCCGATTTTCAGGCCTTGCCTTTCTTCGATCACGTGAACAAACTGGCCGGCTTGCATGAGGGATGCATGGGTGCCGGTATCCAGCCAAGCGGTACCGCGGTTCATCACGCCTACTTGGAGTTTGCCTTGTCTGAGGTATTCTTTGTTTACATCGGTGATTTCGTATTCACCACGCGCGGATGGCTTCAGGTTTTTCGCTATTTCAACCACGCTGTTGTCGTAGAAATAGAGTCCCGGAACGGCATACGAAGATTTCGGTTTTTCCGGTTTCTCTTCAATGCTGAGTACCTTGCCGTCTTGGTCGAACTCCACCACGCCGTAACGCTCCGGATCACTCACGTGGTAAGCGAACACTACACCTCCGGTCGGGTCGGTTTTCTCTTGGAGCAATTTCGCTAGACCGCTTCCGTAGAAGATGTTATCGCCCAAGATGAGAGCTACCTTATCGTTTCCAATAAACTTCTCTCCAATCACAAAGGCCTGCGCCAGTCCGTTCGGAACCGCCTGCTCTGCATAGGTAAATTCACAGCCGAGGTTTTTTCCATCGCCTAACAAGCGCTCAAAGTGCGGCAAATCGTGCGGCGTAGAAATAATCAGAATCTCACGGATACCGGCCATCATCAAAACCGAGAGCGGATAATAGATCATCGGCTTATCGTAAACCGGCATGAGCTGCTTGCTCATCGCTAAAGTAAGAGGATGTAAACGGGTACCGGAACCGCCGGCTAAGATTATACCTTTCATTTGGATGCTAACTCAATGTTGAGGCTTCAATATTAAGGAAAAATGGGAAGGAAATGGCAGAGCGCGAAGAGCTAAGGGCAAAGAGCCAAGATAATCATTCTGATCCATTTCATAGAGGGGTGCAAGATTTTGCACCCCTCTATGAAAGACAGAATCTTCCAATAGTATCTATCAAATAAAAAAGGATACATCGCTGTATCCCTTCGAATAGTATCTTTTTGAACCCTTCGCTCCATGCCCTAGGCCCTGTGCTGCGAAGCTTCGTTCACGAATAGTGCTGAGAATAGTATTCCTGATAACTCCCGCTGGTCACTTCCTCCATCCAGGTTTTATTGGCGAGGTACCAGTCGATGGTTTTGTCGATGCCTTCTTCAAACTGGAGGCTAGGCTGCCAGCCAAGTTCATTCATAATCTTTTGCGCATCGATGGCGTAGCGTAAATCGTGGCCTGCCCTGTCGGTTACAAAGGTGATGAGCTGACGTGAGCTGCCTTCGGCTTTGCCTAATTTTTTGTCCATGATATCGCAGATCAACTGCACGATATCGATGTTCTTCCATTCGTTGAAGCCGCCGATATTGTAAGTCTCGCCTAAAACACCTTGGTGAAATACCTGATCAATCGCTCTAGCGTGATCTACCACATAGAGCCAATCGCGTACGTTCTCTCCTTTGCCGTATACCGGCAGCGGCTTGTTGTTCAGGATATTGTTGATGGTAAGGGGAATCAGTTTTTCAGGGAACTGGTTCGGGCCGTAGTTGTTGGAGCAATTGCTGATCACCACCGGCATTTTGTAGGTATTGCGGTAAGCTCTCACAAAGTGATCGGAGCCGGCTTTGGAGGCGCTGTAAGGCGACTGCGGATCGTAAGGGGTTGTTTCAGTAAAGAAGCCGCCGTGGTCTAAAGAACCGTATACCTCATCGGTAGAGACATGGTAGAATCGTTTATCGCTCATATCCGCACCCCAAGCCTTTTTCGCTGCGTTGAGCAGGTTTACCGTACCGATGATATTGGTACGTACGAAAGCCATTGGATCGGAAATGGAACGGTCTACATGCGATTCAGCCGCTAGGTGGATTACGCCATCGATAGCATGCTTCACCATAATCTCTTCCATCAAATCGCCGTCGTTGATGTCGGCTTTGAGAAAGGTATAGTTGCTTGCCGACTCAATATCGGTGAGGTTCTTCAGATTACCCGCGTAAGTCAGTGCATCTAAGTTGTAGATGTGGTACTGCGGATAATTCTGAACGAAGAGGCGCACGACATGCGAGCCGATGAAACCTGCGCCTCCTGTTATCAGAATATTTTTCACTATTACTTGCTTAATGAAACGAGTTCTACGTCGAAGATCAAAGTAGAGTTAGCCGGGATGGGGCCATTGTCTTGAGCGCCATAACCAATGCTCGGCGGTATGATTAAGCGGAATTTCTCACCGGTCTTCATCAAGCGGACACCTTCGTCAAATCCGCGGATAACACCACCGGTGCCAATTTTAAATGGCAAGGTCTCACCTCTTGGAATGCTGGAATCGATGATGGTACCATCCGCCAAGTAAAGTGTATAGTGCACAGCAGCCGTCATGTTAGCATAAGCCTGCTCGCCACCGTCGTTTTCTTTAACTACGATATACTGCAAACCGGAAGGAGTCTTTTCAATCTTCTTGCCTTCAACATCGTAAGGAACCGGTTTAGGGGTTGCCTTGGCATCCAACAATTCCACTTCAAAGATCAAATCAGCGTTCGGTGGAATGGCTGCTCCTGCACCGCGTGGGCCATAACCCAGGTGAGAAGGAATCAAAAGGGTAGCTTGGTCGCCAACGGCCAACATAGCGATACCTTCGTCCCAACCCGGAATTACCATACCGGCACCGAGGTTAAATGCGAAAGGCTGTCCGCGCTCCACTGAGCTGTCAAACACTTTACCGTCGGTTAATTTACCGGTATAGTGAACGTTCACTTTCATGCCGGCTTCCGCCTGAATTCCGTTGCCTTTTTTTCTCAGGATCACTTTCAATCCGCTTGGGGTGCTTACGGTATCCCCGATCGTCATTTTTGCACTTGTCATTTTATTCGTGTCTTGTGCGCTGAGGAGAGCTTCCACTCCGGCGCTGTCAGAAGTACTTAAAGAGTCAGTAGCATCGCTCGTAGCGTCTGCTTCATTTCCTGCGCAAGCCATCAGTAGGCTTAAAATCGCTGTGTAGAACATGGTTCCAATCATGGTAGTATGTGACATATAGGTCAGCTAAGATAATTTTTGTATTGAGGTAAAATGCGTTTAAATCGTTCAACGGTGGCTTCCAGGCTTTCTTCTGAAGCACCTCCTGCAGCGCTAAAATGGCCACCTCCGTTGAAGTGTTCTTTCGCAAAGGTATTGCATGGGAACTTACCTTGTCCGCGGAAACTGATTTTTACCAATTTGGTGCGGTCGATAAAGAGGGCAGAAAACTCGATGCCTTCGATGCCTAAGCCATAGTTTACCAAACCTTCTGTATCGCCGGTTTGGATTTTGTATTCCACCAATTCTTCCCTGCTCACGTGCATGATAGCCGTTTTCAGTTCCGGTATCACCTCCAGCTTATTGGCCAGGCAATGCCCGATGAAGCGCATGCGGTCAAAGCTGAAATTATCGTGCAACAATTGATGGATGCGGGAGTTTTCGGCTCCGCGTTCAATCAAATCGGCAATGGTGCGGTGGGTATGGGGCGTTACGCTATCAAAGCGGAACGAGCCTGTGTCTGTCATGATGCCGGCATAGAGGCAGTTAGCGATGTCTTTATCGATGGCATCGCGGCCTTTCCACATCACGATAAATTCTTCAATCAGCTGACAGGTAGAACTGGTCTGGGTAGTCCAGTAGCGAAAATCGTCGAAGCCTTCCGGTTCTTGGTGGTGGTCTATCATCACCTTCACCGCATTGGAAGCACGAACCAAGTCGCCCAACTCATTGATACGGCTGAGTGCATTGAAATCAAGGCAGAAGATATACTGCGCCTTGGCTACCATGTCGGTGCCGCGGTGCACGGCGTATTCAAAATTCAGGACTTCCGTTTCGCCCGGCATCCATTTTAAGAAGGTTCCGTAATCGGTTGGGCTGAGAACCCGGGTATTGTCAAAACCCTGGTTTTTCAGGAATTTCCATAAGCCCAGTGAGGATCCTAATGCATCTGCATCAGGCTTGTGGTGGGTGGTAATGATGATGTTTGCTGATTTATCGCTCTCCAGCAGAGGGATGAGTTCCTGTATATCCTTCACCGCAAGTCTGTCTAATGATTGGCGGCAAATGTCGCGAAATTGAGATTTAAAACATAATTTCGCGCAAAATTTGACTAATGGCAGGTAAGATAACTTTCACCATGATTAAGCCTGATGCGGTACGCAACGGGCACACCGGTAAGATCCTTGATCAGATCATTTCCAACGGATTTCAGATTCGTGCAATGAAGTATGTTCACTTGAGCGAAGCAAAAGCCGGTGAGTTTTATGCAGTTCACCAAGCACGTCCTTTCTTCAAGGATTTGGTAGAATTCATGACTTCCGGACCAATTGTAGCTGCAGTGCTTGAGAAAGACAATGCCGTAGCTGATTTCCGTACCTTGATTGGTGCTACCAACCCGGCTGAAGCAGCTGAGGGCACCATCCGGAATTTGTATGCCAAATCAATCGACGCCAACGCGATCCACGGATCAGACAGCGATGAGAACGCCGCTATCGAAGCGAGCTTCTTCTTCTCTGCCTTCGAGCGTTTTTAATTGATAAAGCTATTTTTAGCGAAGAGCCCATGCCGCAAGGTGTGGGCTTTTTTGTTGAGGATTGCATGCAGGGGATGAGGAATAAGGCATTCTCAATTCGCGCCTATTTCAAGACCCACATCGCTCAACATACCAAGTAGCCACTACGTAATTCCGAAGTAGTTCCCTATCTTGCAGAAGCGGATATTGAGGTTCCGATTTCACTCCTAATTCGGGGTGTTAACGGAAGTTTTTGTTCCGCTGTAAACTAGTTATGGCCAATTTAAAATGACAGCAGTAAAAGATCAAAAGAATCAAATAATTCAAACGGTATTTTTATTGATACCAATACTCGTTTTAGCTAAGCTCGGGGATGTCTATGCGAACGATAGTATATACAGGATTTTATTCGCGGGACTATTTGGTATTGTCGGTGGAATAATTGGGTTTCTATTTTATCATTTTGTAAGACATAAATCCCTTTCAATAAAAATCGGAGTCCTAACTTTTCTTACCCTGGCAAGTTTCTCGATTTTAATAGTATCGCTCCAGAACAAGAAAGACAGTCTTGGCACATGTGAAATTTGCGGTTACAAAACTTTGAAGTCAGACGATGACTCATGCCCATATTGCGGAGCCGAACCTTGGGAATTGGAAAAGAAGAATGGAGATTTTAGTACTAAACAGGAATGGATTCAATTTGAACAACTCTTTTTGTTTGAGTTGGACAGTGTAAATCAAGAATTCGATTTTTATTCTCCTAAAGTAGAACAAGGCTTTGTGAAAGATGAAAATTGGAAGCCTTCAGTGAATAAAGAAGACCAATTACGCCAATTCAACTCATACGAATAAAAAAAAACTGGCCATAACACCGCGCAAGCCCAATGCTCAATTTCGTTTTCAATCTGAATTGAATTACTTACCTTGAACTTTCGTTTCCAAACTGGCCCTCAGAGTTAAATCCGCACTGGGCCTGCGCGGAGAACGTTAGGCCAAATGACTTTGAAAGTCACCGATAAGTTTCCGATATTTGAATAAAGAAAAGCAATGGCATCAATCGATCAAATCCGTAATTCATTAATTGACAAGCTGCTTTCAATCAAAAACAAAGAATTC
>FWPV01001665.1_pt1 | contig 59825 bp, 49 predicted proteins | sample 2228371 | NCBI WGS metagenome assembly FWPV01 (sample SAMEA103939776, study PRJEB20133) | metagenome
TGACTCCCTGGCCAAGGCTGTGGAACAGTGCCAATTGAGATACCTGAGCCTTGCAACAAAGGCATTGCTTGGGAGGGTGGCCGGGGTCACAAAGGGGAGCCCTTGAGAAAAAGGCCTTATGAGCTTAGCGCTTTTTTGCAGGGAGTATGTGCCTGGGCCTGGAACGGTTGGGGGGGCTCCAAGGAAACATCGCATGGTGGACGGAGGAGGCTGGGCTAGTGGTGCAAAGGCGTCAGGTGGATCCGGATCTTAGAGAGCGAGGAAGCGGACTTCTGTTCTGAGTTGCGTTGCACTGCACCCGTGTGCATGGCAGGGGCTGGTTATGCCCAGGCGAGCGGGCTCGGGTGCCCATTTTGTCCCCACCCATTTCAGCTCAACGCTGTTTTGGGTGGGTAAAAAAAGCCCTGGAGGCCCGGCCCTGATTGCCAATGGGGGAGCCGGGCTAGGTTTGCACATGAATCGCTTTATAACGGCGTATCATGATCTTAGCTGTCAAAGGACCACTCTTGGTGAATGATGCGGGGTGAGGCACCAGAAATTCGGGCGGGGTCGCTTGGTGTTCAGTGATTTCTGGGTTACAAGGGCTGCCCGGAGGGCCCATGGTCCTCTCCCTCGACTCTTTCGCGCTGATTCGCCTGAGGCGAAACCCTCAGGCGGGGGACACCTGCCCCATCCCCCCTGCGAAGGCATGGCTTCCCCAGGCTCCTCGCCCCTCAATGGGTGCCCGAGCGCCCTCCGCGGGGGCGGACTCCAGGACAATGGGGCCTCCTCCCGAGACTGAGGCAGTGCCGTGTTCAATGGCAGCGGGCCTCGAATCCATCCATAGGGCTTCGGGCCCGCTTACGGCGGGCAAGCGCCTTCCCACGGCCGGCCTGGCACAAACAACAAAGGCCCGGGGATGCATCCCCGGGCCCTCGAGCCCCTTTGGTGAGCGGCGAAGGAATCGAACCTTCAACCTACGGATTAAGAGTCCGTTGCTCTGCCTAATTGAGCTAGCCGCCCAACTCGATCTCCTCACGCGCCGCGAGCCGTGGGTCAATCGTAACCCAATTGCCTAGGCTTTGCAAGCCTTGGCCTGCCTTGCTGGACGGTTTGGGACCTATCCTTGTAATCTGTGCACCCAGGTCTCGGCGGGTACTTGTGGGCCCGTTCGACTGGGAGAGGCCCGTTTGTCCAGAAAGGAGATCGGTCACGCTTCCCCAGGCCGCCCCTGCGGGTACCGATGCGCGCGGACCGAAAGACCGTCCCCGACGTCTTTCATCAGGGCCGCGCTGCGGGATCTCCTGTTTCTCACCCTCCTTCGAGGTCGGCGACCCATCCATCCTGCACGGCCTCCTCATCGAGGAGCCTGAAGCGCCCCTTCGAGGGCTCCTTGTCCAGCGAATCGCGGTGCGGCCCCAGGATCGGCCGGGTGTCCAAGGAGTCCATGTGAAGGGGATCTCGGACGGGAAACGCCAAGCTGAGGCGAAGAGCGCGCCCGGCAGGATTCGAACCTGCGACCTGCGGATTCGAAGTCCGACGCTCTATCCAGCTGAGCTACGGGCGCCCCGGGCTTCAGTGCACACTCCCTCCGCCCGTATCTGCAGGTTGAAGGCAGATCGGTCCTCCCACGGGACCCTCGGAAATGGGACGAAGGCAGCGATCACCACACATTGGGGTGAGTGAAGGGATTCGAACCCTCGACCCCCAGGGCCACAACCTGGTGCTCTGACCAGCTGAGCTACACCCACCACATACATCTTCGGCTCGCCTCCGAGCACCTGCCCACGCCACCTTAGGACCGCCGTGCGAGTGGCACGCCTGGCAGGATTCGAACCTGCGACCTACGGATTAGAAGTCCGTTGCTCTATCCCGCTGAGCTACAGGCGCTCGGAGTGACAACCAATCGATGCCTTATCATCATATGGGCTTGGACCATCCCTGTCAAGCAACGCCCTGGCCCTCCTCAGAGGCTGAGACCGGGTTCAGAGGGGACGCATTGGGCTCATGTCGCAGTACGGTGACCCACTGCAGTTGGCAACCGCGGGAGGTAACGCCTCTCTTGGGCTCGATTACACCGGGGCGATCTCCCACGGGATCTGGCCCCTGGGGGATGACCGCCACCTCCCTCGATCGCCCTCGGCTTGGCTTCAAAGGAATGCGCCTTCGGCGGTCCCCAATACAGATCCAGGAGAATCCAAGCCCCATCGCAAAGCAGCTCCAAGAATCGTCGCCACTTCGCGATGGCATACGATGTGCTTTAGGGTATCGTCGGATCGCCCTCAGGCTAGGTCAGGAGACCTCTCGGGCAAGGGCCTCCTCCAGGGTGATCTCCCTCAAGTGGTCGCGGCACAGGGAAGGGAGGCCCTGATAAAGGGCTGATCCTAGGCGATTGCTCCTCGCCAGTTCCTCCGAGACCTCGCCCAGGATCCGGGCAGGGACCCCGGCCACCCGCATCCTGGGGGGTACCTTGAATCCCACCAGGAGCACGCTACCGGCCCCGACAACCGCCCCTGTCCCCACGTAAACACCGTCCAGGAGGATGGCCCCGATTCCGATATGGACCCTTTCCTCCAGGGTCGCTCCGTGGATGATGGCCCCGTGGCTCACGTGGCACTCGTCTCCCATCTGCACCAAGGCATCGGGGCCTGCATGAAGGACGCAATTCTCCTGGACGTTGGAGAGCCTCCCGACCCGTATCCTCCCCCAGTCACCCCTGAGGATGGCCCCAGGGCCTATGTAGCAACCCTCGCCGATTACCACATCGCCGAGCAACACCGCCAAGGGGTGAACGTAAGCGGTTGGGTGGATCGTGGGCCTCTTGTCCTTGAATGCATAATACGGCATCACCTTCTCCGAAAGGGTCTCTCTCACTGCTGTTCGATCATGGTGGGGGTCACACGGTAAGTGGTGTTGCGGCTGTCCATGGCGTTGACCGTCAGGGTGTAGGTACGGCCGTCGGCGCTGATGTATTGCAAGGAGCCGCCGTCTAGCTTGGAATCGCCTGAGCTGGGTGGCAGGTTTGGGTAGACCAGGATGGACCTCAATCGCTGCCAGGCTGCCTCCCCGCTGCCGATTTCGGCTGTGAGAGGGTATCTCGTGGTCTGGAGGTCCCCGACATACATGGCGAGGCCATTTCGGATGTTCTCCAGATTGGCTATGGCGGTTCCCCTGGTCGCCTTGTCCTTGAACTCGCGATAGGCAGGTATCGCTACCGCCGCCAAGATGCCGATGATGGCCACGACGATCATGAGCTCCACCAGGGTGAACCCCCCACGCGGGTATGCCCGATCACGAGATGTGGCAAGATCTCCCTCCATTTCACAGGGAGCGCTGACGGTACGGCTCATGATCCCGGCCATCTTCCTCACCTCTCCTCGGGGTTGACTCGGTTCAGTCCCCAGTGAGCCTCAGCAGGTCAAAACGCACCGAAGATACCGCGATGAGCAAACACCTTGCCTTTCTTCCGTCTACGGGCCCACGGCTGTCCCCCAAAGTCGTCCTCGCACCCCGGCCAGGGCATTGATTGTGCGGCATCATATCGCGTAAAGGTCTGTATTTCAAGCTATGAAATCGAACGACCTTGCAACAGGCGGATGAGGGCCGGCCGTGCAGTGCACTGGAGGATTTTTTATTTCACTTGACGTGGACGCCTCCCTGATCGTTGGTCGCTGGGGTGTCGGAGCCCACCTCCGCCGACCGACGACACGCACCCGGCAGGGAGGAGTTCTCGAGCCCCCCCGACAATCCGTTTGTCATTTTTTCCTCGCTAGGCTATGTTATCCATGGGCCGGGTCTCTGATGGCACGAAGTTCGTTCATCTTGAGGATGGAAGGAGAGTCATGCCCAAGAAGATGTTGATCAACGCTACGGCCGAGGACGAGATACGTGTGGCGATCGTGGAGGACGGGGTGTTGCAGCAGCTCGGGGTGGAGACCACCAGCAGGGAACAGATAAGCGGCAACATCTACAAAGGGATAGTGAGCAGGATCGAGCCCAGCCTCGATGCCGCATTTGTCGATTACGGGGGGATGAGGCACGGCTTCCTGCCAGCCGAAGACGTGCTTTCCAAGTACTACAAGGCACAGGCGAAGAAGGAAGGCAATGGACCGGTACCCATACAAAAGGCCCTGGAACGCAATCAGCATGTGCTGGTTCAGGTCTCCCAGGATCCGAGGGGGGAGAAGGGGGCGCTTCTGACGACGTTCATCTCCCTGCCGGGCAGGCACTTGGTGCTCATGCCTTACCGCTCCAAAAACGGGGTCTCCAGGAAGATACAGGACGATGCGGAGCGCGAGAGACTGAAGGCCCTCCTGGACGAGATCAACCCCTCGGAAGAGATGGGCTTCATCGCGCGCACGGCATGTGAGGGACGGGGCAAGAACGAGCTGGCACGAGAGGCGCGATCCTTGCGCAGGCTCTGGCAGACCATCGCCCAGAAGGCCAAGAAGGCGACCCCGCCGGCCCTGATATACCAGGAGAGCAACCTCGCCATCCGGACCATCAGGGACTACCTCTCCCCAGATGTGGACGAGATCCTCGTGGACAATCCAGACCTCTTCGTGGAGATCCAAGACTTCTTCCGCGCCACCATGCCAAGGCACACAAAGATGGTGAAGCTTTACAAGGAGAAAGGACCCATCTTCAACAAGTACCAGATCGAGGAACAGATCCAGTCCATCTATGGTCACAAGGTCCGGCTCAAGTCAGGTGGGACCATCGTTATAGAGCCGACCGAGGCGCTTGTGGCCATAGACGTCAACACTGGCAAGAGCTCCATCCGGGAGGACCCCGAGAGCACCGCCTTCAAGACCAACCTCGAGGCGGCCCAGGAGATCGCCAGGCAACTTCGTTTGAGGGACCTGGGCGGCCTCATAGTCATCGACTTCATCGACATGCAGGACAAGAGGCACATCTCGGAAGTGGAGAAGACCTTGAAGGAGGCCTTCAAAGGGGACAAGGCCAGGGTCAGGCTGTCGAAGATCTCCAGCTTCGGGCTGCTGGAACTGTCCCGTCAGCGCCTCAGGCCCACACTGGAGTCGAGCGCGTACGACACTTGCCCCCAGTGCAGGGGGACGGGCAAGGTGAAGTCAGCGGAGGCCCAGGCCCTGCAGATCTATCGAAGGATCCAGGGGGCTGCCGCCAAGGGCAACCTGGTGAGGGTGGAGGGCGAACTCCCTGTCCTGACTGGGACCTACCTCCTCAACGAGATGCGAAAGGAATTGGCCTCCCTGGAGCAGGACTTCGGGATACAGGTCCATCTGGGCATCCAGCCGACGGCGACCTCACAGGAGGCTCGCCTGCGCCTGGTGCGCACGAGAAGGGCGGGGGAGGGGCAGTACGTCGAAGAGGTCTCCCTGTGAACACGAGAGGGGCTCGATGACGCTCACCGAGATCAGGATATCCTGTGGGGGTCAAGAGATATACGGGGTCCTTCATAGCCCGTCCCCTGACCCGAGGGGGCCGTGCGTGGTCCTTTCCCACGGTCTCATCAGCTCCATGGAGAGCCCGAAGTTCCGGCTCATGGCCGATACCTTCGCCAGGGAGGGGATAGCCGCCCTCAGGTTTGACTTCCGGGGGTGCGGGAGCAGCGGAGGTGACATCAGGGACACCACGGTCTCCGGCAGGGTGGCGGACCTGGAGGCGGTGCTAGATCACGTGCGGAAAGACCTCGGCTGGGGCGGTCCGTTGGGACTCCTGGGGAGCAGCATGGGTGGCTATGTCTCCCTGCTGGTTTTCGCGAAGAGGGAGGACATCGGGGCAGTCTGCGTCTGGGCCACCCCGTTCGACCTGAGGGGGCTCTCAGAACTGGGAGAGGACCCCGACATGGCATCCATCGGTCCGGCCTTCTACGAGGACCTCCAGCGTCACGATCTGGCGTCCAGGGGCCCCAGGATCCATCACCTGATGGTCCTTCACGGCCAGCGCGATGAGGTCGTCCCCGAGGCCCATGCCTGGCGCATCTACGCCATAGCGTCTGAGCCCAAGGAACTCCATGTCTTGCCCGGCGCCGACCACCGTTTCACGGACCCGGCCCTGAGGATCCAAGCCACAGAGCTGAGCCTCAGGTGGTTCCAGAGGTTTCTTCGATAGGACAGACCGCCCGTTTCCAGAAGGCCCGGCCGCCCAGGCCCCTGGGGCGGAGGGCCTAGCTCATTCGTCACCCTTCAGGAAGCGCTGGAGGAACTCCGCGTCGGATGCAGAAAGATTGAACCTCACACATGCATCCTCTATCAATTTGTACTTGGGAGGGCACCCTGGGTCCTGGGTCCTCTCCGAGATCCATTTCACCGCCTTTCGAAGGGCCTCTCCTTGAGGCTGCATATCGCTCATCGCCTCCCTCCTGGGATCGACTTCATGCAACTCCCTGTGCTTCCCGTGAGAGAGGATATCAGAACTCATTTGAGTAAACTAGGGTGCAGGGCAGGGGGCCAGCCGGTCGGTTACGCGTTGCGCCAGGGTGGCTCCCGCAACAGCGACATGAAACCGTGGGCTCAGATGACGGAGACCAAGGGCCCTCTCAAGGAGCCATCAGCGCGTCCGCTGGCAGATTCGCGCGTTCCTCACAGCCCGAAGGGCCCTCTCCACGCTGGGGAAGACCGGGATGCCCTCGGCCTGGAAACGCGGTCTCATCACGCGCACCGTCTCCTCCACCTCGAGGTCCTCCACCCTCTTGGCTCGGTTCTCCCAAACCATGAGCATGTCCTTGCCGGTGGCCTTCTTCATACGGGAGGCCGCCTCCAAGAGGCCGCTCAGATAGGCCCCTCTGGGCGGTGAATCCAGGCCGTCCATCTCCAGATAGGTGGGGAAGACGACCATCAATGGGTGGAGCAGCAGGGTGACGATCATGAGATCGATGGACTCTCGTACGAGGACCTCCTCTATGAGGGCCAACAGCGTATCCAGGGGCAGGGCAGGCATCCCGGTGTCCAAGGGGTTGGCAACGCTGTTTCCAGGGGAAGGGAGGATCTCCCTCAGCCTCCGTTGAGTCTCTTGTCCAAACGGCTCCACTTGGAGACCCCAACCATGGGCCAGGTCGGAGGAATGGACCCCACCGGCACCGCTTGCGCCGACGAGGGCGACCCTCCGGACAGGGGTGCGCAAGGCGCTCAAGGCCACCAACGAATCCAACATCTCCTCCAATCCCTGGACCGCCACGGCGCCGGCCTGGGCAAGGGCCCCACCCCAGACCATCGCCTCTCCTGCCAATGCACCTGTGTGGCCGCGCGCGGCCCTCCCCCCCTGGGGCGTGAGTCCCCCCTTCCATACGACAGCGGGTTTGCTGCGGGTGAGCCGGCTCAGGGCCTGGAAGAAGCGCCTGCCATCCCGCATGCCTTCGATGTAAGCGCCTACGAGACGGGTCTCGGGGTCCTCGGCCAGGTATTCCAGGAGCTCCGATGAATCGAGATCACAGCCGTTCCCAAAGGAGATGACCTTGCTTATGCCAATGCCCGCTGCCTGGGCCTCGTGGCCGAAGTCCGCAGCGACCCCGCCGCTTTGGGAAATGAGACCCACGGCGCCATGCTCCCTCGAGAAATCGAAGCCGGGGATGATGGTCACCCCTCCCCTGGGGCAGTGGACGCCGAAGCAGTTGGGCCCCAAGACCGCGATCCCGCTTCGGGCGATCCGCGCCACCTCTTCCTGCAAGGCCATGCCGGCCGCATCTCCCGTCTCGGCAAAACCCGACGTGAGGATCTGGGCCGCGGGGACCCCCCTCTGGAGGCAGTCCAGGAGCACCCCTGGCACATCCTCCGCCGGGACGCATATGCAGGCCAGATCCACCGGTCCCTCCACCTCCGCCAGGCTCCTGACCACCTTCAGGCCAAGGGTCTCCCCGCCTCTGGGCGAGACGGGATATATCCGGCCCTTGTAACCGTATCGCAAGAGGCTTTGGAGCATCATGTGCCCGAATCTTCCCGGCTCGGTCACGGCCCCGAAGACTGCTATGCCCTTGGGATGGAACATCCTGTCCAGCCTCGCCCTTCGGTCTCTATCCACCTGAATCCTCCTCCCTCATGGACGGCGTTGTATCAGCACTGCAGGAGATGTGAGCTGACGGCTGTCCGCGGTCTGTCCAACCGACGGGCCCTCTCCTTGTGAACCAGCTGCCCGAGCGGCAGTAGATGCCGTGGGCGAGCCTCGCTTAGGACTGTACGACAAAGCACAGACGCCTGACAACTGCTCGCCGCCTGCCAGCCCTTCTTCTTGCCTTTGGCAAGGCCATGGCATTAGCATGTCACAGGGGTAAACATGTTCAAGATCGATCTCCATGTGCACACGGCCCTGGGAGGGGATTCCTTGCTCCGGCCCGAGGAACTCGTGGAATGCGCCAAGGCAGCGGGCCTTGATGCCTTGTGCGTTACAGAGCACCATTCCTACTTCGCCAGCGACCCCGTGGAGGACATCTCCCGCAGTAGCCGTTTCCCCATATTCCGGGCGTTCGAGTATCATGCCTCGGAAGGTCACCTCCTCGTATACGGGGTCAAGGCCGGGACTTCGGACCTGCCCCGGGGCCTCCCCATGCAGAGGGCCATAGACTGGGTGAACGACAAGGGAGGGGCCGCTGTGCCAGCCCACCCTTACCAGAGGGGCGTGGCGGGCGGGGTCCTGGGGGACAGGCTGCTCGGCCTGAGAGGGTTAGCTGCGGTCGAGGTGCTCAACGGTAGTGTCTCCGAAAAGGAGAACTCCCTTGCTGCGGACGCGGCTGGGATCCTGATGGTTCCCGGGATCGCTGGTTCCGACGCCCATGGTCCCCTGGCCCTGGGCAGAGCGTGCACCGTGTTCGAGACGGCCATAGAGAGCACGGTTCAACTCGTGGAGGCGATCAAGCAAGGGCGCGGCATCCCCTATTGGAACGCTCGTGACTCGAAGGGACGAGGCCGAAGATGAGATTCGCCAGTCATCACATGCTCACGTAGGGCAGGGGCCATATCTTGAGGTAGTCCCTGAACCTCCTCCAAAACCCCACTAGCCCCTCGGGCTCGAAGATGATGAACATGACGATGAGCATCCCGAATAGAACCGCCTTGGCCGGGGCCAAGAAGACCATCATGTCAGGGTCGACGTGACGAGCCAGGTAGCTCACCGAGAGATTGAGCCCCTCAGGCAAGAGGAGGATGAAGCCAACCCCGAGGACGGTGCCGAGTAGGGACCCCAAACCGCCCACCAGGACCATGGCGAGATATTGTATGGAATAGAGGAGCGTGTAATGCTCGGGCACCGCGTTTCGATAGAGCAGGGCCCAGAGCCCTCCGGCGAGGCCGGCGTAGAAGGAGCTCATGGAGAAGGAGAGCAACTTGTAGCGAAATACCGGTATCCCTATGATCTGGGCCGAGATGTCGTTGTCCCTGATGGCCATGAAGGCCCTCCCCACCCGCGATCGTATCAGGTTCTTCGCCCCCCAGAGCATGAATGCGGCCACGACCAGGGCGAAGTAGTAGAAAGAGAAGTTGGTCTTGAGGGCGACCCCCAACACGCTCGGGGTCCCGATCTCTATGCCCCGGATCCCTCTTGTGACCGACTCCCAATGGACGAGGACGTAATCCATGAGGAACTGGAAGGCTATGGTCGCCACCATGAGGTAGAACCCCTTGATGCGCAGTGAGGGGATGCCGATGAAGACGCCGAAGATGGCAGCCACTGCGCCGCAGGCCGGGAGCGCTGCCAGTACCGGCACACCAGCCCTCTCCACCAGGAGGGCCATGGTGTAAGCCCCGACCCCCATGAAGGCCCCGTGGCCGAGGGAGAGCAGACCCGTGTACCCGGTGAGGAGGTTGAGGCCTGTGGCAGCGATGAGTTGCACGAGCCACAGATTGAGCACATAGCAAACATACTCATTGGAGGCAAAGGGTAGCATCAGCACGATCCCAGCGAAGAGGAGGAGGCATACCTTCTGGAACCGGCTTGGGAAGATGGACTCGGCCTCCGAGAAGCTCGAATGGGATGAGGAGGCGAAGAGACGATTGTAACGGTAAGAGATGCCGCTCCTCATACGACCTCCATTATCCTGACGCGACCCGTGAAGCTGGCCTCGTGTCCGTCCTCGTAACGAATGGAGATGTCCAGGAAGTGCTCCTCATCCCCTCCGTACATGGCATCGATGAGGGTGTCGTAACGTTCGTACAGGAGGCCCCTCCTCACCTTGCGGGTCCTGGTGAGTTCCCCATCGTCCGGATGGAGTTCCTTGATCAGGTTGGCGAAGCGTTTCACCTTCATGGCGTCCGGGAAGGGGGATGTGAGCTTGGCGATCTCCCCCCGGATCAGGTCGTAGACCTGGGGCCTCTGGGACAGATCGTGAAAGGTGGTGTAAGAGACCCCTCTCTTCTTGACCCAGTTGCCCACGTTCTCCAGATCGATGCTGATGAGGGCGGCTATGTAAGGACGCCCATCCCCCATCACCACTGCCTCTTTGATGTAAGGGCTGAACTTGAGACGGGTCTCCACGTCCTGGGGGGCGAAGCGGGTGCCGTCCTGCAGGTGCATGACGTCCTTGTACCGGTCGAAGACGAAGAGATGGCCGTCCTTATCCAGGAATCCAGCGTCTCCGGTCCGGAGCAGGCCCTCTGGGGTCAACGACCGAGCCGTGCCCTCAGGGTCGCGGAAATACCCCTCCATCACGCCCTCGCCGCCTATGAGGATCTCCCCCTCGGGGCTGATCCTCACCTCGACCCCTGGGAGAGGGACTCCCGCGGACTCCGGCCTCACATCCCCGTCCCTGTGGCAGGTGGCGATGGCCGTGCACTCGGTCTGTCCGTAAATCTGTCGGATGTCCATATCCAAGGCCCTGAAGTACTTGAACACCTCCGGGGATATGGCCGCACCGCCTGTTATGGCGATCTTGACGCGCCCAAGCCCCACCTGTTTTCCCAGCGGGCGGGTCACGAAGAAACGCGCGATCCCTCTCAGGGCCCGGTTCCAGAGCCCTATTGGCTCCTGCGCCAATTCGCGCTCCACCGTCTTCTCGCAAAGACCCATGGCCCACCTGTAGACCCTCCTCTTGATGAAGTCGGCGTTGTCGATGGAGGCCTGGATCGCCGATGCTATGTCCTCCCACCGTGATGGTGTCCCGCCGAAGTAGGTCGGCTGGAGGCTGACCAGGTCCTTCCGGAGGGTCTCAGGCTCCTCAGGGAAGTTGTAACGAAACCCGCAGTCCAGGAAGCGAACCACGTTGTAGAGCTGCTCTCCTATCCATGCCATGGGGGCCAGGGACAGGATGTCGTCGGACTCGTCCATGGGGGCGACCTGGCCAAAACTCCTGGCGATGAACAGGAGGCCCTTGTGGGTGAGAAGGGCCAGCTTGGGTTTGGCCGTCGTCCCGGAGGTGGGTAGGAGCATGGCGATGTCCTCGGGCTGGGAAGGCACCAACTCCTGGCCGAGCCCAGCGGCCTCATCGCCCACTGCCGCTATGCATTCCTCCATTCGGTGGAGGAATGGATACTGCCGGTAATAGTGGCTCATGCCCCTGGAGTCCCACACCACCACCGCCCTGACCTGGGAGGAGATGCCGTCCCAGATCTTGAGGAGTTTGTCCACCTGCTCCTGGTCCCCGGCCACGACGAAGCGCGCATCGGAGGCCTCGATCATGTGTCTGACCTCCTCCGGGAGGCTGTCAGGATAGATCCCGCTGATCACGCCCCCGGCGGCCAAGGCCCCGAACTCGGCTATGAGCCATTCGGGCTTGTTGTCTCCGAGGACTATGAGACAGTCCCCCTTCGCCATACCCTTGGAGATGAGGAACGCCCCGAAGCGGGCGGACCTCTCCCAAAGCTCCCCCCAGGTGGTGGGGATCCATATCCCGTAGCGCTTCTCCCGCAGGGCAACCCTGGATGGATTGGACCTGGCACGCCCCAACAGGAGACTCACGAGGGTGTCCGATCCCATGGACGATCCCCCAAGGCCATCTCTTCCGTACTTCCTAGATACGCCTCCACGACCACCGGGTCCCGCTGGACCGACTCTGGGCTCCCCTCGGCGATCTTTTGGCCGAAATTGAGCACGATCACGTGGGATGAAAGCTCCATGACGGCCGCCAGGTCGTGCTCGATCCACAAGATGGTGAGGCCCCACTCCCTGTGGATATCGAGCAGGTAACTGGCGAGGTCCTCTTTTTCCTCGATGCTCATGCCTGCCATGATCTCGTCCAGCAGCAGTAGCCTCGGCCTCATGGCCAGCGCCCTGGCCAGGTCCACCCTCTTTCGGATACCGTGAGGGAGGGTCGAGACCACTCGGTCGCGCACCCCGGAGAGCCCGAGGAACTCGATGACCTCCCTTTCGAGCTCCATGCGGTGTCTGAACTCCTCTTCCACCATGGAGGGGAGTCTCAGAAAACAGCCCCATGGCTTTGCCTTCATCAGGAAGTGCCTTCCGAGTTTGACGTTGTCCAGGACGCTCAGGAAGGAGAAGAGCTCTATCTTCTGAAACGTTCGGGCAATCCCCATTCGGGCGATGGCATGGGGGCCCTTGCCGGTGATATCGACCCCGTCCAGCATGATCCGTCCCCGCTGGGGTCGGTAATGGCCGTTGATGCAGTTGAGGAGGCTCGTCTTGCCAGCGCCGTTGGGCCCTATTATGGCAGCCAGTGTCCCTTTCCGGATGGAGATCGTCACCTCCTTGAGGGCCATGACGCCTCCGAAGGACAGGCACAATCCATCGATGGAAAGGAGGGGATCCTCTAGAGCCACCTCTTCCTCCTCTTGTAACGCTTGGCCCCCTGGTACCTCTTCTGTCCGGTTGCGGCCGCCCCCAGATAGAACTCACGAACGTCCTTGTTGCGGATCAGATCGCAGGATGGACCCTCAAGGACGATCCTGCCGTTCTCCATGACATAGCCCTTTTCACCCACAGACAGGGCGGCGTGGGCATTTTGCTCCACCAAGAAGATCGTGAGCCCTTCCCGGTTCAAACCCTTTATGACGCCGAAGAGTTCACGCACGATCAGTGGCGCCAGACCCAAGGAGGGCTCGTCCAGGAGCATGATCTTGGGCCTGGTCATGAGGGCCATGCCCACGGTCAACATCTGCTGCTCCCCGCCCGAGAGATACCCGGCTCGTGTATTTCTCAGGCCCGAGAGCTTCGGAAATATCTCCATGACCCTCTCCATGTCCCCCTGGACCTCTCGATCCCACCTCGAGAAGGCCGCTGCCCTGAGGTTCTGGTCCACGGTGAGGTACCAGAATACAGGCCTCTCTTCCATCACGTACGTGATGCGGTGCCTCCTCACGATGGTGGAGGAATCCAAACGGTTGAGGGGTGTGCCGTCCAGGAGGACCTGCCCCTCGATGATCTTCCCGTCGTAGACGGGCAGGAGTCCGCAGATGGTCCTCAGCAGGGTGGTCTTGCCAGCACCGTTGGCCCCTAACAGGACGGTGATCTCCCCGTCCGAGACCACTAGGGAGATCCCTTGAAGGACAGAGATGACTTCTTGATACACCACCCTCAAGTTCTCGATGCTCAGCATCTCACACCCGCTCTATCCTCACTGTGCCGAAGAGCCCATAGGGACGGATGAAGAGCACCACCAAGAGGACGAGGTAAGGGACCACTTCCTTGAACCCGATGAGCCCTTGAGGCTCCAGGTAGGCCCCGGTGAGCGCCTCAACGACCCCTACGATGAGGCCGCCCACCAATGCCCCGGGGATGCTGTCAAGCCCTCCTATCAGGACAACCGGTATGGCCCTGAGCCCCACCACAGAGGTCTGGCACGACAGCGCCCCGAGGTTGGCGATGACTATACCAGAGGCAGCGATACATACGGCAGCGATGGCCCAGACCAGGAGCAGCACGAAGTGAGCATCGATACCGAAACAGAGTGCCTTGGGCTGGCTCTCGGACGTGGCCTGGATGACAAGGCCCCAACGCGTCTTGTACAGAAACAGCAGGACGAGTCCGAAGAAGGCGATGGAGATGATCCCTGCCCAGAGCCTCGGTGAGGGGAATATGACATCGCCAAGATCCAGCATCAAGGGTGGGAGCCTCAGGGAGAACTGATAAGGGGTGCTCCCGGCCGTTGCCTGGAGCCCCCCGGCCAGTATGTTGGACAGACCCAGGGTGATGATGGTCATGGAGAGGGCTGGCCTCCCCATGAGGGGCTTGATCGTGGTCCTTTCCACCAATGCCCCGAAGAGGGCAGCGGCCCCTAGGCCGATGGGCATGGCCACGAGGAGAGGGGCCTTCCACTGAAAATAGAGGATGTAAAACAGGAACGCCCCTACAACCAGGAACTCCCCCACAGCGAAATTGAAGGCCTCCGAGGCCCGAAAGATCAGCACCAGGCCGAGCCCCAGGAGGCCGTAGACCAAACCGGTCAGGATCCCCGAACCCAATGACTGTATGAGCTCCATGTGAGAGATCTCAGATGGAAATTCCCTACTTGAGCTCCTCGTCCGCGTTCAGCCAGGGGCTTATGGGCTTGAACTGCTTCTCGGCAAGGGAGGCCTTGAAGATCCTCGCCATGGGTACCTTGTGGGATGCATAGGAGAACTTCTTCCCTTCGTACATCCCATTGAAGTCCCATGTGGAGCCCTCCAGGGCCTTCCTCACCCCCTCGCGCGTTAGGGCCCCGGCCGCGGCCCCCACCTCCAGGGCATGCACCCCGAGCAGCCCGAGGGCCCAGCCCTGGATGTAATTGCTCTGTTCCGCCTCGGGGACCTTTCGCCCGGCCTTCTCCATCTGCTCCTTGACCAGCTTGATGAAAGGATTCTCCGACTCATACCACATGACATTGGCGTTGACCCCTATGAGCCCCTCTGAGGCCTCGCCGGCAGCGGCTATCATGGCAGGGATCGTCGTGTAATGAGTCCCAAGGATGGGGACCCCTGGGAGGTACTGCTTGGCCGTCTTCACGAAGACCGGCGCCACCAGCATCCCTGGCAGGAACCCGTGCCAGATGATGTAGTCGGGCTTGGCCTTCCTCATGTTTAGGACCTGGCTGCTGACGTCCGAGGCCGTGGGCGCCATCTCTTCCTCTGAGACGATCTCGATGCCGAGTTTCTTGCACTCCTCCTTCATCTCGGCCAGTGGGTCTCGACCGTACTCCGTGGGGGAATAGGCTACCGCCAGTCTTGGGGCAGCGGGCTTCTTGTGGTCCTTCTTTATGTATCTCAGGAGCAACCCCACTTGCTGGGCGTAGTCAGGCCCTGTGGAAAAATAATAGGGATACTTGGCTGGCCCACCGGCCTTGCCGAACATCTCCACGGAATAGGACAGGCTGATGGAGGGTATCTGCACCTCCTTGTTGATCTTCTCGCTCATGGCCTTGAGGGTGCCGGTGATGAGGTTGCCGCAGAAGAGGAGCAGTTCGTCCTTCTGCTCCATGGTCAGTAGGCGGTTGATGATGGCGATCTCCGTGGTCACGTCCCACCTGTTGTCCTCCACGAGGAAGGCTATCTTGTTTCCCTTGACCCCTCCTTTTTCATTGAAGTATTTCTCGCAGTCGTTGTAACCCCAGCCTATCCCCACGTAAGCCCCCCCTACTCCCCCCAAGGGGATCGGGGCGCCTATCTTGAGGACCTTGGATGTCTGGGCCCAGCCAGCGCCATGACCCATTAGCAGACATGCGAGGAAGAGGACGACGATGACTCTGGCGCACCTGTTCATGAGGACCTCCTTTCAGGTGTGATGTGGAAGACCAGGGGGCTGGGTGGCCCCGGGACCCGAAACCGAAGATCAACTCCAACCCGATCCGAATCCTATGGCCACTGCGAATCCTGTGTCAAGGGATCCGACGAGACCACCCAGGGCCACCTCAAGGTTACGCGCAGCAGCACGACATCGTTGCGAGTGGCCCCGTTCCCCTTTGCCAATGGCGAGCTTGGCGTGACCGTGCGCCACAGCGCCATCCGGCCGATGACGATCCTGTGTGGAAGGCGTCAGTCAGCTCCTGCCTCACGGATTATCTCGAAGTATCTTATGTCCTCAATGTTCCCCTCCATCTCCCCCGGCTCCTTGAACACCGCCCTGACCCTCGCCCCGACGCGGATCCTCTCTGGGTCCGTCTCGTTGATTATGTGTGAGAAGATGTTGTCCGAACCGTCGATCCTTATGTACCCGTACGTGTAAGGGATCGGCCTTTGGAGGCCGGTGGCAGGGTCGATGAAAGGGTAGTTGACGATGGAGAAGGCCGTCAATGTCCCGGTGTCGGCGAGGGGGACGAGTTCGTACATCTCTTGGAAGCACGGACCACATATCCTGCGGGGGGGGACCATGACCTTGCCGCAGGCCGGGCAGCGGATCCCCAGGAATCGACGTCTCTCCCTGATCTCCTGGAAGAAGCGGCTGCCGTAAAGGCCCACGGACCACTCGTAAGGCATCCCCAGGACACCGGAAGACACGGTCAAGAGCTCATCTCTCATGGATCCCTCCCCTTCTTCTCTGACCTTCTACGGTTTCTGGGCGGAGAGTATGATCACATCGGACCACCAGCACCCTCCGAACCCCGTGACCAGGGCTGTCTTGGCATCCGGGACCTGACGCCTCTGTCCCTTGCCCATGATCTGGATGGCCGCCTCGGCCGTCCTCAAAAGGCCTGTGGCCCCGATGCAATTGGTGCTCATCACACCGCCCGACGGGTTCATGGGGATCTTTCCCCCCATATCCGTGTTTCCATCCCACACGAACCTGGGCCCCTCGCCCGGCTTGCAGAAACCCAGGACCTCGATCCACTTGAGGCCGGCGAAGGAGTACGGCAGGTAGAGCTCTGCAACGTCGAAGTCCTCCGCTGGGTTGCGGATCCCGGCCTCCTTGTAAGCCTCCTTGGATGCCCTCTCCAGGGAAAGGAGGCCCAAGTCGTAATCCACGTCTCCAAACCAGGTGTAGGTATGCCGCACAGAGCATGCCTTGATCCAGGCGGGCTTGGGGCAGATCCTCTCTGCTACGCCCTCGGCAGCGAAGACCACAGCGCATGCCCCATCGCTCCTCGGGCAGACATCCAGGAGCTTGATGGGATAGGAGATCATAGGGGATTCCATGACGTCTCGGATGGTGATGGGACGGGTGAGATGCGCGTAAGGATTGTTGGCGGCGTGCGTCCTCTCCCTCACCGCCACCCGTGCCGCATCCTCCTGGGTTGCCCCGTACTGGGCCATGTACGCTGAGGCCTCGGTGGCCAAGCTGGGCACGGCCCCGGAATAGGAAAACCGGTCCCAGACGGGGTCGCTGCACGTGATTATGGCTCCCGTCGTGTCGCTCTCAGAGTTCTTCTCCCACCCGATGGCCAGCACGCGATCGAAGAGCCCGGAGGCCACATGGTAGTACCCAGCGATGGCCACCGTGGTGCCCGTGGTGCCGCCGGTGGTGACCTTCATGATGGGTTTCATGTAACCACCGGATCCCTCTATGCTCCAGGTGTCAACGTAGTTGATGGACTCGAAATGGTCCATGTTCCCGATGACTATGGCGTCTATGTCGCGGATGGTGAGCTCGCAGTCGTCCAGGGCCCTCGTCACGGCCTCCCTGATCAGCTCCCGGCCGTTTACGTCCATTCTCTGACTGCGGTGGTGGGTCTGCCCAGTGCCGACTATGGCCACGCGCCTCGCCATGATATCCCTCACTCCCTTCCCAGGATCCATACACAATGGCTTTGGCCGCACGGTCCGTTGATCCCATGGGCCAAGGCTGTTCGGGCGCCTTCCACCTGGCGCGCCCCTGCCTCCCCGCGGAGCTGGAGCACGCACTCGATGATCCGTGCCAGCCCTGCCACCATCACAGGATGGGCGGAGAGGACACCCCCCGATGGGTTGACGGGGATCCTCCCTCCCATGGCGGTGGTCCCCAGTTCCGTGATCCTCGCCCCCTGACCCGCCTCGCAAAAACCCATCCCTTCGAGCCAGAGGGGCTCCATGTAGGAGAAGGCGTCGTAGAGCTCCACCACGTCGATCTCCTGTGCCGGGTCCTTTATGCCGGCCATGCCGTATGCCTTCAGGGCGGCCTCCCTCAGGGCCGCGGGGTCTGCCAGGTCCCGGTCGCCCAGGAAGTAGGCCTCGGCGCAATGGGCGATGCCCTTGATCCAGACGGGGGTGCCCCTAGTCTTCTTGGCCATGGCCTCGTTGGCGATGATCACCGCCGCCGCCCCGTCGCTCACAGGGCTGCAGTCGAGGAGTTTCAAGGGGTCTGCTATCTTAGGGGACGCCATGACGTCGGCCACGGTGAGATCCATGGGGAGCTGGGCGTACGGGTTGTTCTTGGCATTGCCGTGGTTCTTCACCGAGACTGCCGCGAACTGCTCCTCTGTGGCCCCAAAGCGGGCCATGTAAACCCTCGCTTGCAACGCCGCGGAGGCAATAGCATCTATCCCCAGGGGGCGGTGGTACACGGGGTCGAACATCGCGTTGGTTATGAACCTCTGATCTCCCTCGCTACCCTTGAAATGGGCCACTACCAGGGTCGTGCGAAATCCCGCAAGGACTCGCATAGCCCCGTAGAATGCCCCGAAGGTGCCATCTCCCTCGACTGTGGAGACGTTCTTGTCGTGAGCCCCAGCCGCCTCCTGGACGGCCATGGAGGATATGGTGCGGCCGTCACAGAAGTCGTTGGATATGGTTATGACGTTGTCGATGTCATCCAAGGTGTAGCCTGCATCCTCCAGGGCCCTCTTGGTGACGTCGTAGACCATATCGTAATAAGTCAGTTCCCTCTTGCATCTTTCGTAAGGGGTCTGGGCCACCCCCACCACGGCTAACCTCTCCATTGGTCCTCCTCAGATGACCTGGAAGCCCTCGATATCCAAGATGTGTCCGGTGCGCTGGGGCCTGAAGAGCGCCTTGACACGTGACCCCACGACGAGCTTCTCCCAACCATCGCGCACGAGGTGGAGAAACCCTACATCGCTGCCGTCCAGGCGCACCAGGACATAGGCGAAGGGGACCTGTGCCGGGTGCACGGGGTGTCCTCGTCGGACGATGGTGAAGGCCTCCACGGTCCCTTCCGGGCCCACCTCCACAGAGCCCTCCATGTCTGTGAAGCACTTGGGGCAGCTCTTCCTAGGGGGCACGTAGACGGTGCGGCAGCCATGGCACCTGTTGGCGAGGATCTTCCTTTGGTCCCTCAGGGCGATGAGGAAGCGGCTCCCCGTCTCCCCAACGGCCCAGGTGTATGGCATGGCGAGCTGCCCCTTCACGGTGAGCGGCTTGACGTCCTTCAACCACTCCTTCATTTCCTCACCTCCCGTTGTCCAGCAGTTCCTCCCCTCGGTCGTGAAATCGCCCCTCATCCATGTCGAGGGGCAAGGAGACAATCCCCCAACACGAGCTAACGCCCGAGTTCGGCCAGGATCCGCTCGGCACACTCCATGGCGCTCCTTGCGGCGCTGTTTGTGGCCAGTCCGCGCCCCTGATATGTATCGCCCGCGAAGTAGAGGTTTCGGATCCCCGGGGCCTTGAGTTCCGGCTTGAACCTACCCACGAGGCCTGGCTTTCTGGCCAGTCCGTCACAGCCAGCCACGTAGTAAGGGAGCCTCCATCTGGCGAGTCGCTTCATCTCCGGGAACAGGACCCCGAGGTCCTCCCACAAGGCCTGCAGGAGCCTGCGCCTGCGGATGGGGCTTGCAGCCTCCTCATACTCGCAGACCAAGTCGATGTGAAAGAGCTGTTTGCCCTGCGGGGCCACACCAGGATCGAAGTTCGAGGCCGGGAATGCCTGAAAGGGATGGCGCGCCACCGGGGTCTCCATGGCGCTGTAGAAGCAGATCTCCTTCGCGATGGGCTCATCGAGCCCTATCATGAATCCCACAAGCCCCGTGACCTCGTTCTGAATCGCCAGGATCCTCCTCGACCACCAGGAAGGGAGGGCAGAGAAATCCAGGATCGCAGGGAGCTGGTAGATGGGAAGGGCGCAGACCACGACCCTGGCGGATATCTCCTCGGTGTCGGCCAATCGGAATTCGTCTGGATAGGGGCTCTTGCCCGAGAGGACCCTGACCCCCACGGCCCGATCCCCCTTCAGGAGCACCTCCTCCACAGGGGAGCCGGTGCGGAGCTCTCCCCCGTGTCCTTCTATGGCCCTTTGGAGCCCGCCAGTGAGGGAGCCCATCCCCCCGATGGGGTACCCGGCGGAGAGGAGCTGGCGATTGCGTCGGAGGTTCTCTCTGCCGATGTAGAGCACCTCCCCTGCGGCCATGTCCTCTGGAGAGGGGATGGTGGTCATGATCATGGCGAAGGTGGCCAGCAGCTCGCGAATCGGACCCTGAGGGGCGTGTCCCTCCATCCATTCCTGGAAAGAGCGACCGTCCCAAGCGGCTATCTCTTCATCCGTTAATCCCGCGATCGTGGTCACGAGGTCCCTCAGGGACGCCCTGTCGTCCGGGGACATGCGGACCAGTTCGGCCATGGAGACCCAGCGGCCTTCCCTGTAGTAAAAGACGTGCTGGCTCATGGGACCCCACTGGACGGTTGCCCCGACGCGCTGGTTGAGGAGATGGGCGGACCCCTCGTCCCCCAACTCGATGAGGTGCAGACCCGTGTCCACCGTCCATCCCTCCTCGGGAAGGTCTCGATAGCTCATCAGACGCCCCCCCGGCCGAGGATGACGCTCCAGGACCAACACCTTCAGACCGCCCTCTCTGGCCAGGAGGGCAGCGACGCCGAGACCGGCGATCCCGGCCCCAACCACCAAGGCATCCCATGTCATGGAACACCTCCTAACCATCGAGAGACTTCAACAACGGGTGCACAGTGCCTCCTCAAGGGGAAGGAGGCAAGCCCCCTGGTTTGCCCTCCTGGCTGTTCGCTATCCTCAAGGCCCTCTTGGTGCCGAAGGCCCTGACGAAGATCCGGTAGAGTTCGTCCGCACAAGAGGTGATGCGTTCGGGCTTTCCGAGGAGGAGCCATCGCTCGGTTATGTGCTCCACTCCTCCTATGAAGACATGCCTGGCCACGTGCAGATCGAGGTCCTGTCGTACGACCCCCTCCCTCTGTCCTTCCTCCAAGATGTGCACCAGGACTCGCGTGAAATCTCGGATGAGCTGGTAGGCCTGGGTACCCAAGAAACGGTAACTCGGTTTGATTTGGAGCAGCACGACCTTCGACCACGCCGGGTTGGATTCGAAGAAATTCAGGTAGAACCAAGTGAACTTGCGCAGCTTGTTAAGGGCGCCCTTGATGCCGTTCATGTGGAGGGTCAAGTCCTGGATGGCCCTGGGCATGACCATCTCCGGGATCCCGTGGAGGAGGTCCTCCTTGTCCTTGAACTCTTCGTATATCGTCCTCTCGGAGACCCGGGCCTTCCTGGCGATCTGGCTGACATGTGCCCTATCGTACCCGACCTCCGAGAAGACGCTCATGGCAGCCTCCAGGATCCTGTGCCTCTTGGCAATGCGATTGTCACTGTTATTGTTTGCGTTTTCTTTTCTTGGCATGGCTCGAGGCAATACTATTTCTCCTGAACCGATCTGTCAAGCATTTTATTGCGTCTTCCGTGATCCATCGGTCACCGTGGAAAGTGCATGTCCGTGCCCTCGAACGGTCCCGACGGTTCGCCCCTGGAGGATTCGCGGCCGGCCAAGGGGCAAGGAGATCAGAAGTTGTATCGTGCGAAGAGGAAGAACTCGCGCGCCGGGTAACGCTCTTCTATGTCCAATACGTCCGAGATCAAATTGAACCTGGTGTCCAGGAGGTTCCTGACCTGGCACCCCAGCACCAACCGCTTGTCGAAGAGCTCCTTCTGGGCGAAGAACTCGAGGAACCAAAAGGCCGAGGGGTCGTCCTGGGGGAAGTCGTGGAGTTCCTGATGGACGTAGCTGGCCTTGAACCTGGCCCTCCAACCTGTGGGGTGCCAGAAATGCAAACCCAGATGAAGCTCGTGATCGTCGCGCCATCTGTCCGGGTTGCCCCAGAACCGATGGTCGAATTCGCGTTCCTTGGATCTGATGAAGGCGTACCCCGGGGAGAAACCGAAGTACTCCATGAACATGATGTTCCACTCCAGGCTGGCCCCGTAGAAATCCCGCTTCTTTGTCACGAACCCGACGGACGAACCGAGGGCGTCGAATCCCTCCACAGGCTCCTTCCAAAGCCGCTCGAAGGCCTCGACCCTCATGAACACCTGGGGGTGCCACTGCGCCTCCCAGGCGATTGCCCCCTCTTTCTGCAGGACGCTGGAGCGGGCGTTGTGCCCCAGGGTGAAGCCGGCTATGTCCGTGGGGCTCAGGACCTCCGGGGCGATGAAGGGGCTCAGCAGTTGCTCCGCATAGCCCACCCTGAAGGTATGATCCTTTAAAGGAGTGTATATTAAGCCCACCCTGGGACTGAAGCGATCCTTGGAGAACTCCCTGGACGAGTAGACGGGCACCGTGGCCCCGTCCGTGGTCCTCTCGTAGAAGACGCCGGCCTCAAGGCTCAGGCCCGGGACGATTAGCCAGGTGTCCTGCACGAACATGGCCAAGTAAAATGGGTCGATCGCGTTTCTCACCCTGGGGGATTGCAGGACGAACATGGGGACACCCAAGAAGGACCACCGGTTGAAGGTTACCCAGTCCACCTTGCTCCTTCCCCGCATGGTATCGAGGCCGTACTGGACCCTGTGGTCGCCGATCCTGAAGATGTGGGTGGCTGCCGCCCATTTGTAGTCCTCCTGGAAGTTCAAACGGTCCAGGTACTGCCTGTATGACCAGCCAAAGCCAAAAGGGAAGGATCTCTCGCTCAATGGACGGTCGGTGTCGATACTCCGGGTGTGGCTGTCTTGAAGGGCCACGAGGATGTCCGAAGCAGGGGATGTCCTGAGATGGTATCCGAGGGTGACCTGATCCACTGTGATGCGAGACACCAGATCGAGGTCGGCCTCGGCGAAGGCATTCAGGTCCTGGGAGAGGTCGCCCTGCTTACGGTCGTTGTGTTGGTAACGGACCAGGAGGTCATTGTGCAGGCCCAGTTGGTACTTGGCGGTGAAGACGTTGAACCAGCTTCGGACGAAGTTGTTGGACTTGAAGCCATCGGTGGCGGAGTAATTGGCCAGCTCTCTGAAGGCGAGGCCCTCCCAGCTTCCCCAGAAGTCCGCTATGTATGTCTGGAGGCCGTCGTTGCCGAATCTGGTCTCAGGGGAACCCCCAACGGATGGGCTTTCGAAGACAGAGGTGTACTGATTGAAGCTGTTGAAGGAGTTCTGGTTGGGCGGCTCCAGGAGCTGCCCTTTCAAGATCTCGCTCCCCGATGCCCTTGTCCGATCCTTCTCCTCGACCAGCACCGCTGCCATGTAGAGGTGGGCCGCGCTGTTGTTGGGGTCATCCTTCAAGGAGAGCATGGCACGATTCCTTGCCATGGCCTCCATCCCAAGCCTTCCGTAGGCCCTTGCCAGGTTCACGTTTCTCACGGCCCTATCCTCGTCCAGGAGGAAACGGGAGCGGTAAACCGCCCTGTTGTCGTTCAGGGCAACGGACTTCTCCAGGTCCCGGATGGCCTGGGCGCCCTGGTTCAGGTCCGTCCTCATGATCCCGGAGTATAGGTAAGGGGAGGGGTCCTTGGGGTCGAGGGCCTTGGCACTATCCAGCGCCCTCTCGGCCAAATGGAACTCCTTGATCTGGTAAAAGGCCTTCCCAAGGTAGGTGTAGTTCAATGACTCCCTGGGCTCCAACAGGGTCGCCACCAGGATCTCCTGCAGGGCCTCCTCCACCTGGACCTTCCTCATGAAGGCGATGCCGAGCCCCAGATGGGGCGAGGCCTGAACGCTGTCGAGCATGATGGCCTTCCGGAAGGAATCGACGGCCTCGTCGGTCCTCCTCTTTGCCAGGAGGAGGTACCCCAAGAGGGTGTGAGCCATGGCCTCCCTCGGGTTGATCTGCAAGACCCTCACGACCATCTCCTCCGCCTCCTCCACATGACCCGAACCGAAGAGGAGCTGGCCGTGAGCGAGGATAGCCCTCACGTTGTTGGGGTCCAGCTCACAGGCCCTCCTAGCCGCTTCCGTTGCCCCCGGGAGGTCGAAGCCGGCCTGCATGGCCCAGGCCAGGTCCACCCGTGCGGTGGAGGACCAAGGGTTGAGCCTCACCCCCTCGCGGGCCGCCTCCAGGGCCTGATCCTTCTGATTAAAGACGAGGTAGGTGTCGGACATGAGCCCATAGGCCATGTCCCCTCCTTCCATGGAGGCAGCCTCCTTGAGACGGGCCATGGCCTCCCCGGCGTGCCCGAAGAGGAGCCTCAGGAAGGCGCTTTGCACGAGGAGCCTTGGCCTCCTCCCCAGGGTCGCCATGGCGTTTTCCACCAGGGCAAGGGCCTCTGCCCCCCTTCCCCACCTATGGAGCACCAACGACTCGCCGAGCACTGACATCTCGGTACGTGGATCGACCTCCTTGAAGTGCTGCTGGGCCGCGCCGAGGTTGCCCCTTTGAAGCTCCACCCAGCCCAATCCTTCTGCGGCCTTGGGCCTCATGGAGGGGACCTTGCCGGCCCGCTCGAAGGCCCCCTGGGCCTCGTCCCATCTGCCTAGGTCGTGAAGGATCTGCCCCTTCTGAAAGAGGGCAGTTGCGTCCTCTCCCTTCGACTTGAGTCCTTCATCCACCGTTGCCAGCAGGGCGTTCAGACGCCCCGCATCCGGCGACACGAAGAAGTAGTCCCGGAAGCTGACCTGGGCAGGGTAGGAGAGGGACCATTGGACGGCATCCTCTGGGCTGATCAAGAGCCGTTTCACCGGGGGCTGACCGGGTCTGGCCATGCCCTGTTCGCCCGCAAGGACCTCTATGGAACCGTAGTCGTTGACCAGCTCCGCCATACCCTCCAGCATGGAGAGGACGGTCTCCCCGTCCGGCTTGACCTTCAGACCGAACTCGGTCCCACGCACGCCCACTGTGGCCGTAGGGGTTTCCACCCGGAAAAGGGACGTGGAGCGAAACCAGGCCTCCCCACCCACCATCCTGTACAGGGACTCCTTGGCCTTGGCCAAGGCCGCCTGAACAACCAATCCCATGCTGATCTTGGGCGAAGGGATCACGTCCAATAGCTTGACCTGGCTCTCCGCGGCGATCTTCACCATGGTCTGGGCAGCCATGAGCACCGAGACCCGGCTGAGCCTTCCGGTGCGGATGGTGTCCCCCTGATTGAGATCCTGGAGGGGGTGGGCATCAGCCCAGGTCTTGCCATCGTCCCTGGAGACCTCCACCTTTCCCTGCACGCTGTAAATGCGGCCTACCAGGAGGTCCTTGGCCCCACAGGGACTCAGCGAGAAGAGAACCGACAAGGCCACAAGTCCAAGGATGGCTATACGGTGTCGCATGGGATCCTCCCGGAGGATCGGGTTCCCGTCTCTGGCTCCACCAGAAATGGGCGGGATCGAGTTCTGCCGCCGGGCGACAAGCCGGTGAGTAGGAGAGGCAGAGGCGCTCGACGTTGCGATTCGTTTTCAATATCGCTTATGGCATACTTTGTCAACAGGGACCTTCGAGAAGGGCTCGGTTTTGGCAGCACTGGGCAAGAGGTCGGCCGCTTGTTAGAATGTCCCGTCGCCTGGATTCGGCGACCTTTTATGGCCTCGGAAAAGGGGGGGTCGTGTGAGCCTCAGCGCCAAAGCACCGGAGATCGGTTTTCGAGCAGCCTTGCGGCGTCTGGATGCCGCCGGGCTCCTCATGAAGGTGGAAGACCAGGTGGATTGGGACCTGGAGATCGGTAGCCTCCTGGCCTGTAAGCCGGACCAGGCGATGTTCTTCAAGCGCGTGAAGGACTACGATTTCAAGGTGTTGGGAAACTTCCTTTCCAGCGAGTGGAACATACTCACCGTGTTCAGTACGGATCTCCAGGGTTTCAGGGAGAGAATCAGCCGTGGTTTGGCCAACCCGCTTCCCCCCCTCAAGGTCGGATCCGCAGCGGTGCAAGAGGTCTTCCATGAAGAGCCGGACCTGGGCGAGGTTCTGCCCCTCCTCAGATACGCACCCCTGGACGGTGGCCGGTACATCTCCGGGGGGATCGTCGTGGCAAAGGACCCCGAGACCGGTATCTACAATGCCTCGTATCATCGCCTCATGCATGCAGGGGGTAACAGGCTCTTGATCAGGCTCGATATGGGACGCCACCTCCGCACCTTGTGGGAAAGGGCCAGGGCCAAGGGGGATGCCTTGCCGGTCGCAGTGGCCATGGGGCCCGATCTGGGCCTGGTATACGCCGCGGCCATCATGGGGGCACAGCTGCCGCTGGAGATGGACGAATACCACGTGGCCTCGGGGATAAGGGGTTCCCCCCTGGAGGTGGTGGATGGGCAAAGGGTCCCGTTGCTCGTGCCGGCCGAGTGCGAGCTGGTCATGGAGGGCTCCATCGCGCCTGAGGAGATGATGGATGAGGGACCCTTCATGGAGTTCATATGGCTCTATTCCGAGGTGGCCCCTGCACCGGTGGTCACCATCGACTGCCTTTACCATCGCCGCGCCCCCATCTGGCACGTGATAACGGCAAGGGAATCGCCTGTCTTGACCAAGTCCGTGCGGGAAGGTGTGATCCTGAAGGCGGTGCGAGCCGCTGTCCCCTGCGTGGTGGACCTCGTCCTGACACCGGGAGGCCTATACAGGTTCCATCTGGTCATGAGCGTCCACAAGGCCGGGCCATCGGACGAAGGGTGCCAGAGAAACGCGGCGTATGCCGCCATCACGGCCCTCAAGGACCTGGACCTCGTCATCGTGGTGGACGATGATATCGACATCCGCGACCGGACGGATGTGGAATGGGCCATCGCCACCAGGTGGGACGCCTCCCGCGGGCTCATCCTCTTGCCCGATTCGAGGGGGCACGAGTACGTACCCATCTCCAGGGATGGGGTCCGCACCAAGGTGATAATGGACGCCACCTTGCCTGTGGGTTTCACCAAGCGGCACAGGAGGGTCCCGATCCCAGGGGCTGACCTGGCCAGGTATCGTACGAGCACCGCCCCTGGGCTGGACTCATGATGCCGCGAGGGTCTCTCGACCTGGCGGCCAGGACGGAGCTGTCAGTGTCATGAACGTTGGCCCGATTTCGGGGAGATGAGGGGAGGGGTGACATGGGCAAGAGGGTGCTGAGGACCAGGCTTTGCGACATGTTGGGCATAGAGTACCCGATCATAAGCGCGGGGATGGGACCTAGCCTCGTGGGGGAGAAGACCGGGGCCCCGGTGGAACTGGTGGTGGCCGTGTCCGAGGCGGGAGGGCTGGGCGTCTTGGGGGGCAGTGGTTTCACGGTGGACGAGATGAGGGAGGCCATCAAGCAGATAAGGGCTCAGACCGACAAGCCGTTTGGAGTGGACCTTCTCCTTCCCAAGGAGATGGTGGCGCAGGGAGGCATGCTCATGGATGGCCCCAAAGAGATCCCTTTGCAGGAGGTCCTCAAGACCCTGCCCAAGGCTCACAGGGATTGGTTCGAGAAGGTGAAGGCGGAGATGGGTCTCCCGGATATCGACCTGATGATGAGGACCGACACCACCACCCTTCGCCCGCTTTCGGCGGTCAAGGCCTGTATCGAGGAGAGGGTCCCCCTGTTCTGTGCGGGACTGGGTAACCCGGGCTTCATGGTCGAGGATGCACATGCAGCTGGCATCAAGGTACTGGGGATCACGGGCAATGCCAAGAACGCCAGGAGGATGGCCCAGTCCGGTGTGGACCTGATAGTGGCCCAGGGGTACGAGGGGGGAGGGCACACAGGTAGGATCGGGACCATGGCCCTACTGCCCCAGGCCATAGATGCGGCCTATCCAGTGCCGGTCTTGGCCGCGGGTGGCATAGGCGACGGCAGGGGACTTGCAGCGGCCCTAGCCATGGGATGCGTTGGGGTATGGGTCGGTACGCGGTTTCTCGCGACCAGAGAAGGAGGCGCCTTGGAGGTGCACAAGCAGCGGATAGTGGACTCCACGGACGAGGACACGCGCAGGACCTACTGGTACACAGGGAAGACCTCCAGGGCAAGCTACAACAAGTTCCACGACCTCATGGACGCCTCAGGTTTGGAGCCGCTGCCGTTTCCGTTTCAGGCCTTGCTGGCCTCGGCCCTCGTGGAGGGCTTTCTGAGGGCTGGGAAGACCGATTATCTGGGCGCCTTTGCCGGGCAGATATCCGGGCTTGTCAAGGAGATAAAGCCTGCGCGCCAAGTCCTGGAGGAGATGGTCGAGGAGGCGGCCGACATCCTGTGTCGGAGGCTCCCTGAGGCTGTGATTGTAAAGTGAGCAACCTCGTGCTACGGTCTTGGCGGTGGAGGCGCCAAGTCCCCAGGCGACCCTGTTTCGAGGAGCGCGCCTTGATATGTGATCGAGGAGGCCCCATAGGGCACTGGAAGACGAGACCACTGGAGGAGAGAGGCCATGGCAGAGAGATTCGTGAGCGAGCGGAACCTGAGGTTCTTGTTGTACGAGGTCTTCGACGCACCCTCCATCACCCAATACCCTTATTACCAGGACCACAGCCGTGAGACTTTCGATCTGGTCCTGAGCACCGCATTGAAGATGGGCAAGGACCTCTTCAAACCTTGCTTCGAGGAGATGGACAAGGATCCACCCAAGTACGTGGACGGGCGTGTCCTGGTCCATCCCATGGTCAAGACCATCATGAAGGAGTGCGGTGAAGGCGGCTGGATCGCGGCCAATGCGCCCTACGAACTGGGTGGCCAGCAGCTACCGCTCATGGTAACAGGTGCCTGCCGTTTCATATTCGCCGCGGCCAACTATTCCGCGAGCGTGTATCCATTTCTGACATCCGGGGCCGCCCATCTGATCGAGTCCTTTGGGAGCCAAGAACAGAAGGAAACTTACATACCCAAGATGTTCTCGGGGCAATGGCAGGGTACCATGGCCCTCACCGAGCCCCAGGCAGGGAGCTCCCTTTCGGACATCACCACCCAGGCGGAGCCCACCGACCAGGGTTATTACAAGATCAAGGGGCAGAAGATCTTCATATCCACGGGCGACCACGACGGTGTTGAGAACGTGGTCCACCTCATGCTGGCAAGGATAAAGGGGGCCCCGCCGGGGGTGAAAGGGATCTCCCTCTTCGTGGTACCGAACAAACGGCTGGAGGCCGACGGCAGTCTGGTCCACAACGATGTGACCGTCGCCACCATATACCACAAACTGGGCTACCGCGGGGCGCCCATCACCCAACTGAGCCTCGGAGACAACGATGACTGCAGGGGCTTCCTCGTGGGTGAGCCGCACAAGGGGCTGTCCTACATGTTCCAGTTGATGAACGAGGCGCGAATCGACGTGGGGATGGGCGCAGCGGCCATCGCCTCTGCGGCGTATTATGCGTCTCTGGAGTACGCCAGGGAGCGCCCCCAGGGGCGGAAACCAGGGGCCAAGGACCCGAGCGCGCCTCAGATCCCCATCATCCAGCACGCCGACGTGAGACGTATGCTCCTCTTCCAGCGGGCGGTGGTGGAAGGATCCCTCTCCCTCTTGATGCAGTGCTACAAGTATGCTGATTTGACGAAGGTCCTGACAGGCGAGGAGAGGGAACGCAACTTCCTCCTGCTGGATCTCCTGACGCCGGTGGCCAAGAGCTATCCGTCGGAGATGGGGATCCTGTCCGTGAGCCAGGGTCTCCAGTGTCTAGGGGGGTACGGATACTGCGACGAGTTTCCCCTGGAGCAGCTTTACAGGGACGTCAGGATTCACCCGATCCACGAGGGGACCACCGGCATTCATGGGATGGACCTCTTGGGCCGCAAGGTCATCATGCAGAACGGGAAGGCCTTTCAGCTGTACTTGAAGGAGGTTGCAAAGGACATGGATGCGGCCAAGGGCCTCTCGGATCTGCGACCTTACGTGCAGGACCTGGAAGAGGCAATGGATAAGCTCCAGAGGGTGACGGCACACCTGGTAGGAGTGGCCTCCAAGGGAGACGCGGAGCTCTTCCTGGCGGATGCCACGCTCTACCTCGATTTCTTCGGCATCATTGCCGTGGCATGGCAATGGCTCCTCCAGGCCACGGCGGCCCAAAGGGCCCTGGAGGCAGGTGGCCCCGAGGCGGAGGCCTACTTTTACAAAGGGAAGCTCCACACCTTCAAGTACTTCTTCCATTACGAGTTACCGAAGACCGAGGGACTGGCCAGGCGCCTGATGGAGAGCGATGGCCTGACCGTGGAGATGAAAGAGGAGTACTTCAACGATTGAAGAGAATCTGGTCCATTGCTCGTTGCCCGTGGTGGTTCGGGGGGATCGGCACGGGTTGGCCCGTGAAGCCCTTTCCCTGAGGCGCTGTGCACCGCGGCAACGGGCAATAGAGCCAGGCACACCCCCACGAGTGATACTCCACCAGATAAGGAGCGCGGGACATGGATAAAGACCTTTACCGACAACTGACTGAGGCCATTGGGGCAGCGGGCTCGGAGATCATACCGGAGATCTTTCGTTCGCTCGTAGACGAGGAAGAGGCCAGCCTCCTCATTGCCGCCCAGGCTCCGAGCAGCGCGCAGGAGATCTCCCAGAGGACGGGGATCGCCCCGGGGCGGGTGGATGAGATGGTCGAGGTCCTCTTCAAGAAGGGGCTCATCTTCAAGTCCAGAAAGGACGGGGTCACCCGGTATTACCGCGTGAGGCATGTGGCCCAGTTGCATGACGCCACTGCGGTAGCAAGGGACGCCTCCCGCGAGTTTCTCGACCTGTGGAAGCGTTACATGGTCTCGGAGTGGCCGCAGTATAGCAAAAAGATCGCTGCCCTCATGCCCCAGGCGCCCATCAGGGTCCTGCCCATCAATCGTACCATAGAGGCTGGGGCCAGGATCCTGGCCTTCGACGATGTGAGGAGCATAGTGGAGGGTGCCAAAAACCTCGCGGTCACCAAGTGCTCCTGCCGGGCCATCGACGGGAAGTGCGGTAAGCCCCTGGAGGTATGTATACAGGTCAACAGGGCCGCGGACTATGCCATAGAGCGTGGGACAGGCAGGGAACTGGGCAAGGAGGAGGCCCTGGATATGTTGAGGATGTGCGAGCAGGAGGGGTTGATCCACGTCGCCGACAACCGCCAAGAGGTGGACCACGTGATTTGCAATTGTTGCGATGACTGTTGCATGAGCTGGCCAGCCGTAAGGGCTGGCGCCGGCCGGTTCGTGGTGCCCAGCCGTTTCCAGGCAACAGTGGACCCAGAGCTCTGCTCTGCCTGCGAGTCGTGCCTGGAGAGGTGTTATTTCGACGCCATTGCCATGGAGGGGGAGGGGGACACGGCGCTGGTGGACCCTGAGAGGTGCATGGGGTGCGGGCTGTGCGCCGTGATCTGCCCCACCGAGGCCATAACCCTCAAGGAGGTGAGACCCCCTGAGTTCGTCCCGAAGTAGGACGGCTCCTGGCATCCGTGTCCCCTGGATCTCGTCTCCAGGGCCCTGGTCTCGCGCCCAAACACGGCCCCGCGTCCTTCCCGGTCCGATCGCCCCCGGGGGTGGGAGGGACCGAAGAACTGATGCGGAACGAGGATCACGGGGAGGGCGGCCTCCTGATCCCCAGCTTCTTCATGCGGAAGGCCAGGGTGGAGGGGTGGATGTCGAGGAGCTCGGCAGCCCCCCCGCGCCCCCTGACCTTCCATCGAGTCTGCTCCAGTGCCGAGAGGATGCACCTCCTCTCGCTCTCCCTGAGGGTGAGGCGATGGGGCGCAGCATGAGGATCCGATAGGGAGAATGGGTCGAGCTCCGGGACGTGGAATTCAGGCCCCTTGCTCAGGATGGTCCCCCTCTCCATGACGTTTTCGAGCTCTCGAACGTTCCCGGGCCAGTCATACTTCATCAGCCTATCCATCTCGGGATCCGGGATGGTGTCGAGTTTCTTGCCCATCTTCTGGGAGTAAATCTTCAGGAAGTAATGGGCGATCACCGGGATGTCCTCCTTGCGTTCCCTGAGGGGAGGCACGTAGATGGGGAAGACGTTGAGTCTGTAATACAGGTCGGCCCTGAACCTCTGGGCCTTGACCTCCTGTTCCAGGTTGCGGTTCGTGGCCGCCACCAGGCGGAAGTCGGAGCGAAGGGTCTCGGTTCCGCCCACCCGCTCGAACTCCTTGCTCTGTAGGACCCTGAGAAGGCGGACCTGTACGTCGAGAGGGAGATCACCGATCTCGTCCAGGAACAAGGTACCTCCATCGGCCAGCTCGAACCTGCCGATCCTGCGATGGGTCGCCCCGGTGAAGGCGCCCTTCTCGTGGCCGAAGAGTTCGCTGGGGATGAGGGTCTCGGGTAGGGCGCTGCAGTGCACTCGGATAAACGGCTTTTCCCGGCGCTGGCTCCGCCGGTGTATGGCCCTGGCCACCAGCTCTTTTCCCACCCCTGTTTCGCCGAGGATGAGCACGGTGGTATCCGTGCGGGCCACCTGCTCCACTTGTGCCAGGACCTTCATTATGGCGAGGCTCTTGCCGACGATATCCTCGAAATGTAGGCTCTGGAGGTGCTGCTCTTCGTAGTAGAGCTTCTCCTCCCTGAGCTTCGTGTTCAACCTGCGGATCTCGTCGTAGGCCTTGGCGTTGTCCAAGGCGAACGCCGCCAGGGCGGCGAAGTAGCCCAGAAGCCTCAGGTCCGACTCCTTGAAGGCGCTCCTGAGGAGTCGGTTGTCATGGTAGAGGACCCCCACGACCCTATCGCGCAGCCTCATGGGAACACAGATCCTGGAGCGGACGATCTCGTCGGCAGCGGTGGCGCTGCCCTCTGCGGCCTCCATCTCCGATATGAGCTCCACGCCCGATCTTGCAACCTCCTCGATCATCCTCATGGAGGAGCTGAAGCTCGGGTGGGAGACCTGCTCTGGAGTGAGGTTTTTCGACGCCCTCAAGACCAGCCTCTGAGGGCGCGTGCCCTCCTCCAGCATGAAGATGGCGCCCCTTTCGGCACCTGTGATGCGATTGACGGCGGAGAGGATGTGTTGAACCAGATCCTTGTTTTCCCTTATGGTGACCACCTCCTGGCCCAACTTGAGGATCTCGCTGAGGAGTTTTTCGCCCACAGGAGGCCCCTCGATGAGGAAACGGAGGTCATCCGGCACCAGCGCCTCGTTGAAGGGGGAAACTAGCTCATGGGCCTTCCGGGCCAACCCTTCGGCATCCTCCTTCTTTCCAGCAGCGAGGTACTCTCTGGCCAGTTCGAAACGCGACTTGGCCAGCTCGAACTGGTGCCCGGACTGCTCGAGCCACTTGAGGGACTTCTTCAGTATCCCTACCAGTTTCTCGTGTGGTTCACCTCTCTGCCTCAGGAGCATGGCCAGGTAACGGTATGCGACACCCTTTAGAAAGACGTTTTGGCTTCTGGCCATGCGGTGGATCTCCGCCTCCAGGGATAGGCCCTCCACGGTCGGGAATTTGCCTTGCTCGGTCGCCCAGCAGAGGTCGAGCAGATACGGGGTGGTCTGAGCGGTGACCTGCAGTTTCTCGCTGAGTCGGAGCCACTCACGGATGCGGGCGACGGCCTTCTTGTTGTTCCCCCGCAGATAGTAGACGTAGGCGAGCCATTGATTCGCAAACAGCAGGATCCAAGGGTTTTGCTGGCCATGGGCCTCCCTGACAGAACTCTCCAAGTAACGGAGCGCCTCATCTGTCTGGCCGATGTCGAGCATGAGGCACCCCATCACCGCTGTGGCGTGAGCGGCAAGATTTCGATTGCCCCTCTCCCAGCAATGGGTGCGAATGGAGTCCACCATGCCCAGCCCCTGTGTGAACTGGCCCACGTGGGCGTAACAGTCCCCCACGGTCATTGCCGCCAAGAGAGGAAACCTCCCCTGAGGGTACCTGTCCACCTCCGGGACAGATCTCTCGTAGCTCTGCACGGCCTCCTGGAAGCGGCCTTGCCACCAAAGGAAGAAGGTGCTGAAGGTGGTGGCGGACCTCCACAGCTTGGCATCATCCAGCTCTTTGGCCATGGCCCATCCCCTCTGGAAGTGCCTCAAGGCCGTACCATATCTGGAACGGAGCCATTCGTTCTTGGCCAGGTGCATCTCCAGGAGGGCCATGTTGGCCTTGTGATTCACCCTCCTGGCCCTCTCCATGGCCTCGTTCAAGACCGCCAGCACCCTGGAGGTGTCGTGCCTGGCAGTGGAGATCTTGGAGTACTTCACGGCGGCCCCAGTGAACACGGAGTCCGCCTCTTCCCCTTTGGCTCGGGAAAGGTCCTCCAAGACCTTGGTGTAGCATCTCAAGGCCTTCTCCTCTTGAAAGGCCTTCAGGAAGGCGTCCCCCGCCTTCACGAGCCAACGAGACCCGTCCGCGTCGTTGTCGACGCAAAGGAGGTGGTAGGCCAGGACAACGGCCTTGGATTCATCGTCGGGGAGGTCTCGCAGGAGTATGTCGGCTATCCTCCTGTGAATCAGGTCCCTGTCGCCTTGGGGGAGCATGCTGGCATAGGATTCCCGAACGCTGGGGTCTGCGAATCTGTAGATCCCGGCCCTTTTCTTCACCAGCCAACCCTGGGCCAAACCTTCTTCCAACAGGGAGAGTATCCGGGAGGCCTTCTCATCGGAGAGCTCCACGAGCCAGTCAATGGAGAAGTCTTCCTCGAAGAGGGAGGCACAGACCATAGGGTCCTTGTGATTCCGACAAGCCGGTTCACCGAGGATTCCATCTGGAAACATCGCGACTTCTCCTCCCCTGCCACCTGTGGGCATGCCAGCCCCCTTTCAAACTTCGACGTGGGCGCTCGGGCCTTGGCCCTTTCGGGCAACGGCCCCGCTGCATGCAACGCGCCCACTTGGGGAGAGGACAGGGGGCACAGAGGGCCCATCCCAAGGGAGAATATTCTGAACACGGCCCCATGTCAACGAGGAACGCAATATTTGGAGCAGATGCACAACATTTGGTGCAATTCCTTCGAGGCCGGATGAAATAGAGATCTAAGACCCTGATATCACGAACGTTTTCTTCGGAAGGCTCGGGCATTTTTCTTGCTTCTGAGCTCACCGAGGAGCTTGGGGCTCCTCGGCGGCCTCGGTCTGTTTTCTGGCAATGGGTATTGGGACCGACGACCCGGTGCCTGACGAGGGGGCGGTCATTGACCCTCAACGGGCGGAGCCTTGCCTCGGCGGGTCCCTCCAGGACGATGGCATGGGGGCGGGCGCTTCCCGCGGGATCCGGACAACAGGGATCAGTGGTCGGTACGCAGATCGTCCAAGGTCACAGTGAGAGGATTCGAACTTCGGTGTTCTGAGAACGAGGAGGTAGAGCCATGGACACAAGCTATCTGTCTTTGGAGGGGAAGGTGGCCCTTGTGACAGGGGCGAGTCGGGGCATCGGCGAGGCCATCGCCCTGACCTTTGCCGACGCTGGAGCGGACCTCGCCATAAGCAGCAGGAAGATGGAGAACCTGGAGCCTGTGGCCGCCAAGATCAGGGCCATGGGTAGGAAGGCCTTGGCTGTGGCAGCCCACAACCGCAAGATGGCCGAGCTGAGGGCCCTTGTGCAAAAGGTCATGGAGGAGTTCGGGCGCATAGACATCCTGGTGAACAACGCCGCCACCAACCCGGCGATGACGCCCATCATCGATACAGAGGAGAGCGTGTACGATCAGATCATGGAGACCAATCTCAAGGGGTACTTCGTGATGTGCCAGTTGGTGGGCAAGATAATGGTCCAGCAGAGGTCGGGGGTGATCGTCAACATCTCCTCTGCCGGGGGTGTGAGCCCTCAGGACTCCCAAGGGCTGGGTGCCTACTGCATAAGCAAGGCCGGGATAAATATGCTGACCAAGGCCCTGGCACAGGAGGTTGGGCCATATGGGGTGCGTGTCAACGCCATTGCACCCAGGATAGTCAAGACGAGCTTCAGCAAGGCGCTCTGGAGCAACGAGGCCTTGATGAAGAGGGAGTACGAGAAGGTCCCGTTGAAGGTGGTGGCCGAGCCAGTGGAGATAGCCAGAACGGCCCTTTACCTTGCCTCGAGCGCCGCCAACTACATGACCGGCCACGTGGTCCTCATAAACGGCGGGGCCTTCTTCGTCTAGCTCGGACGGCCCGGATCTGGATGTCGTCCATGGACATGCATCTTCCACATTCAGGAGACCGGTCAAGGAGGGGAAGGAGATGGCCAGGAAGTATGATGTGATAGTGATCGGATCGGGGGTTGGCGGGATGGGGGCTGCGGCCCTCTTGGCCAAGGATTTCAGGTTGAAGGTCTTGGTGGTCGAGAAGGCCCCTTTCATCGGCGGCAGGACCTTGTCCTTCGTCGGCAAGGGGAACAAGGTGACAGTGGACGGGCTGGAGCTGGACGTAAACGGCTTCAAACAGCTCTTTGCGTACAACAGCACGTGGGCCTTCACCGCCGCCGGGACACCGACCCTGGAGGAGATCTTCGAGAAGGGGCTTTTCGATGGGTGGACCTATGACAGCGGACACGGCCTCTTCTGGGGCAACAAGGGCAGGGCACGCTGTCTCCTGGACTACCTGGGAGTCCCTGTGGACATCCCCTGCAACACGGGGTTCGCCTTCGTGGACTACTTCAAGAACAAGGCCTATCAGGTGGGCAAGGGGGAGCCCTATCCGTGGATGTCCCCGGAGGGTTACAAGGCGGCTATGGATCAGTTGCGGGACATGGCCACAACGGACCTGGGTGCCTTGCCGAAGCTCATGAACATCTCGCTTCAGGAGTGGCTGGAAAAACGCCACATGCACCCGGAGGCGTACGAATACATCAAGGTACTGGCCGGATCCCAGACCGCCAACAACGTCCCGGCCATCACCCCAGCGGGCGACTTCCTCGGCTACCAGGCCATCGCCAGGGACATCAAGATGAATCTGGTCACCGGCTCTGTGGGGACCATCGCCCAACCCGGCATAAGCGCGATCCCTTTGGCCATGGAGGAGTGCCTCAACGCTCATGGCGGGGAGGTCAGGCGAAACACCCCGGTGGAGCAGACCATCATAGAGAAGGGGGGCATAAAGGGTGTGATCGTGAGGACCAAGAGGGGGTTCGAGACCCTCTATGCGGACACAGTCATCTGCAACCTCCCCCCCAAGCACATCCACACTGTGATACATATGCGTCACTTCCCCTACGACTTCCTCAAGTTCCTGAGGAAACACTGGACGCCTGGGTTGCTCTCCTCCATCGTCGCCCTCAAGAGGGACATATGGGCGGAAAAGGGCATCGATGAGAGGAGCTTCATCTACATGCCCGGCGTCATCCGAGAGGAGGAGGGATTCGAGGGAGGCTCCATGGATGTGGTCATGGCCAACCCAGCGGCATGGGGTAGGGGGAGCATCTCTCGCCCCAGCCTGTCCAAGGTCCCTGGCCGGGCCCCTGAGGGCAAGAGCGAGATGTGCTTTTCCCTGCCTCAGCTCGATTACGAGATGCGCAACCCCGAGAACGTCAAGAGGCTCACGGAGTTCTGCGAGGCATGGTTCAAGCGTTTCTTCCCTTCTTGGAAGGAAGACGTGGAGTTCTGGATCTGGACGCCATGCGACAGGGCCTACGGGGACTGGAGGCCTGTGGGTCACGAGAGGATAGACGTCAAGTGTCCATGGATCGAGGGGCTCTACTTCGTCGGCGATCAGTACGGCAGGAGGATGTGGGGAGGCGGGGTGGATGGGGCCAGCCTATGCGCGGTCATGACCGTGGATGCCATCATGGGGACTACCCTGGAAGATCAGATCTTCCCGCCCTATCATCGCGGGACCCCGAGAAAGCGGACGTGGTGAACTGGGGCGCCCTCGGGACCGCGATGCAGGCGGCTCGAGGGCCCTCTTGGGGAGGTCTGGACAATGGCAAAGCTACCTGAAGAGGTGTGAGGAGGGAAAGGAAATGGCTCTGATCTCGGCACAACAGTACAAGGAAAGCCTCAATGACGGCAGGGTGGTGTACTACAAGGGCGAGAAGGTCGAAAACGTGGCCACCCACCCGGATCTGAGCGTGTGCGTCGATCTCATGGCCATCGACTACGAGATGGCTGAAGACCCTGAGACCAGGGACATCGCGGTGATGAACGACCCTGAGACCGGGCAGCTCATCAGCCGCTACTACTACAAGCCCCAGAACGCCGAGGACCTGCTCAAGGCCCACGAGCTCATCGTCAAGGCCACGGAGCTGGGGGACGGGTATATACCTTTGGCCCACGACATAGGTGCCGATGCCTTGAATGCCATAGAGATAACGGCGAACATCCTGGGGAACAAGGATTACATCGATCGCATAGCCGCCTTCAGGAAGTTTCTGCAGGAGAAGGACCTGGCCACATGCGCCGGGGTCACCTGCGTGAAGGGGGATCGGATGCTCAGGCCGTCGGACCCAGGGCAGGCGCACCCGGATTTCTATGTGCACGTAGTGGAGAGGAATTCCAAGGGCATAGTGGTGCGTGGGGCCAAGATGCACATAACCGGGGCGGCCTACTGCAATGAGATCTTCGTGATCCCGTGCAGGGCCATGTCCGAGGCAGACAAGGACTATGCCGTGGCCTTCGCCATCCCCCCGAACACCAAGGGGATAAAGCAGATCTGCAGGCCCTTCATCTCCCACATCAGCCCGTTGGAGTTTCCGATCCAGAGACCTTGGAGGGTGCACACGGACTCGGTGATCATCTTCGATGACGTCTTCGTGCCATGGGAGAGGGTGTTTCTCTGCGGTGAATGGCAGCATGCGGCCACCATGGTCTACAACTTCGCCCTCATGCACAGGAGGACGGGGTGTTCCTATCGGATCCCATTGTCCGAGCAGCTGGTGGGCGCTGCAGCGGCAATAGCCGAGTACAACGGGATATCCCAGGCCCCTCACGTGCGGGAGAAGCTCACAGACCTCATCATTTACGTGGAGACCCTCAAGTCTCTGTCCAAGACAGCCTGTTATGACTATGTCATGAGGGGCGGGCTGGCCGTGCCCAATCCCATCGCCACCAACATGGGGAAGTACCATTTCGCAAGCAACTACCATCATGTGGTCAAGATAGTACAGGACCTCACAGGGGGGCTTTACGTGACCGCCCCTACCTACAAGGACTATCTGCTCCCTGAGCTGAGAGGCGACATCGACAAGTACCTCATGGCGAACAAGAAGGTCCCCACTGAGAACCGGCTTCGCATGGTGGACCTGATCCGGAGGATCACGCGGGCGGAGCTGGAGTCCATCTGTCTTCACGGGGAAGGATCTCCCATGGCGGAAAGGATGACCATATTCACCGAGGGACAGAGAGTCCTCAAGGAGTGCCAGAAGATCGTGGAGAAGATGGCGGAGATCAAGAAGTAGGGGCCCCATGTTTCGGCGAGAGACCATGGAGTCCCTCGCCGCGCCGAAACGACGGGCGCCCTCACCGTGTCATCTTTTTTGCCCCTGCGCGGCCTTGGTTGATGGGGGTGGTGGCTTCTGTTAAGCTTCGCGATGAGCGGCGTTCATCTCGCTCGGTCCTGACCGAAGGGGTACCATGCTCAAGGTGACGAACCTCGAGACCACGTACAAGGATATCATCCTGGCCCTCAAGGGGATCTCCCTGGAGGTCCCAGAAGGGAAGATAGTGGCGCTGCTGGGGGCCAACGGCGCGGGCAAGACCACCACCATAAACACCATCTCCGGCATCAGGAAGTCGCTGGATCTGGAGATCGAGGACGGGAGCATAGAGTTCCAGGGGGAGAACATAAACGACAAGGAGCCCCACGAGGTGGTGGAGAGGGGGATCCTCCAGGTCCCGGAGGGGAGGCGGGTCTTCGCAGAATTGACGGTGGAGGAGAACATCATAGTGGGATCCTATACCCTAAAGGATCGCTCGCAATTTCCCTCTCACAGGGAGATGGCCTTCTCCTATTTCCCCATACTGAGGGAACGCTCTGGACAGCTCGCCGGTTACCTGAGCGGCGGGGAGCAGCAGATGCTGGTCATCGCCAGGGCCTTGATGGCCAGGCCCAAGCTCATCATGATGGACGAGCCCTCCTTGGGGCTCGCACCCATGGTGGTGAAGAATATCTTCAACATCATCGCACAGATCAACAGCCAGGAGGACGTGGCTATCCTTCTCGTGGAGCAAAACGCCAGGATGGCCCTGAAGATCGCCCATTATGCATACATACTGGAGACGGGAAGGGTCGTCATGGAGGGCCCCAGCGAAGTCTTGAGTCAGGACAGGGACATACGCGAGTTCTACCTCGGTCTCACCGAGGTGGGAACGAAGAAGAGCTTCAGGGAAGTGAAGCATTACAAGAGAAGGAAACGGTGGCTGTCCTGAAGAAGGAAGATGGCCTCATGCTGGAGGTATCGGACCTCTCCCTCCGGTTCGGGGGCATACAGGCCCTGAGCGGGGTGGACTTCTCTGTGAGGCAGGGGGAGGTCTACTCCATCATCGGTCCCAATGGGGCAGGGAAGACGAGCCTTTTCAACTGTATCAACGGGATCTACAGGGCCCAGAGCGGGAGCATCCTGTTCCAGGGCAGGGACTTGAGCAAGATGGCCCCCTCTGCCATCGCCAGGTTGGGGATCGCCAGGGCGTTTCAGAACATAGCCCTTTTCCAGGGCATGACGGTCCTGGACAACCTGATGTCCGCCAGGGGTCACCTGTCACGCTACGGGCTCTTCAGGGCGGCCATCTATCTCGGGCGGTGCCGGAGGGAAGAGGTGAGCAACAGGGACAAGGCCGAGGAGATCATAGAGTTCCTGGACATGCAGCAGATACGCAAGTCCTTTGTGGCCGATCTGCCCTATGGCCTTCAAAAGCGGGTGGAGCTGGGGCGCGCCTTGGCCATGGAGCCCAAACTCCTCCTGGTGGACGAGCCGGTCAGCGGGATGAACCTCGAGGAGAGGGAGGACATGGCCCGATATCTCTTGGACATCAACGAGGAGATGCATATAACCATCCTGCTGGTGGAGCACGATCTGGGTCTGGTCATGGACCTCTCGGACCGTATAATGGTCCTGAACTTCGGCACCAAGATCGCTGAAGGGCCGCCCAAGGACGTGGCCGCGGATCCCAATGTGATCCAAGCTTATCTGGGGGAAGGCGCGGACTGAGGGATGTCCACAGTGGAGAAGCCCAATACAACCTACCCCAAGCTCCTCAGGGAGAAGGCCGCCCGGTACCGAGACCGGGTCGCCATGAGGGAGAAACACAAGGGGATCTGGAGGGAGATCTCTTGGAGGTCTTACCTGGAGCGGGTGAAGCACCTCTGCCTCGGGCTCTTGGAGCTCGGGATGAAAAGGGGGGAGAGTGCTTCCATCCTGGGGGAGAACCGCCCCGAGTGGATCTTCGCTGATCTGGCCATCCAGAGTCTGGGCGGTGTGTCGGTGGGGATATATCCCACCAACTCAAAGGAGCAGGTCAAGTACATACTGGATCACTCCATGTCGCGATTCGTGGTGGCTGAGGATCAGGAGCAGGTCGACAAGGTCCTGGCCGTGAAGGCGGAGCTCCCCCTGCTCAGAAGGATCATCGTTATCGATATGAAGGGCCTGCGGCATTACGACGACCCCCTGATCGTGAGCTACGCCGATGTGGAGGAGCTGGGCAGGGAGGCCGAGCGGAAGGCCCCCGACCGGTATGATGCCTTGGTCGATGAGACGCGCCCCGAGGATGTGGCCTTCATGGTCTACACCTCGGGTACGACCGGCCATCCCAAGGGATGCATGATTACTCATCAGAATCACCTCTACAACATCTACGCAATCCAGGACATTTTCCAGTTCTCCGAAAAGGACTCCGTGGTGTCGTACCTGCCCCTTTGCCACATCCTGGAGAGGGGTGTGTCCATGGCCCTTCCGCTGGCCTTCGGTTACACCGTGAACTTCGCGGAGTCCATAGACACAGTCCAGGCCAATATACAGGAGATTTCACCGACTTGTTTCGTCGCGGTCCCGAGGATCCTGGAGAAGATGCACTCTGCCCTGAGGATCAAACTGGATGACACCACACCGTTCAAGAGGTTCATGTACAGGCTGTGGGAGCCAGTGGGCAAGAAGGTGGCCCGATATCGGATGGCTAGGGCCGATGTGCCCATGGCCCTTCGAGTACTCTATCTATTCGCCTACCTGTGCATCCTGAGGTCCGTCAGGGAGAAGCTTGGCCTACTGCACTGCCGAATACTCATGAGCGGTGGGGCCCCCATTGCGCCAGAGATCCTCGCCTTCTTTCATGCCCTGGGGGTCAACGCCATCGAGATGTGGGCCCTCACGGAGAGCTGCGGGGGTGGGACAGGCCCGTTCTTCGATATCAAGCCAGGCTCTGTGGGCCAGCCCATCCGCTCTGTGGAGCTGCGCCTGGCCGAGGACGGAGAGATCCTCATAAAAGGGGATTCGGTCTTCTCTGGATATTACAGAGATCCGGAGGCGACCAAGGAGGTCCTGCACGATGGGTGGCTGCACACCGGGGATGTGGGGCAATTCGATGAGGCCGGAAGGCTGTACATAGTGGACAGGAAGAAGGACATCATCATCACCTCCGGTGGCAAGAACATATCCCACTCCGAGATCGAGAACAAGATGAAGTGCAGTCCCTACATCAAGGAGGCCATCGTCATCGGGGACCGGAGGAAGTACCTCACGGCCCTCATCCAGATCGACTATGAGAACGTGGGGAGTTGGGCCCAGCAGAACAAGATCCCCTACACCAACTACAAGAGCCTCGCCCAGAACAAGGCCGTCTACGATCTGGTCAAGGCGGAGATCGAGAAGGTCAATGACACGCTGGCACAGGTGGAGACGATAAAGAGATTCAGGATACTGGAGAAGGAGCTGGACCAGGACGACGAGGAGCTCACCGCTACCCAGAAGGTCAAGAGAAAGGTCATAGCGGACCGTTTCAAGAAAGAGATCGAGGAGATGTACCGCTCCGACGGGTGAGGAGGGCCCTGGGCACGTCGCGGGGCCTCGAGCCGGAGGGATGAGAGGGGCATGGAGAAGCTGATAGAGGCGATCTTCAACGGGATCTCCATGGGGGCCATCTATGCCCTGATAGCCCTCGGCTTCGTGCTCATCTTCAAGTCCACCGGGGTCCTGAACTTCGCCCAGGGAGAGCTCTGCATGATCGGGGCGTTCATCTGCTTCAACTTCGCCACCCTCTGGGGGGTCCCCTATCCACTGGCGTTTCTCATATCCGTGGTCATCGGGGTGTTGCTCGGCGCCCTCATCGATATCCTGCTCTTCAGGAAGATGGTGGGAGAACCGCACTTCTCGACTATCCTCATGACCCTGGGGCTGGCCAGTATCCTGACGAGCCTCTCCGGGTTGGTCTGGGGTCATGACGTCTATTCCATCCGCTCGCCGTTTACCGACAGGATCATCAGCATCGGTCCGATGGTCTTCTCCCAAGTCGGGCTTTACACCATCGGGGCATCCGTGGTGCTCTTTGCCCTCTTCCTTGCATTCTTCAACCGTTCCCTCCTAGGGATCGCCATGAGGGCCTCTGCCGAGGACTCCAACACGGCCGGGCTCATGGGGATAAACGTCAAGAAGGTCAACACGGCCGCTTGGGCCATAGGGACGATCGTGGCCGTGGTGGCGGGGGTCTTTCTGGCGGAGCACAGCTTCGTCCAGACCTCCATGAGCCACTCCGGGATCAAGGCCATGTCCGCGGCCATACTGGGCGGCCTTCAGAGCATGGGGGGGGCCATCGTAGGCGGGATGGTGGTCGGGGTGGTGGAGACCCTGGCCGCTACCTATCTCAGCGGGATGGAGATGGGCAATTTCCACTTCGGAGACATCAAGGACGTGGCGGCCTTCGCCTTGATGATAGTGGTGCTCATGATCAGGCCTCGCGGGATCTTCGGTCGCGAGGAGGTCGAAAGGGTCTAGATGGAGCTCGAGCCTCATGGGTAGATCCTTCAAGGTGAGCTACGAGAAGGACATGGCGCTGTTCCAGAATGCCTGGGTCAAGTCCTGGCTCGCCTTGTTGATCCTGGCCCTCCTGGTCTGCCCCCTCTTCCTCAGCCGGTACCAGTTGAGCGTGCTGAATCAGATGGGCATCGCGGTCATCGGGGCCCTGGGCCTGAACCTCCTGGTAGGGTACACTGGCCAGATCTCCCTGGGGCACGCGGCGTTCATGGCCATCGGGGCATACACCTCGGCGCTGCTGACCGCCAAGTTGGGCCTCTCGTTCTTCGTCTCGCTTCCTCTGTCCGGCCTCATGGCCGCGACCCTCGGGTTGGTGGTGGGGGTCCCGTCCTTGCGCCTCAAGGGCCTGTACCTCGCCCTGGGGACGTTGGCCTTCAGTTTCATCGTGGAGTACATCCTGTTCCACTGGGATCTCACCCAGGGGGACAAAGGCCTCGGGGCGCCCCCTATCCGTATCGCTGGGCTGACCATAAGGACGGAGAAGGACTTCTTCTACTTGATCATGGCGTGCGCGGCCCTCGCCACCCTTTGTGCCAAGAACATGATCAGGACCAAGATAGGCAGGAGCTTCATCGCCATCCGTGACCGGGATATAGCGGCAGAGGCCATGGGCATCCCCATAGCCAAGTACAAGGTGATGGCCTTCGCCGTCAGTTCGTTCTACGCGGGAGTGGCCGGATGCATCACAGCCCACTATCAGAAGTGGATCGTCCCGGGCAGTTTCGATGTCTCCTTGTCCATCTCCTACATCGCCATGATCGTGATAGGGGGCCTTGGCACGATCCTCGGGTCTGTCTTGGGTGCCATTTTGATCACAGGGATCTCCCCTGGGATACTTTATGTGGTGGACCTCCTCAAGGGGAGCTATCCGGCCTTGAGCAAGCTCATCGTGGACTTCAGGTTGGCGATATTCGGGCTTGTGATCGTCCTCACCCTCCTCTTCGAGCCCAGGGGGTTGTTCGGCCTGTACAGGAGATGCAAGCTCTACTGGAAGACGTGGCCCTTCAGGTACTGAGGGGTGAGAAGGTGTGCGCGGGGCCGTGGATGGGTCCCCCGGTCCCAAGGCCACACCATGACAAGCAAACGACGAAAGGAGGAAGGATCATGAAGGGAAAGGGGATCTTGGCAATGGCTGTTGCGGCCGTGGCGTTGTGTCTGATGGGCGCTGGGGCGTGGGGAAAGGACGTGCGCGGCGTCTCGGACACCGAGGTCAAACTGGGATTCATGGTGGACTTCACGGGGCCGGGGAAGTACTCGGGACCGCCGCTGGCGATGGGTGGTGAGATCTACACAAAATACATCAACGATCAGGGTGGGGTCAACGGCCGCAAGATCAAGCTCATCATCGAGGACAACGGCATCCTCCCCAACACGACCATGGAGGCGGCCAAGAAGCTGATCTTGAAGGACGAGATCTTCGCCATCGCCTTCAATCTGGGCAGTTCCGGCTCCTCCGCCATCATCCCCCTTTGCGAGGAGAATCAGGTGGTCATGATGCCTCATGGGGCCAACAGGAGGTTCTACGACCCAGGGAACAAGTGGGTCTTCGTCCCGTACGCCACACAGTACAACATGGCTGCGGTGGCCGTGGAGTACGTGCTCTCCAAGAACCCCAACGCCAAGATCGGCATGATCTATCAGGACGACGACTTCGGGATCGATGGCCTCGAGGGCGCTCGCAACGCCGCCAAGTTCATGAAGAGCTCCATCGTCAAGGAGGCCCCCTACAAGATAGGGACCGTGGACATGTCCCCTCAGATGGCCATGATGAAGGAGGCCAACGTGGACTGGATCCTGCTTTGGGCGTATCTGCCCCAGATAGGATCCATCCTGAAGGAGAAGCAGAAGATGGGGTGGGACGTCAAGCTGATAGGGAACAACACCACGGCCTATCCCACCTTGTTCCCGCTGGTGGGGGAGCTGGTGGAAGGGTATCTGGCCGTGACGCCCTTTGCCCCGTGGGAGAACATCGCGGACAAGTACAAGCAGATAATCAAGAAGTACGGGGACTTCGATAAGGTGAACGATCCCAACTTCCCCACCGGCCTGCTCTTCGGCGCCTGGGCATACTGCGCTGCCATGATCGAGGGTGTCAAGAACGCCGGGCGAGAGCTGACCCCGGAGACCCTCATAAAGGGCCTGGAGAGCATCAAGGACCTGGACATGGGCGGGATCTGCCCCAACATCTCCTTCACTCCCAAGCGGCATTGCGGCTACTTCTCCAGCATGGTCCTGGAGGCGAAGGCCAAGGAGAAGAAGTGGATCGTAGTCCAGCCCATCATGGAGCCGAAATCGCCGCAATGATTTAGGGCTGCCTTCCTTTTGCTCCTTCCCCCGGCCGGCTCGGCCGGGGGAAAGGGGGCAAGAAGCCTGATACCCAGAAGACGGGCAACGAGCCACTGACGAAGGGACTGTGCCCCTTGCGACCAGGGGTCGCCTCGGGGAAAGGCCATGAGTGCGATGACGTGTGATGTCTTGGTGATCGGTTCAGGTATGGGGGGGATGTGTGCCGCCGCCCTGTTGGCCCATGAGGGGTACCGCGTGCTAGTGACGGAGAGGCTCCCCTATATCGGAGGCAGGTGCTCCACCATCGATTACAGGGGCTTCAAGTGCACGACGGGTGTCATAGGGCCCGAGACGGGTGGGGTCATACAGGGGATCTTCGACAAGGTAGGGGCCGAGTTCAACGTGCGTCCAGTGGGGCCACCCCACTATCTCGTGGGGGGCAAGGTCCACGAGGTCCCGGCCAAGGGGGGGTTCAGGGCACTCCTCGCCGCCGCGACCCAGGATCGGACGGAGGTCGAAAGGGTCATGGAGGCAGTCTCCAGGGCCTTGAGCTGGATGGAGCCTTCGGCCAGTATCAGCCTGCGGGACTGGTTGTTGCAATACACCCAGAACGAGGCGGTGCTCGGTATATTCCAGGCCATGGTCTCTGCCACCACCTTCGTCAACACGGACGAACTCCCTGCCAGGGAATACTTCCTCTTCCTCAAGAGGATGAAAGGTTACCGTGGGTTCGGATATTGTCCTGGGGGGAGCATCGCCCTGCCCAAGGCCTTGGCCCGGGTGGTGGAACGAAACGGTGGTTCTGTCTGGACATCTTCCCCTGCGACCCGGATCCTGTGCGACAAAGGAGTGGTTTGCGGGGCCGTGGTGAAAAGGGGTGGTGCAGAGATCCAGGTCAGGGCGACCGTTGTCATCAGCAACTGCGGCCCCAAGAGGACGGTGGAGCTCGTGGGGAAGGAGAACATGGACGAGGGGTACCTCAAGGAGCTCCAACATACGATAAAGCCGGCGATGGTGGTCGCGATCCAGTTTGCGAGCGATATCCCCCTCCTGGACTGTGACTACCTCATAGTCACGGGCTGCAAGAGGATAAACGCCATCTTTCAGCCTACCCTCCTCTGCCCTGAGCTCGCCCCGCCCGGCAGACACCTCCTCCTAGCAGGTGGGGCACCCGCCTCATCGCTTCCTCCCCTCGACGGAAAGGGGGAGATAGAGATCTGCCTGAAGGAGTTGCGGGAGATCCTCCCCGGGTTCGATTCCCACGCCGAGGTCCTTCTGACCGGGACTTTCCAGGCCGAGTGGCCCGCGATGCAGAGTTGGCCAGGCTCTGACATGCCGCAGAAGACCCCGATAGTCAACCTCTACAACGTGGGGGACGGGGTGAAGACCTCCGGCATGGTGGCCCTGGCCGCGGCCGCCGAGACCGGGGCGCTGGTGGCCCAGGACGTGACGCGCCGCATCCCGGTGGGAAGTGCTGGCCACTAGTGAAGGGGTGACAGACCCCTGGCACAGAGTCAACACGGGGGGATCGAAGGGAGGCTCACATGTTCAGGCTTGATGGAAGGGTGGCCTTGGTGACCGGGGCCTCGGGGGCCATAGGCAGGGACATCTCGATTGCCCTGGCCAGGGCTGGGGCAGACATCCTGGCGGTGGGAAGGGATATGGGGCGCCTCCAGGAGACAGCGAGGCTAGTCGGTGAGACCGGGCGGAGCGCCCGTGCCCTCGAGGCCGACATATCGAGGACGGATGAGATCCGAAGGCTCGCCGAGCGGGCCGGAAGGGAGTTCGGGCGTCTGGACATACTCGTGAACAACGCCGGGACCAATGTCTTCAGATTGGCCGGACAGTTCACGGAGGAGGATTTCGATCTCATCATGAACACGAACCTCAAGGGTCCCTTCTTCCTCTCCCAACTCGTGGCGGAGTCGATGAAGGGGCAGGGGGGAGGCAACATCATCTTCATCACCTCCCAGCTCGGGAGCGTGGCCATGAACTTCGCCTGTCTCTACGGGGCGACCAAGGCCGCGCTCATGCAGGTGACCCGATCCCTGGCGTTGGAGTGGGCCAGGTACAACATTCGCGTCAACTCCGTATCTCCCGGCCCTTGGTCCACAGGTATGCTGGAGCCTGTCTTCCAGGACGGAAGGACCAAGGAGGGGTTGATCAGACAGACCCCGTTGCGGCGGTTGGGAGGAGAGGGGGACCTGGGGGGGGCCGTGGTCTTCCTGGTGTCGGATGCTGCCAGGCACATAACAGGTCAGGACCTCGTGGTGGACGGCGGTTTCTCCATCTGCAAGGTGGTTTGAGACGAGATCGAGGGCGATGGGGGTGTTGGATGAACGCTGATGATGTGGTGATAGTGTCTGCGGTTAGGAGTGCCATCGGGACATACGGGGGACAGTTCAGGGACGTCACAGCCGTGCCGCTCGGGGTCCCGGTCATGAAAGAGGCCATAGACAGGGCCGGGATCGATCCGGCCCTGATAGACGATGTGGGCTGGGGGTGTTGTTACCAAAGGGCCAGGAACGAGGTGAACGTGGCCCGGGTGACGGCCATAAAGGCTGGTGTGCCCGTGGAGGTGCCGGCCTTCACGGTCATGCGCGTCTGCACCTCATCCATGTGGGCCATCGCACAGGGATTCATGGCCATCCGCCAGGGATATTACTCGGTCTATCTCACAGGGGGAGTGGAGAGCATGAGCACGGTCCCCTACACCATAGAATCCCTGAGGTGGGGGGCGCGGATGAACCACGTGGAGGTCCGGGACATGATGTGGGACGGAGTCACCTCCATCGGGGTGGGCCCGGCAATGGGGATCACAGCGGAGAACCTGGCCGAGAGGTATCACATCAGCCGTCAGGCCCAGGACGAACTCGCATATCAGAGCCACATGAAGGCGGTGGCGGCGATCAAGGCAGGCCGCTTCAAGGAGGAGATCGTGCCCATCCAGGTCCCTGGTCCCAAAGGGGTATGGAGGACCGTGGACACCGACGAGCACCCGAGGGCTGACACCACGCTGGAGGCCCTGGCCAAGTTGAGGCCGACGTTCAAGGAGGGGGGGACGGTCACTGCGGGCAACGCCTCGGGTATCAACGATGGGGCCGCTGCCCTGGTCATGATGCGCAAGTCCAGGGCGGACGAACTGGGGGCCAAACCCATGGCCCGGATCGTGGACTTCAGCGTGGTGGGCGTGGATCCTGATTACATGGGCTGGGGGCCTGTGCCTGCCACCGAGAAGCTACTGAGGAAGACCGGGCTGAGGCTCTCGGACATGGGCCTCATAGAGCTTCACGAGGCCTTCGCGGCGCAATACCTCGCATGCGAGAAGGGGCTGGGCCTGGAGAAGTCCAGGGACATCATCAACGTCAACGGAAGCGGTATCTCCCTGGGGCATCCGGTCGGGGCCACAGGGGCCCGTCTTGTGGTCACACTCCTTCACGAGATGCGGAGGAGGAACGTGCGATACGGACTTGCCACGTTGTGCGGGGGAGGGGGCCTGGGGATGGCCATGATCATAGAGCTCCCTTGAGGCGAAGGGGCTCCAAGGGAGGCGGGGCACTTCCAGGTCTGGACGTAGAGGGGGAGACGTGGCGGTCAAGCAGGTCGATGCGCTCGTGATAGGCTCCGGGATAGGCGGCATGTGCGCCGGCGCCTATCTGGCCCACAATGGATACAGGGTGCTGGTGGCGGAGGCACTGCCGCGCATCGGGGGACATTGCTCCACCATCGAGTACAGGGGCATCAAGTGCACCACCGGCGTAGTGGGCCCCGGGTTGGGCGGGCCTTTGGAGGAGCTTTTCCAGGAGGTGGGTGCGGACTTCGACGTCAGGCCTTGTGGCACGCCTCACTACTACATCAACGGGAAGATCGTGGAGCTGCCTGCCAAGGGGGCGATGAGGGCGCTGCTTTCGGCGGCCACCGACGACCGAGGGGAGGTCGAAGGGGTGCTCAGGGCCTTTTCCAAGGCCATGGGCGGGGAAGATCCGCCTGAGGCCATGACCATGCGCGAGTGGGTGCTCCAGTGGAGCCGCAACGAGTCCATCCTCGGCCTGTTCCAGACCATGGCCGCGGCCACGGCCATCGTGGGTATCGATCGCATATCGGCGCGGGGCTTCTTCTTGTTCCTGAAACGACATCGGGGCTTCAGGAATTGGGGGGTGTGCCCTGAGGGGAGCATCGCCCTGCCCAAGGCCCTGGCCAGGGTCATCGAGGGCCATGGCGGTGAGCTCTGGACCCGGTCGCCCGTCAGGAGGATAACCTCCAAGGGTGGGGTGGTGAAGGGGGCCATCGTCAACAAGGAGGGGAGGGACCAGGAGGTCGCCGCCACGGTGGTCGTGAGCAACTGCGGCCCCAAGCGGACGGTGGAGCTAGCAGGGAAAGAGAACCTGGGGATGGGCTATGTCGAAGAGCTGAGCAGACTCACCCCGGCCATGGCCATTAGCATTCACATCAAGTCCGATATCCCCCTTCTGGAGGTCGATCATCTCCTGACTGTGGGCATGCGCAGGACGGTCGGGATATTTCAGCTGACCACTGTCTGTCCTGAGCTTGCCCCTCCCGGCACGCACTACATCGTGGCCGGAGGGGATCCGGCGAGTTCGCTCAATCCAGCTGAGGCGAGAGAGGAGATCGATCTTTGCCTGCAAGACCTGAGGGAGCTCCTTCCAGGGTTCGATTCTCACGCCGAGGTCCTCATGAAGGGGGTCTATCACAGGGACTGGCCTGCCATGTTCAGCATTGCCGGGCAGAGCATGCCTCAGAGAACCCCCATCGTCAACCTCTACGCCGTCGGGGACGGATTCATTCCCGAGCCTGGCATGACCGCCTTGGCAGGCGCCGCGGCAAGCGGGGTGGCAGCGGCCAGGGACGCTGTGGGTCGTCTGGGGCACGACCCCCACGGGAGATGGGATTAGGGCGATACCGCACCCCTTGAACCGTGGGGAAACCGTCGCGGTTCAGGGACTGCCCAGGAGCACCATCCGGTTCCACGATGAGTTCCCCGCCACCCGGGATCAGGGGAAGGCGGGGGAAGAGGATCTTAGAGGTGCTGAGGGACGGGGGGGGCGAGGACGCACAGAGGATTGTGTCCTATGCTAGTGGGGAGGGGACCTACAATGGATGCTCGGTTGCAAAGGGGGGACTGGAATGGCTGACCCGGATCTGGAAATCTACTGTGATCGAGCCGTGGAGAAGGGGGCTACCCATGCCAAGCAGATCCACACGAGCAGCGTGGTGACCGCCCCTTGGGTGAGGATGAAGTGTCAGTTCGGATGTCCTGGGTATGGGAAGGGGTGGTGCTGCCCACCTTATACCCCCACCGCTCGGGAGACCAGGTCTGTGCTGGACTCGTACCATCGTGCGATATTGTTCCATATCGAGGTCCCGCACATGCCCAAGAAGGAGAGGCACTACAGGAAGTTCTTCGACATGCTGGTGGACCTGGAGGGGGAGATCTTCAAGGACGGATATTACAAGGCCTTTGTCTACCTTTCCGGCCCGTGTCGCATCTGCAGCCCTTGTGCGAAGCTGGAGGAAAAACCGTGCAATTTTCCTGGACGGGCCAGGCCTTGTATGGAGGCGTGCGGGATCGATGTCTTTCAGACCGCCCGCAACAACGGATTCTTCATAAAGACCTTGCGGGAAAAGACCGAGACCCAGAACGAGTACTGTCTGATGCTGGTGGACTGATCCCCGGTGGGTGCACGGGGCAGGGACATCCTGGCCCCGGGCTGGGCCTTGCGGGGGGTTAGGCAAGGGAGGAGGCAAAGCATGGATTTCAACTTCACCGAAGAGCAGAACATGATCAGGGAGACGACCAGGAGGTTCGTGGAGACCGAGGTCCCCAGGGAACTGGCCAGGGAGATCGACGAGAAGGATGAGTTCCCCCACGAGCTCCTGAAGAAACTGTGCGACCTGGGCTTCATGGGACTCAACGTGCCGGTGGAGTACGGGGGCTCGGGCGGAAATGTGGTGGACCTGATGATCTTCGACGAGGAGCTCTCCAAGAGGATCCCGGTCCTGGCCTGGGCCACTGGCAACGTCCACCTGTACGGGAACGAGATCATCAAGACCAATGGAAACGAGGAGCAGAAAAGAAGGTTTCTGCCTAGGCTCGCCAAGGGGGAGCTCAAGTTCGCCTATGCCCTGACAGAGCCCAATGCCGGATCGGACGCGGCGAGCATAAGGACCAGGGCGACATACAAGGACGGCTACTGGGTGATCAACGGGAGCAAGATGTTCATCACCGGTGCCGGCGTGAGCGACGTGGTGGTGACCAATGCCAGGACGGCCGAGTCGAGGTTCGGGGGGATCACGGACTTCCTCGTGGACACCAAGGCCGAGGGGTTCAGCACCAAGCCCATAAGGGATCTCGGATACCGAGGCTCCAACACGTGCGAGGTCTACTACGATGATGTGAAGGTCCCACCAGAGGACATACTGGGAGGCCCGGAGTGTCTCAATCATGGCTGGAAGCAGATGATGAGGCTCTTGAACACGGAGCGGCTCCTCCTCTCCGCCTGTGCGTTGGGGATAGGGCAAGGGGCCTTCGAATACGCCCTGGCGTACGCCAAGGAGAGGGAGCAGTTCGGACAGCCCATAGGGAGATTCCAGGTGATCCAGCATATGCTGGTGGACATGGCCACGGAGCTCGAGGCAGCCAGGCGTCTGGCCTATTACGCCGCCTGGAGGGACACGCACGGGATGGACGCGGTCAAGGAGACGTCCATGTCCAAGTATTTCTGCTCTGAGGTGGCCAAGAAGGTCTGCCTCAACGCGGTCCAGATCCTTGGGGGGTACGGCTTCACCATGGAGTACGATGCCCAGAGATACCTGAGGGATGTCCTGGTCCTCTCCATAGGTGGAGGCACCACCCAGATCCAGAAGAACATCATAGGAAGGCAGTTGGGCCTCTAGACAGGAAAGATGGGAGGAGTTCCGGATGTCCATACGGGTCAGGCGGCTGCGGGAAGAAGGCGCCGTGCAGCGGGAAAGGAGGCCGCTCGGCCATGATAAGGGTCATTGAGGATCTTTGCGTGGGATGCTCTCTTTGTGTCCCGTTCTGTCCAGAGGAGGCCATATCCTGCTACGGGGCGGCCGAGGTCAGCGAGGCGTGCACGGAATGCCTCAACTGCCTCGAATACTGCCCCGTGGGTGCCCTGGAAGGACCCCCAACCCCTGGAGGACTCACGGAGATCCGAAAAGGGTCAGAGGGCGCTTCATGACCAGGATAGAGACGGAGTTCACCAGGATGATGGGCATAGAATATCCCGTCATCGGGGCCCCCATGTTCCTCGTGTCCTACGAGGAGCTGACCGTTGCCGTGTCGGAGGCAGGGGGCCTGGGTATGTTTCCCACTCCGAACTACAGGACCGTCGAGGATCTCAAGAAGGCGCTGGTGGCGATCCGGCAGGCGACCAGCAAGCCCATCGGGGTCAACCTCCACCTCCATGGAAGGTTCCCGTGGAGGGAACAACTGGCCCTGTGCCTGGATGCAGGGGTCTCATTCTTCATCACCTCGTTGGGGGATCCGAGGCTCATACTGGAAGACGTCCACGCCAATGGGGGGAAGGTCTTCCCTGATGTGATATCACTGGAGCAAGGTCTGAAAGCCAGGGACCGCGGGGCGGACGGCCTCATAGCAGTGGGGGCAGGGGCAGGTGGACATGGTGGCACTGTATCCACCATGGTGCTGGTGCCGTACTTGAGGGAAAAGGTGGGACTGCCCGTCATAGCCGCCGGCGGCATCAGCACTGGGAGGCAGATGGCCGCTGCCCTGGCCCTGGGGGCCTGCGGCGTGATCGTAGGGACCAGGCTGATCGCTACCCACGAGTCGAGGGCCAAGGAGGATTACAAGAAGGCCGTCATCGAGGCCGGCCCGGAGGACGTCGTGTACACGGACAGGATCACGGGCACTCCTTGCAACTGGCTGGCCAAGAGCATCGAGAGGGTGGAGAGGGCCCCTGAGCTTGGATCCAAACGATGGCTCGATTTCTGGAGCGCTGGACAGAGCGTGGCACAGGTCCGAGAGATAACCTCTGCCGGGGCAGTGGTGGATGAGATGGTGAGGGACTACCTGGCGGTCCTGGAGGAGCTGAACGGTACGGTCTCCAAGGATGTGGCTGGCCATTGACTTGAAGATCCGTCCCTTGCCTTCGAGCTCACCATACGGACATGGCACAAGGGGGCGTCTCTCGGGGAGGCTTGGCGGAAACAGTGGGTTGCCTTCTGTGATAAGGTGATCTCGAGGTCGATTTCAGCAGATGTCTACCATTCACATCAAAGAGGCCTTTGAGGACGACGCCTCCGTCGTGATCCGGATCGATGGGATCCTCGATGCCGACTCCATCCCCATTGTCGAGGAGGTGTGCCGTCGTCACCTCGCCCTGGGCAGAAAGGTGCTCTTGGAGGTCGAGGGTCTCCTTCACATAAGCAGGGATGGGAGGGAATTCCTGCGGCATATCCAAGACCAAGTCGTCATCGAGAACGCCCCCCAGTTCGTCAGGCTGGAGGGAAGGGAGTAGGGTCGGAGCCCCGAGAAAGGGCCCCGGTTTGTTGAGGCCCACAAAACATCAGAAAGGGAGGAGGACATGAAAGGGAAAGGTCTTTTCTGGATGGCCCTGGTCGGTGTGTTGGTGATGTCGGTGGCGTTTTCTGCTGAGGCTCAGACACCGGGTGTGACGGACAAGGAGGTGACCATTGGATGGACCACGCCCCTTTCAGGCCCTGCAGCGGCGTGGGGGGCGGCGGCCATGGGCGGTAAGGCGTGGGCGGACTACGTCAACGAGCAGGGGGGTGTCAACGGCAGGATGATCAAGGTGTTGATCAAGGACGATGGTTACAATCCAGCACGGGCCTTGGCCAACCTCCAGGAGATGAAGGGACAGGTCTTCGCCGTTGCGGGCCTGAACGGCACGGCCATTCTCAACGCTTGCAGGGACTTCTTCTCAGAGAACAAGATAGTCCTGGTGGGTGCCTTCGGGAACTCCCGTATATGGGTGGATTATCCCAAGGAGAAGATCCGTTACATCTTCGTGGCTTTTCCTGACTTCGGGGACGAGGCGGAGTTCCTCACCCGCGAGGCGGTGAACCGGTTGGGCGCCAAGAAGATAGCCCTCTTCTATCAGAACGACGACTGGGGGAAGGTGGCCCTCCAGGGCATGAACGAGGCCCTAGCCAAACTGGGGGGGAAGGCACAGGCCGTGGCTGCGGTCCCGTACGAGGTGACGGATCGCGCCTTGGACACCCATGCGCTCAAGCTGAAGGAATCCGGTGCAGACGCCCTGCTGGTCTATGCGACCCCTACGCATACCGCCCTCATCTTGAGGGGCATAGCCAAGATAGACTACCGTCCCAAGATCATGAGCAACGGCACGAATTCCAACCCCATCATGTTCAAGATCGCCGGTGACGTATGGGAGGGGGTATACACGGCATCCTCCATAGGTGCGGGGATACCGGGCACGGATCCGGAGGCGGATCGAGTGGCGGCGATCCTCAAGAAGTACGAGCCCAAGATCGAGGGAAACGAGTACCTGGCGGTCTTCGGCTCCGCGTTCATGATGATGACGGTCGAGGGTTTGAAGAGGGCCGGCAAGGAGCTCACCACCGAGAAGATGATCCAGGCAATGGAATCCATCAAGGACTGGAAACCTGACATCGGTGCCCCGATAACCTTCGGGCCAGACAATCGGCAGGGCATCAATGGATCAAGGCTCCTGCGCGCCGAGGGCGGCAAGTACATCCCGGTCACCGGGGTCGAGATGTTCAAGACCAGGTTCTGATGCCCCGCTGGGGCGCCATGGGATAGTCGCCTCGCGATGCGCCGCTTCGCGGCACAGGGCCGAGGCGAGCCGAAGACAGGAATCGACTGACAACAGGGGATGTACGTCTCCTGGCGCGAGGATCGGGTGAACTCTTGGGTACCGAGGGTCTGCCCCCAGAACCAGGGCAGCCCCTCGGATGCTTCATCGAGGGCAGGAGGTAATGATGAGCGGTCTCAGGGGAAAGGTGGCGATCGTCGGTATCGGGGAGGTCCCAACCGGGAGGTTCCCTGACAAGCCGGCCATCTACCACGCAGTGGAGTCGGCGCGGATGGCCATCAGGGACTCGGGCATAGACAAAGACGAGATAGACTTCGTCATGCCCACGGCCGCTATGTTCAGCTTCAGCTATATCGGGGAGCTGACCACGGCGCGACTGGTCGAGGAGCTTGGGCTAAAGAACTGCAAGAAGAACTGCCTGATCTTCTCCGGGGGATCGAGCAGTAGCACCGGGCTGCAGATGGCAGGGGCCATGATCGCAAGCGGTGTGGCACGGGCGGTCCTCTTCTCCCACTCAGAGAAGCTCGGCACCGCCATCACGGGCCAGGAAGGGATCGATCTGTTCTCTGTCTCTGGCATCTCGCCTGAGTGGGAGGTCCCCTTCGGGCAACATTACTCCACTGTGGCCGCCCTGGCCACGACGCGGTACAAGTATGAGACGGGCTGCACTGATGAACACCTGGCCGCGGTGTGCGTATCCAACAGAAAATGGGCAGAGCTCAACCCCAACGCCTTTTTCAGGAAGCCCCTCACCATAGAGGAGGTCCTCTCCTCCAAGATGCTCTCCACCCCGCTTCGGGCCAAGATGTCCAACATGCTCTTCGACGGGGGCTCCGCCTTCGTCTTGACCTCGGCGGAGAGGGCAAAGGACCTCCCGAACAAGCCGGTCTATGTCCTGGGGGAGGGGGGCATTGTGACCCACCATGTGTATTGCCAGGAGCCCGACCTTACCCGTTTCGGGTGGGCCCGGGCGGCCAAGGAGGCCTTCCAGGAGGCCGGCATCACCCCCGAGGACATCGACGTCGCGGAGATCTACGACTCCTATCCCATCTATCAGCTCATCGCCTTCGAGGAGATCGGGCTGTGCAAGAGGGGAGAGGGTGGGGAGATGTTCCTTCGGGGCGACACATGGCCGGGTGGCAAGATCCCCTGCACCACCGACGGGGGGATGTTGTCCAAAGGGCACATCGGTGCAGGAGGCGGGGTGTCCCTGCTTGTGGAGGCCGCCAGGCAGCTCATGGGCAAAGCCGGTGAAAGGCAGGTCCCCAATGCCAGGTTTGCCGTGGAGACCGCCACTGGCGGGACCTACATGGACTCTCAAGTCACCATCTTAGGCACTGAGATCCCATAGGGACCATAAGGAGGATCAGACATGGAGACACCCAGGAAACCGGTCCCGGCGGTCACCCCTTGGGGCATGCCCTTCTGGGAGGGGACGCGCCAGGGAAAGCTCATGATCCAGAGATGCTCGGATTGCGGAAAGAACATATTCTATCCGAGGCTCGTATGCCCTCACTGCTTCTCGGACAACGTCGGGTGGGTCCAGGCCTCGGGCCGAGGGACCGTATACTCGTACACGGTAGTGCAAAACAATGCCCCATCCGCCTTCCTGGCCGACATCCCCTATGTGGTGGCGGTCATCAGGCTCGAGGAGGGCGTACAGATGCTCAGCAACATAGTGGGATGCGATTTCAACGATCTGAGGTGCGACATGCCGGTGGAGGTCACCTTCGAGAAGCTGACGGATGAATTCACTCTTCCCAAGTTCAGGCCGGCGAAGTCCTGAGGCGTTCCGAGCAATGGAGACAGACGAGGTGAGGTGAAATCATGGCTCCGATGAAATACGGGGACGACTTCAACGTAGGTGATGTATACACCACTGCGGCCATCACGGTGACCGAGACCCATGTGGTCAACTGGGCGTGCCTGACCATGGATTTCTACCCGCTCCACGTGGACAAGGAATACGCTGCCAAGACCCAGTTCGGGGAGAGGCTGGCCCACGGGCCGCTGATCTTCGCTCTGGCCGTGGGACTGGTCAGCATGGCCGGTTTTGGTGGGGATGCGGCCATCGCGTGGCTGGGTGTGGACAACATGAAGATGCTCGCCCCGGTCAAGATCGGCGACACCATACGCGTGGTCGTCGAGGTGATAGACAAGAAGACCACAAGCAAGCCAGAACGCGGGGTGCAGACCTGGCGTTACACTGTCAAGAACCAGAGGGACGAATCGGTGCTCGTCTTCGACTACAAGATGATGTTCCATATGAGGGTATGAACGCTGTTTCCGTGGCGAACCTCGCCGCGGCAAACTGATGACCGCAAGGCCTTGCCAACCTGGCGGGAGGGCTTCCCACGCCACTGGCAAGCCGTCAGTGACGGTGGACCACCTCGGCCGTGGGCAAAGGCAGCCCTGCTAAAGGGCGGTTTTCGAGGAGGGAGGTGTGAGCATGATCGCCCAGACCATCGGCGACCTATATGATCGGTGTGTGCGGTTCTACGGGGATAGGACGGCCATAACCTTCGGGGATGTCTCTTACACGTACAAGGATTTGGGATCCAGGGCCACCTCCCTGGCCAGCGCCTTTCAGGAGATGGGGTTCAAGAAGGGCGACACGGTGGCCTTCCTCATGGCCAATTGCCCCGAATACATCTTCTGCGAGTACGCCATGGCCAAGATAGGCTGCATCCGGGTGCCCCTGGCGGTCCTCCTCGGTTCGGCCGATCACATCTACATGATGAACCAGGCCGAGTGCAAGGCCCTGATATATCACGAGAGGATGACCCAGAGGGTCAAGGAGATGATCCCCCATCTGGAGACTGTGCGGATCTTCATCTGCGTGAGCGACGACCCGTCATCGGTAACGAAAGGGCATCTCCACCTGCAGGGGCTCATGCAGGGGGCGTCCTCAGAGCCGAAGGCGGTGGAGATCGATCCTGAGGATCTGGTCGGCATCTATTACACAGGTGGGACCACAGGGAAGCCAAAAGGGGTGATGCTCTCTCACAGGGCCTTCGTGTACACGATCCTCATGGAGATGCTGGAGTTGGGTTTCGGCTGGGAGGAGGTCTTCGCATATGCCACCCCCCTGACACACGCCGGGGGGTGTCTCATCCTGCCGGTCTTGTTGAGGAAGGGGAGGTGCGTGATCCTGGATCACTTCGACCCTGGCTCCTTCCTGGAGGTCGTTCAGAGGGAGAGGGTCACGGCCACCTTCCTGGTCCCAACCATGATCTACGTCCTGCTCGACTACCCGGATCTCAAGAAATACGACCTGGGGAGCCTCAGGAACATCATCTACGGGGCATCGGCCATAGCCCCTGACCGACTCAAACAGGCCCTCAACACCTTTGGCCCCATCATGAGCCAGCTCTTCGGACAGACCGAGGCCCCCATGATGATCAGCGTCCTTTCCAGGGAGGAGCACGTGACCCAGGACCCTGAGCGAGAGAAGATGATCCTCAGCTCGGCGGGCAGGCCGACGTTTCACGCCAAGGTGAAGATCGTCGATGATGCAGGCAACGAGGTCAAGACCGGGGAGCCTGGGGAGGTGGTGGCCAAGTGCGCCAACATGATGCACGGATATTTCAAGAACCCTGAGGCCACTGCCGAGACCATAAAGGACGGCTGGCTCCACACAGGGGACATCGCCAAGCAGGACGAGGAGGGATTCCTGTACATAGTTGACAGGAAGAAGGATATGATCATAAGCGGCGGCTTCAACATATTCCCCAGGGAGATAGAGGACGTCCTCTTCGAGCACCCGGCCGTGAAGGGGGCAGCGGTCATCGGGGTCCCGCACGAGAAATGGGGCGAGGAGGTCAAGGCCATCGTGGTCCTCCACGAGGGCAAGACCGCCACGGAGGAGGAACTGATCCAGTTCGTCAAGCAGAGAAAGGGGAGCCTCATGGCGCCCAAGACCGTGGAGTTCTGGGACCAGATCCCCCTCACGAACCTGGGCAAGGTGGACAAGAAGGCCATGCGCGCCAAGTTCTGGGCAGGCAAGGAGCGGATGGTGTCGTAACGGCTTAAGGGCTCAAAGAGAGGAGGGCTCGCAGCACAGCGAAGGGCCTCCCCGTCTTTCGGGGTGAGCCCTGATGAGCGAGGCGAGCTTCCATATGGCG
>FWPV01001666.1_pt1 | contig 59793 bp, 41 predicted proteins | sample 2228371 | NCBI WGS metagenome assembly FWPV01 (sample SAMEA103939776, study PRJEB20133) | metagenome
AGTCCAATACCTGTAAATTTTGCTAGTTGCGCATAAAAAATGCTTGTGATATTCTGCCTATATATATAAGAGTTAGGCGCTTGCATTTGCACGGCAGCCTTCAGCAAAAAGGCAGAAAAAGATGATTGATATAAGAGTGGATTGGCGACAGAACTGCTGTTCGTGCAATACGGAACTTGTTTTCGATTTATTGGATTCCGAAGTGGCTCCTACCAGTTGTCCATGGTGCGGAGCCAGCCTTATGATATTCGATGATGGAAATGAGTCAGTCCGCCTTGAACTGCAAAACGCGGTAAGGGACCTGCAACAGAAGTTCACACACAAATTCAGTGAGACAGGTGTCTTGAGGTGAACAAACAAGAACGCGAATCAAAGATCCTCGAGCTGTTCCGGTTGTTGAGTCCAGAAGACCAAGAAGAGGCGATAGACTACCTATCTTGGCTCGTAGAATCCGTTGATGATAGAAAGAACATCGATAACCACTTTGAAGACATCATTCCCCGCAATTAATTTAGATTATAACTGCTTCGCATGCGCGACAAGTCACTGCCTATTGACATTGGACTTATTTTAGTCTTATTATTTACCCAATACATTGGCCGCTAGCGTAAAAATGCTGGTTGATTCCCAAATGACAGGGAACAGGTCTTTCTTGGCCTGGGATTCCAGGCCTTTTAGTCAAGTATTCGGAAGCAAAAGCAGCCTGTAAAACACACTGCCAGGCGCGCCGTAACAAAAGGCGGATTTGTTTCCAACGAGAGGGGTTGCCTACACGTGACAGACGAAAACAAAGATCGCGATGCTGGCTCTGCTTCCTTGCACGAGTTGGCGGAAACACCATTTGGAGGCTTCAAGCCTGGATCAGTTGAAGAAACTGAAATCGCAGAAAATCAACCTGAACAACCGGTTGTGGTGGAAGAGTCCGAGCCTTCCGATTCAGAAGAGCCTCCCGTAGAAGAGATCCTTGCGGAAGCCGAAGAAGAATCTCCCAATGAACAAACCGAAAAAGAACCTGAAATGTCTATGGAAGAAGCTTTGGATGCTTATCCACCCGGAGAATCCAAATCTGGTGGATCTGTAGATTATTCTCAGACCTTCCGCACACTATCCGTGGGCGATGTAGTGCCCGGGACCGTAGTGCACATAGATAAAGAGGGTGTCCTCGTGGATGTTGGCACAAAATCCGAAGGCGTTATTCGGATGCCTGAACTGGCTCGTGAATCTTTCCAAGATCCCGAAGAGATTGTCCAGGTCGGCCAAACAATCAGCGTCTACGTAATGAATTCCGAGACGGAAGATGGCAACCTGCTCTTATCGAAAAAACGCGCGGATTTCGAAGAAGCTTGGAATAGAGTTGAGGAAGCCTACAAAGAAGGCAAAATAATTAACGCAATGGTCAACGACCGCGTAAAAGGCGGCCTTGTAGTGGACCTTGGCATACGAGGTTTCGTTCCTGGGTCGCAAGTAGGCTCAGGCAAAGTCAAGAACTTGGATAAATATGTCGGACAATCGATTCCGCTTAAAGTCATCGAAGTCGACCGTGAACGCAGGAAAGTTGTATTGTCCCATAAGCTCGCCGTAGAGGAAGAATTGGAACGACAAAGAAGCGCAACGCTCGAAAACCTCGCGGAAGGTCAAATACGCACAGGCGTAGTCCGAAGGCTTACAGACTATGGAGCTTTTATTGACCTCGGCGGCATAGATGGCCTGCTTCACGTGTCCGAAATGTCCTGGACACGAATAAACCATCCTTCTGAAGTTTTGAAAGCAGGCCAGAAAATCCAGGTTATGGTTTTAAAATTGAATTTGGACCAAGGCAAAGTTTCCCTCGGACTTCGCCAGATACTTCCTGACCCGTGGCGTGAAATTACAAACTACGTCCACCAAGGCGATGTCATAAAAGGAAAAGTCACTCGGTTGGTTCCTTTCGGGGCATTTGTGCAAGTCGAAGGCGGAGTGGAAGGCATTATCCCTGTTTCAGAACTCGCCACTCGAAGGGTTAATAAACCTGAGGACGTCGTTGAGGTCGGCCAAGAAGTTGAGGTTAAAGTAATTGACCTGCGGCCTGATGAACGCAGAATGACTCTCAGCATTCGCCAGTTGCAGCTGGAACGGGAGCCTCGCGAACCGCGAGAGCCAAAAGAGCCGCGCGAGTTTTCAGGATTCGTCCAGCAGCCAAGCCCCAAAACAACCGTTGCTGACTTGATAGGCGAAGCAATGACTCGGGCAGCAAAACGCCGAAAAAGCGAAGTTGATGAAGAGGATGAAGAACCGGAAATAATTCCCGCAAAGCCCGCCAAATCCAGAGGTAAAGGCGGCTCCAAGCGCATCCGCGAAGAAGAACTTTTGGAAGAAGACCTAAGCGACCTCGAAGCTGAAGTCATCGAAGAAACCGAACCAGAAGCGAAAGAAGAAATAGAAGCCACTACAATCGAATCTGATAAAGACGAGCCCTTGGTTACTCTCGGCGACTTGGTTGCTGAAAAAATCGCTGTGGCCGAAGAAAAACCTTCTGAAGAATCGAGCGCTCCTGAAGCCGAAGCCGTAGAAGAGCTTGTGCAAGAAGAAAGCGAGCCTGAAGAAGCTGCAGAGGTCGAGAAACCGGAAGAATCCTAATTCTCAGAATGGGACCCGTCGAAGATATCCCTTCATAAATCAGATAAGGCAAAACGGGCGCGCCGTGATGCGGCAGCGCCCGTATTCATAAACAGTTCACTACATGGTCATCGCGATAACCGGCGGCATCGCAACAGGCAAAACAACTGTTGCCAAAATATTCAAGGAACTCGGCGCACACTATTTGGACGCAGACCAGATAGCTCGAAAAGTTCTTTCACCCGGCAGTGAGGCGTTGAAAAAATCAGTCGAAAGATTTGGCGAAGAAATTCTTCTTCCCGATGGCTCTCTAAATCGAAAACGCCTCGGCTCAATAGTTTTCTCAGACAGCACGGCTAGAAATGACCTCGAAAAAATTTGCCATCCAATTATAATAGAATCATTAAAAAACGAAATCGAAACTTTCCGCGCCTCTCCTTGCGTTGGCAAGAAAGTCCTCGTCGTTGAAATACCCCTTCTTTTTGAGTGCGGATTGCAGTCCTTGGTCGACAAAGTGGTAGTTGTCACGGCGGAACAACCTACGCAAAAGAATCGTCTGATGAATCGTGATAGCCTGACCCAGCAACAGGCTATTGACCGTATTTCAGCCCAAATGCCTTTGGAACAAAAAATCCAATTAGCGGACTGGATCGTTTCCACGGAATGCCCTACGGAAGAAATCGTAAACCAGGTTCGGCGCATATGGTCGGAAATTTCAGAATAAAACCTGCCTTTCTTCCTGCAAACCGTTTTTTCAAAAATAACCTTGCCACTAGGCGGTATTAATGCACTTAAATTGCTTGCGGCAGTGACTGTCCTTGTGTTATAGTCTTAGGCGTTGTTTGTGCGCTTGATTATCCGAGAAAGAAGCGGAACGCGATATCTGCCAGTTCTTCGGATATAAAGATTTTAGCTGTAAAAGCGCTTTATTGCTAAAAACAAGTTACTTTCGGGGAGGACCGAAACCCTTGACTCACGTCAGAAACAGATCTCTATTTCGTTTTGTCTCACTTTTGCTTGTTACCGCAATGGTAACCCCTCTAACTATTCTCGCGTTGCCTGTTCCTGCAAACGCCCAATTAACGGAAATTCTGAATATTGCCATCGCTGACTTTATCAACAAGTCCGGCGTCTTGGGCGATGCTCTAGCTAGAATGGCATCCGGCGCAGTTTATATCGAATTGAACAAATCGCGCCGGTTCAATGTGACTACCGATTCTGCTATGCGAACTGTTATGCAGGACCTAGGCATCAAATCGCCTTTATCCAGTTCCGATCTGCTAAGATTGGGCGCCGAACTTGAAGTAGACGCAATGCTCGAAGGCGAAATTAAATCTGTGGTGACTTCAAAAGAGCCTCCACGAGTTTCTGTAACATTGGTCCTTAGAATGGTTGATGTCGCCTCCGGCGAACTTATGAACGGAGCAATAGTCACTGGTAGTAGCAGTCCTAGAGTTGGATACACTGGCGATCTGGATACCCTTACAACCGAAGCAATAAACGATGCTGCCTATTTGGCGGTGAAAACTATGGTGGACTACATCATTCCGGAAGCAACAGTTCAAAACACCATAGGAGCTAACCAGGTCCTTCTTAACAAAGGTTCGCGTGAAGGATTACGTAATGGTATGCGTATGATAGTTCTTCGGGATAAGCAAGGAGGCGGTCGTGAAGTCGTCGGCAGAATCGTAGTCCGCCAAACAAATCCAAACGATTCAATCGCAACGGTCATCAACGCTCCAAAGGGCGTTAAACCCGAAGATAAAGTTCGTGCCATTTATGAAATGCCGGGCTATAAGTCTCCTATGGAGGTGAGGACCGAAGCAGCCACGTCTCCCGCTACTTACCAGAGCAAAGGCGGCTCAAAGAAATTTATACTCGGGCTTCTAGCAGCTTTGGGATTAGGTATGATGTTCCAATCTGGCTCAGGTGGAGTTTCTGCGGGAACAGCGATCGCTGAAGCTGGGGTTCCGCCAGACATCGCAGTTCCTTCGCCCGGAGTCCGTGTTTCATTTAATCCTGATAAACTTTCCGGCGGGAAAAATGTAATACAATATAAACTTTGGCGAGACGGGCAAGTTGTTGCCACTGTTAGCGGAGTGGGCATAGGCGACGGTAAAATGTACGATACAACCGCTGTGCCTTCAGGCAGTTACGTAACTCCAGACCCACAAAATCCGGGTTCTTTGATTACAACTGCCATCAATGCTCCAGCGCTTACTTTGGGCGATCAGCACAGATATGCTGTCACCGCAGTCTACCAAGTGCAACAACCGGGAGAATCCTCATTCCGTTACGTTGAAACTCCCAAATCAAACACTGGTCCAGCCACTCCATTGGCGCGGATTCCAGCTACGGATCTTTCGGCGACTACAAAAGGTCAAGCAGACGTAGACCTTAGAAAGGTGGACTTTAATTGGCGGTCAATCAGGGGCGCAAACGAATATATTGTAGAAGCGACAACCCAGTCAGATCCCAATTTCTTGACGCCCAGATACCGAAGTGCGCCTAAACGCACAAGCCAGTTCAGCAGCGGTGAGGTAGTGGTGATTGAAAATCAGAATATAGCCAGCTTGTTTTCCGATGTTCCTGAGGGCGGTCTTATTTTATGGAGAGTCGGAGCCAAATCCATATCAGACAATCCCGGCCCTGTGGTATCGCCCGTCATGCGCTACATTTATAGCGAACACGCCAGCATCGTAGTTCGCGAGACGCCGCCGCCTCCGCCGAACTAAACAGGAGATTTTTAATGGTCTCGGAAACCATCCCTGAGCGTGTCGTTCTGAAGGAGCATAACAAGTGATTAGCAAAAGTCATTTAATAGCCGGTTTTGTGGTGATTGTAATTCTGGCTGGCTTGTTCATTGCGGTCGTGCCAGGGTTTGCGTCCGGCGGAGATGATTACCAACAATTTACTCTTCCCTACGCTGAGGGCCAAATGATAATCCAGCTCTTGCCCGAATCAACGGAAAAAGACCTGGAAGCAGTCAACCGCAAATACGGCGGGAAAATATTGCGCAAATTGCCTGTTCCCAATACGTATTTGGTCAAGGTTCCCTCAGTCTCTACTCCGTCGGCTTCCGGAGTGAAAGGTTATGCTAGGCGTCCGCTTTCTTATTATATGGATAAATATGCCTCCAGACTTAAAATAAAATCAATCAGCCCTGAATATAGGCCGGTATTGTTTGCAGAGCCAAACGATCCACGATACCGAGCCGGCGATATGTGGGGGTTAATTATGATCGGTATGCCCCGCGCTTGGGACATACAAAAAGGATCATCCGCAATAACCGTTGCAGTCTTGGATAATGGATGTAGTCCAAATCATCCCGATTTGGCAAGTAGGCTGGTCCCCGGCTGGGATACAGCAGACAACGACCCAGACACTTCACCATCCCCAACTGATTCTGGAGCTGGTCACGGAACTCACGTAGCGGGCACAATCGCCGCCGTCACCGATAACGGAATTGGCGTCGCCGGTGTTTGTTGGAGCGGCGTCCGCGTAATGCCAATCAAAGTTTTTAAGGATATCCCAACCGAAAACGATTCCGGAACCACAGCTGTTATTGACGGACTGGATTACGCTATGAACCGAGGAGCCCAAGTGGTTAACATGAGCCTCGGCTGGCCGGGTGGATACCGTCCTTCAGATGCGCTTTGGGATAAAATAAAAGAACTAAATTCCCGCGGCATCATAATTGTTTGCGCCGCGGGTAACGAATATAGAGGACCAGTATCTTACCCAGCTGCATACCCGGAATGCATCGCAGTTTCGGCTCTCGGCCCAACAGGTAGCCTTGCACCTTATTCAAATGTGGGTTCGCAGATAGATATCTCCGCTCCTGGTGGAGACATGAGCTTGGGAGTGCGGGGCGGCATTATCAGCACATACTGGACGCCACCGAACAACAATACATACGAGTTTTTGCAGGGCACATCTATGGCGTCACCCCACGTGGCTGGAGCTGCGGCCTTGTTGCTATCAGCGGGAATCCATCCAAGTGAAGTTAAAACACGCCTCTTTGAATCCGCAACACCTGCCGGCACTACTAGCCCTCCCAACATAGAATATGGGTGGGGGATATTGAATGTTGCAAAGGCTTTTAGCGGGGAAATAAAAATACTCAAACCGGAACCTGCGGAAGAAGTGGAAACCTCCACGCCTACCTTTTCTATCAGCGTAAAACGCGTGGATTTGGACTCTATAAATGTATATGTTGATTTCGTGGATTTGGACGACGACGGTAAGCCCGATATCGGCGTGGACGAAACTCCAGTAATTAACGTAAGCAATTATCTGGAATATTACGACTCAGATGCCAAGACGATAAGCTTTACTTGGCCAATCGGTGGAAGAGATCCATTAACGCCGGGCAAACATAAAATCTATGTCTCTGCCTACAGCGGGGTTGGATCCGAGGTCGTTACCGAAGCTTCGGCTGTCTTTTTCGTCAAGCCTCGAATACAAAGCGCCGGTTGGAGAATGTTTTCTTTGCCTTACGAAATAGATAGCGAGGTCACTCCGGAAAGTCTATTTGGATCTACAGGTTTTCTACTCGCTAGGTATGTCCCCGCTTTCGGTAGATATGCTACTTATCCGGCCCAAACATCCAGTTCAGAAGATCCAAGTCCGCTGCCATCCATTTTCGCCAGCTTCGATCCTCCGGATGCTATGGTACGCCCTCATCGAGAAACGTTCCCAACACCACCGCGGGGAATCGGTTATTGGCTTTATCTGACAAACGAAAAATCGGTCCTTCTTCCGGGTACTGCTGACCTAACCAAAGGTTACGACATCGATATTCACACCGGCTGGAATATGGTCGGCAACCCATTCCCGTTCAGGGTAGATTGGAATAATGTCATTGTTAGGTATCAAGGCAGGACCGCTACATTAGCTGAGGCCGTGTCAAGGCAATGGATTTCAGGAACTATTTTCCGCTACGGTATCAACGGATATATTTCGCAGACGGCACCTGCCGGAGTTATTGTCCCTTGGGAGGCCTTCTGGATTCGCGCAAGAGGTGATACTGCTACTTACGGTGCTATTACACTTACCATACCGCCCATACCTTCTCAAGCTCCAGTGCCTGGCTCCTTGGCTACTAGGTCTTTTGCTAGCCTGTCATCGGCGACTACAACTTCAGTCAATAAAGGCTGGAAGGTCAACATAATAGCGTCAACATCCAGCGCTGTAGACAATCGTGGCGCCATTGGCCAACAAGTGGGAGCATCAAATAAGTTCGGAAGTGAAGATATAGAGTCTCCGCCTCTTGCGCCTGAAGGTGTTGACCTTTATTTCCCGCATAGTGATTGGGGCTCGAACTCTGGCGCTTATGACGAGGATATCAGGGCTTGGAGTTTATCAAACTTGCCATCGTGGCATATGTGTGTAACTTCAGCCAGGCCATACGAAACGGTCACTTTAACTTGGCAGAACTTGGAACAGCTTCCCGCAGGATACTCTCTCATACTTACAGACGAACTTACCGGAGAAACATTGACTTTGTCTCCGTTCAACCGATACACCTACACCTCTGCCGAAGCATACAAACCCAGGCAATTTACTATTAAGTTGGCAAAGCGGTTTGGTCAGCCATTTACAATAAAGAATGCCTACGCTTTTCGCCAAGCTTTCAGCATCGCTATTTCCTACAATTTAACGAATGATGCCGCTGTCAGCGCAGTGATTCGTGATCAGGCTGGAAAAGTAGTGAGAAAACTTCCATCGATTAGCCAAAAAGTTGGAAAAAACACGCTGTTTTGGAATCTAAGGTTAGATAATGGAAAAAATGCTCCTAAGGGTTCATATGCAATCACTATTGAAGGAAGGAACGCATTTGGCGAAACAGCTTATGCGGCTTGTGGCGTTACCATTAAATAGTCACCCTTCAATTTGGAGTTAATCGAATGCAAGATAGACAAATATTAAAACAATATAGGGCACTTGTCGCAGCGTTTTTCTTTTTGATGGTTGCCGGAAGCTGCGCATATTCCCAATGTCAACCTGACGCTTGGAAAGGCGGCAATGCATCAATAACCAATGAGTATGTAGGCTTCTGTTTCGGCACCAAATTTTACGGAATGGATATCCGCGAAGGTCCCGATCTTCACGAAGGTGGTTGTGCGGACCAGTGCCCTCAAAGCAGAAAACTTCTAGCTCGATTTGGTATGTGGACGGTTGAAGGCGATCCTGAAACAGAACTAGATAACAATATCGATATAATTCGGCAATCACGTCCCCCTTACGGACCAGGTTTCTGGAGTGGATTTACTTCACTTTCCATAGACGGCAGCACATCAGTCATTGGCGATGATGGTGCCGGATACTTCAGCAGTCCTTTCGTCTACTATGGACAATATCCCGATGGGCCAGATGACAAGGTATATTTGTTCTACATTTGGAGGTCGAGTACAGGCAACATAGAAGTTGAATGCAATCTGACGCTGATCCGCGACCAGGCGCGATTTGAATATATCTTAAGAAATAGGGATTCAAGTCCGCATAATGTTGGATTGGCTATGTTTGTTGACCCTGTAATGGGCGATCCAGGTATAGGACTGCCTTGTACAGACGATCAAGCCTATCCTTACTTGCCGAATTTTGGATTTCTTCCGCTTATTGACACAGAGTTTCGCGGAAGATCAGTACCTCCTATCCTTGAAATGTTCGATGACAAAGCATCTCCAGTTCTAGGTGTGAGGTTTACGTTAGGCGAACAAGATGCAACTCCGCCCGACTACCTTGCAATTGGTTCTTGGGCAAGAATGCACGGTAATATTTGGAACTACGAACTGCAGCCCAAAGTTCGAATCGGCAACCACGCGGTTATCATCCGTTGGGAGCCTAAAGTCTTGGCGGCTGGCGAATCGAAAAGAATAATAACTTACTATGGTTTGGCCGCTGCGACAACTAACTATGAATATCCTTATGCTTTAGCAGTGCAAGGCCCAAGATCCCTCAAATTCGACAGCAGCTTAGACGGGAATCTGGATCCTAACCCATTCACAATCAAAGCTTATATTTACAACCAGTATCCCAATGTCCCGCTTAGCGGCGTAAATGTATTCCTTAACCTGCCCGACGGGCTGGTCTTGGAACCCGGCGAATCCGCAAGAAAAACAGTTGGACAGATAAGCCCTCTATCGGAAGGGCCGGCTGTTACGTGGAGAGTAAGGGCAACGGGCACTACTGGAGGAGAACTGGAATACACGGTTTCAGCCAGCGGCGCGGCAATGCCTGCTAGAACAGTGAAAAGGACTATATCGGTTCCAGTCACCTCAGGTGCTTCTACTGTTCAAGGTTGGCAGCTGGTTTCTGTGCCGTTTAATTTCCTGGATCCTGATCCCGATATCGCTTTTAGAAAAAGGCTTCCGGGTGGAACTACTGTCCCGCTTCTTCCCAACGAGTTCCAAGTGTTCAAGTGGAACCCCACCACCGGCGTTTACACAGACTTTAATGCCCTAGCCCCAGGTAGCGGCTTCTGGCTTTGGATGTTAGACAATACCGATTTGGCTTTCTTCAACGCTACTCCTTTAAGCGGCAATGCCGCTTACGAATTGAAAATTTCGACTGGGTGGAATCAGATAGGCAATCCATTTATATACGGCACGTCGTGGGGTAAAGTTAAAGTCCTATACCAGTCTCAAACCGTAACTGTGGACCAAGCTGCCAGCAATGGGTGGATACGCCGTTCACTTTATTGGTATGATCTTGGGCGACGAGAATACGACTTCAGCGCCGACCAGTCTCTTACATTAGAGCCTTGGAGAGGTTATTGGCTCAAATCTTTAGTCCCTTGCAGCCTTATCTTCCCTCCAGTGGAGACCGTAGACGCGGAAGTGTCATCTCTTTCCGTGCAATCGCTTGGTGCTAAACAATCGGCTTCCATAATGTCATTTTCAACACCTGAATCCGATAAAAGCATAAAAGCCCTTGCTAACTCATATGGATGGGCAATCAAGCTCAGTGCTTATTCAGGCAATTCCAGCGACAGCAATAACTATATTGGCATCTCAGCCAATGCATCAGACGCTTACGATATACACGATACGGAAGAACCTCCGCCATTCACCGATGAAGTTGGTCTGAGGATAATTAACCCTAGATGTGGCGGATCGGCTCACCTTGCTAAAGATATTAGGTCGGCGTCGGGATTGCCTCAGGTCTATGATTTGCAAGTAAACAGCAGGCCGGGAGCAAATGTTAGAATTAAATGGTCAAATATGGAAAGCGTACCGCCAAGTTATTCGGCCATTTTGAAGGATAAAACCACTGGCAGGCAATTAGATATGTTCAGGAACCAAGAATATGTTTTCCGGGCGTCCGGGTTTAAACGCAGCCTGCAAGTTGTTTTAACTCCGCCAGTTTTAAAGCTTTCTAACCTGAAAGCTCAGCAGATTGGTGCATCCAGCGTGAGGTTCAGCTTTAACCTTAATAATCCGGCTACAGTTAAAATTACCATACTTGACCGCTCTGGCAGCCCAATCAGGAACTTGACGGAAGGATTGCCAGTCAAGAAAGGTGAAAACTACTTCTTATGGGACTGTTGCGATAATAATGGAGCAAAAGTATCCTCCGGTAAATATACAGTTCAAGTTATGGCTTCCTCGCCGGATTCTCTATCTCAAACAGCTTCTCGCAGTTTCAATTTACGCAGATAAATCAAGGTGAAATCTGAAATCAAAACTTTAATCAAAACTTTTATTGGAAACAAACGAACCACTTCTTTGAATGAAATGAGTGGCGTTGGAGTATGTGCAATGCACAAAAGGGAAATTAGGAAGATGTCGTCCCAAAAGCCCATTATCACGTGGCTAATTATTCTTTCTGCAGTCCTTGCTTCTATACAATCTTTTGCAATAGGAAATACAGGACAAATAAGAGATGGAGCAGTTAGCCCAACAGCGGCAACTGCTAACTCCATTTTCACATACACTGTAATTTGGCAGGATTCAGACGGTCTCTGGCCTTGTGGGCAATCGGTTAGCACTACCGGAACTACGAAGGTTGTTATAAGCGGCGATGGAAGTCAAACTTGTTCAGAGGTAGAGGTCGACCGTCCTGAAAGTCTTCCGGAGCAATTCCCGACGATGTTCTACACTAGCCACGGCACTCTTGCTGTGTCGAGAGTCTTCAATCCTGACAATCCAGACACTGACCTTTTCGATCATGAAAGAGGTTTCATTCAAATAAACGAAAATGAACAAAAATATACCATAAATCTTGGCACGCCCATCACAGGCAGTTTGGATCAACCTATTCCAAACAAAGTCAATATAGAATATCGGCTTCCTGGTTATATCATTGTTGAAACAGTAAAGCCATATACCCATCCAGAAGGCGGAACCGTTTTTTATCTTGGCCATACTCCAATCGAACGGTTCTTTGGAATTTCCGTTAACGGTGGCCCGCTTGTCATAGGCTCAGTAGATAACAACTACGGCATTGTAAGGCTTTCAGCCAACATCCCTTCCACAGCAATTTGCAAAGCATACTACGTTTTAGGCCCAATTCTTTTGGAACTCGAGCACGGCAGACCGATAGTGCGCCCCGGAACTGATGATATCTATATGGCAGGCAGATACTTTTGCCTTGGTTATGTTGAAGGAAACCCCGCAATAGGGGCGAAGTTCCGAGTGAGAGTGAGCGCAGGCCAAAACCTTGCAAATGATCCAGGCGCTCTGCCTGGCGTAAACTATGCCCAAGGGCACGTTGGGAGACCAGCACCACATTATTCCAGAGATATTCGGCGAAAGTTCGAAACTTATATACCGGACGGACCCGCAGGCGCTTCTAAGGAAGTTAAAAAAATTGACTACAACGACTCCCTGAGAACCACGGTTTACGATAGCCGAAGCCTTGGCGAAGGGGTCATGGAATTGATTCAGCCCGACAGTGCAACTCAAATAACCGTGCCCCGAACTCCAGTCCAAAGCGTTCGCGCTGTATATCTAAATGATCCGTTTTTAGGCCCTACTGGTATCAACTATTTTGACCCAGAGGGCGGCGCCACTTTCAACACAGATACAGGCGTATTGAATTTAAGCACAGCCCTGCCTATTACAAATGAACCAGTGTGGGTATTATACTCGCCATCCGACAACCCATACGACCCAACTTTTAGGAGTAGATACGGTGGAGTAGGAAACGGCCTTGACCAAATTACTTTGCCGACCTTTGGCGACCCTCTGGTTCCAGAGTTTTATCCTCCTGACAAAACCGATCAGTTAAAACCCTACGACGACCAATACCCTGAAGACGGTGCTTCTTCCACGGCGTTCATTTTCCGCGCCACATATCTTAATAGCGGCAATTTATTCCCGCGATCTTGGCTCCCGAGCTCAGCATCGCCTTATTCTTCTAATGAATCCGGCGTAGTCCTTTATTTGGATACAAAAAATTCCGGCGATTATCAGCCTTATTTTATGCGTAGAATCACCCCTGCCGCTTTGGGAAACCCATCTTCGGGTGTTCAATATTGGTTTAGGGTTGAGCCGACCAATGCCTTCTCTGTTTACGGTGATGAATCGGACGGCAGTTATTGGTCGTCCAATAACCATTATGTGGCACTTCCTCCTGGAAGATACCACTATTTCATCGGCACTTCCGATGATTCGCTGCTTGATGAAGATGGAAACAGATACCCTAATCTTCGCGCTATAGTTTTGCCGGAACTTTATACATACAGGCACAATACTGCTAGAAATTATTGGACTGAACTGCATAATCCGCCTTATTATCCAGATTCAAGGCTGGATACAAATCAGGACGGAGTCAGAGAAACTGTCATTTACAATAACTACATAGCGGTTGATCGCCCCACATACGTGCCGGGAATCGATGATTCTTATCAGTTTTCAGGCAGATTTCACCCAATTGTTCGTCCGACTTTGCGTGGAGTTGATGGTCCCCCATTTACTGGTGGAGGGTTGTTCCTGGGCACGTTGGAACCGTATTATCGTATGTCGAGCCCTATCTTTTCATACCCTTGTCACGGCGCGTCAGCGTCCATACCTCGTAGTCATTGCCATACGGGCATTTTCGAACGAGGCATAGAAACTTCTGGCGCCACGACTAAGCAAACGCTTACTTTCCGTGTAGTATACCAAAGTATGGACCCGGATACCGGCCTAGGCAAAGCTCCCGTCTGGATTAAAGTATTTATTAATGACGCTAGCGACGCCGGAAAGGCAGGCCGAGACGACGGCAGGGGCATTTATCCGCCCAATCCTAGTGATCCGCATTTCTATCGAAGTTACAATATGACTCCTGCCCCCGGTCAGGTGATAAACCCGACAACGTTGGCGCAAGGAATTATTTACCAGGTCCAGTTGAATTTGCCGCCCGGTCCGCATACGTATTTCTTCGAGGCCTACGACGGATTCATGTATACCCACTTCCCCGTGCGCCCGGACGGCAGGTTTGTATTTAAAGAAAACGATAGTGGAAAAGGCATGTGGTATGAAGACGCCCACGTGCCTGGCGATGAAGACACAGCCGACAACAATGACTATATACCCGGTCCTTATATCAACACTCCTTGCGTTTTAGTCAATCCAACAGTTACCCCGTCTTCAGGGCCGCAAGGCACCACATTCGAGTTTAGCGTTACCTATAGAGACGCAGATGGACAGCGTCCATATAGGGCTCAGGTTTTGTTTGACACCGGTTATGGCATTGTCACCCTTAACGCCAAAAAGAAAGATCCAAGCCAAGGCACCCAAGAACACTACAGAAATGGAATAGTTTACGTCGCAACTACTGCCAGCCTTGAAAATTTGGTAATAAAGCCTGGTTTGAGGCAATATAAATTCCAATTTACAGATGACTGGGGACGCCAAAGCGATCCAAACGACCAAGTTATGGGAGAAACAGTCACGTTTCCGGCTTCAGGTTGGATACAAGGTCCGTTAATTATCGATTCTCCAAGGCCTGATCTGCTCGATGGAAACGTTCAAAGCGCCGATGGCAGTGCTACTAGCATTACTGAGTGGACATACAGAGTTACATATAGGCACGCAAGTAACACTCCGCCAGCCTATGTCAAGGTCTACATAGGTGACCGCGGCAATGGTCCGACTGTGTATACCTTGCAGCGAAATAAAAGAATTGACCAGACGAAGGTTCAGGTTCAATTTAAGCCAATTGTTTCCGTTACCGGAGTATTTGTCAATCCGGATGGAACTGGCACAAACTACTACACCGGTGGTTCTTTTAATGCTACTACCGGCGTGATTACACTTGGAACCCCTCTTCCAGCAGCCAATCCATCACTTGAAAATGACGTCTATGTAACTTATTCCGCTGAAACAATAACCTGGGATGCCGGGCACGATATGGTCAAACGCGACGCCGGAGACAACCTATACACCGACGGCGCGGTATACGTGTATACGACAAAACTACCAGGAGCGGAGGTTGGACAGCCTGTCAGGCGATTCCTTTTCGCCTTTGAAGCTTCGGATGGCAATAACATGGCAACCTACGACCCGCTTAGATCTCCTAGCGCATACGCCGTCGTGGGCACTCCAGAACCTTATACCGATGTTAATGAAAACGGCGTATTCGATTCAGAAGATACTTTCGTAGACACTAACGGAAATGGTATACGAGATGCTGGCGGCGAATTGCTCACTCCGGTTGAAGGATCTTCGAATACTTTGTATTCGTTCGCGAATAAGCCGCTAGCCGGTCCATTGCCCATCACAGGCGGTCTTGAACAAAACGTCGTTCCAGATCCAATCATATATAGGAACGGCTATCCTCTGGTGAAGAATGCGTATCGCCAAGTCGTTATAGCCCCACTCCCAGATCGCATCACTATTAACATCGCACAAGGCGGTCTCACGCCTTCTGATATAATAAAAATCACAAGCGTTCGTGGCAGCACTTTGCAAACACGTGATATTGAATACTATGATACCCTTACTAACCCGGGTCAATATATTGCTTCAACAGGCCAAATAATCCTGTCGTCACCGATACCTGCAGGCGTAAACGCAGTTGTAACTTACATCCACAAAGGCGATTATGATTTGGATTACTTTAACGGGATCGTGATCTTCAACTCGCCTCAGAATCCCAATGATGTAATAACGTCTGATTATTGGTTTGCACAGCTAGGCCAAACAGTCGGTGCTAATACACCACCCACATTGACTAATGGAAGCCTCATTCCTACAGATGGTGCGCTTGGCACTACGTTTACCTTTTCGGTTACTTATACCGACGTAGACGGTCCGCGTGGCCAAGCCCCACAATACGTCAGGCTGTATGTTGACGGCACGCAATTTTATGAGATGACTTATGCTGGCACAGGACAGCCAAACTACAGGAACGGCGCTCTATATCGTTATAGCCTGAGCAATTTAACGCCCGGAAACCATTCCTATCGTTTTGAGGCGTCTGACGGCGAGGGCTTCGCGGTTCTCGATGCTAACGGCTCTCGAAACTCGAGTCAACCAATTGCTAACGTTAGGGACTTTACCGGTCCATACGTTGGCGTTCCTCTTCTTACAAGCGGAGAAGCCAAGCCAAATCCTGTCGGCGGCACAATTGACTCGAACCAGCCAGTGACTTATAGCGTGGTTTACTACAACTTTAATAACGACCCGCCAGATACCGGCAATCCAGTAGTCTGGATCGATAACCCGTCCGAAATGGCATACATTTCCTTGGTTTCGGAACTGTCGTCTATGAATGGCACAGTTCTGCGGGATAACACTCAAGAATGGCCAGTCAACGGCTTAATAGGCAGGTTCATTCAATTTGTGGATGGCCTGGCAAAAGGCAAAGTCTATTTGATTAAAAGCAATACGGCAAACACCTTACAAGTTGAAAATCCGGATAATCCGGCAGAAACGGCAGACCTTTATGTGGCAGGAGTCAGGGCAGGTGACCGTTACCGCATCGGCGGTTTAGAAATGAAGAGGCGTTACGAACTGCAAGTCGGAGACTATACGCCTACCGTAGTTGCATTGAACGTTGGCGATTCACTGACTCAGCTCAGGACTAGTATAACAACCATAACCGGGGTTATTGCTGTATATACAACGGATCCGCCTGTTTATCCGGCAGTGAACTATTTCGAGGGCGGCACATACGACTACGATAAGCGAACAGGCATCGGAACCATCATCCTTGGCAGGGCATTGCCGCCAGGCACTACAAGGGCTTACGTTCATACGGGCATCGGTTATGAAGTTACCGTACCGAGGCTGTTGCCGGGAAATCATACTTTCCATTTCAAATCTACTACAACTACAACGCAAGGAGGCAGGCCATTTACTCAAGAAGCCAGATTCCCGCGGCTTGCAGGATTGGATGGAGAGATCCAAGGACCGTTTGTTGTGGAGCCGCCTGCGGGTAATAGCGCTCCAGTTTTGACATCTTCCGAGACAGGCGGAGTTATGCCATCGCACGGCAAAAGCACAGATAGCTTTACCTTCAGTGTTTACTACTCGGACTCTGACAATGATCCACCAACTGTCAGAGATTCTTTAAACGGATACATTAGGCTAAGGATAGATCTCGAATCCGGCGGAACACAGACCTATGCGCTTACGCCGGCTGCGGGTCCTCCTGCCAATCATATAATGCCAGTACTTTACAGCGTAGTAGTGCCTACTTTGCCAGGCGGCACACACCGATTCCATTTTGAAGCTTCAGATGGCTATCGATCAGTCCGTTTGCCTCAGTTCCCGGTTAACGATCTTAGGGTGAAGGTAAACAACCCGCCGGCTTTGTCAATTGAAGGGATCAATCCATTATCACCTCTTACTGGCAACCCGGGGGTGGAGTTTAGATATCGAGTCATTTACAGTGATTTGGACGGTAATCCACCTGATTTTGTCAGGCTAGTTGTTGACGGCACGCAAACTTTTGATATGACCGCGACTACTACCAGCCCGAACTATAGGGCCGGGGTTATTTATGAAAAGACGTTGCCATCTGGAGCTCTTCCAGTTGGTCCACATACTTTCGCATTCTTAGCGAAAGATTTTGATACAGGAAGCCCATCCTTTGACGGCGAAACAGTCCAAATCGGTCCATTCGATGGTCCTATTGTTACCACTAGCGGCGAGCCAGTGCTTAGCCAAGGTGAAGTTATTCCGGAGTTCGGAGGAGAATCAACAGAATTCAACTTCCGAGTACTATACACCGACCCTGATAACGATGCCCCGCAATATGTTAAAGTATTTATCGATGATGTAGAGTATTCAGCTCAGCCTGCTGGAGGCACTAGCTTCTTAACAGGTGTATATTATTCATATAAGACGAATCTGGCAGCGGGTACTGATCATCGATTCAGATTCGAGGCATCGGACTGGGCGCACGTGGTGAAGTTCCCGGCCGATGGCAGCGAAATAACCGGAAAGCCTGTGGTGAGTTTCAAGCCTGTTCTAAGTAACGGAACAGTAACTCCATCAACAGGTTTTGCGGGCGACACTTTCACTTTTAGAGTAACATACCGCGACCCGGATGGAGTTCCACCAGCGGCGGAAATAGGCTACGTTCGTGGCAGAATCGAGGGGTTGCCAGAGCCCTTGGAGTTAGCTCCTTTTGGCGATCCACCGTATGATTATGCGTCAGGTGTCGTTTATCAAGGCACACGGACGCTACCTGCGGGCCTAGCTCCTTTATATCAGCACCGCTTCTTCTTTGAGGCTAGCGATGGTTATGACGCTGTGAGGCTGGATCCTTCGCCGAATATCTTAACTGTTTATGAAGGCAGAGCGGAACTGCGTAACGGAACACTGAGTCCGCTAACTGGAACTGCGACATCCACATTTACATACTCTGTTTATTACTTCGATCCTAATAATCAGGCTCCAAGAGCAGTGTATGTCTATGTAGATGGCGTTCGCCGGACAATGAGCAAGGTCGATCCAAGCGATAACAACTACCGTGACGGTGCTCTTTATCAGTATTCAACAAGACTAACCACGGCAGGTACATATACCTACCGCTTCGAGGCCGATACCGCAGCATTCGGCATCATAAGTTTGCCATCTACCGGTGAATTGACCGGTCCGACAGTGACGACTTCGTCTCTAACTTTAGCTTTTGACAAGGAAACAGCTAATGTTGGTGATACCGTAACGGTCTTTATCGAGTTACTTCCAAGGCGCGCAACGACAATTAATTTGAAAGTTATCAAGCCTAATCTTCAAATACAGTCCTTCGATTTGGCTACCGACAGTTTCGGTCAGGCAACTGTGAACTTAGCGCTCGATGTTGCCGGCGACTGGAGATTCAACGCATATTGGCCGGGCGCTTCCGGTCTAGACCCAGCCGAAGCTACGGCAAGGCTGACTGTTGGCGCTCCATTACTTAGAGTGGAAGCGGGCAAGGTCCAAATGATCGCGATACCGCTCCGGCCGTTATTTGGCGGCATTGAAGGTCTGTTGGGGGCTGAAGTGGCCAATGCCCTGGGAATCGCAAGATGGGATCCCATCACCAGCGCCTACATATTCTATGAAACAGGAAGGCCTTTCCCGAACTTTATCGGAGGTGAAGGATTCTGGATAAAACCGAGACAGACTGTAATTATTCAGCCAAGAGGTCAGCTACCTCCACAAACGCAGCCTTTCAGCGTTCCTGTCAATGAGGGTTGGAATCAAGTTGGCCATTGCTTCTTCACATCAGGCAACGAAACAGTGAAATGGAGCGACGTGAGTTTCTCAACAGGAGGCCAGACTTATACGATGGCACAAGCGGCAGAACTCGGTTTAATCAGAGACTACGCTTGGATGTGGGACACAGCCAAATCCGCGTATGTGATGATACACGCTTCACGGCCTAATGCCGAACGGTCAATACCAACCTGGCAGGGAATCTGGGTCAGGGCCTTCGTCAGCGGAAACCTGATCTTCGCACCACCGACAGGCGGTGAAATTATCCCTCCGCCTCCACCCGCTGGCGTAAAAGCAGGCATTCAATCGTTCGATGAAGATCCAGTTTATGATATGCCGCCGCCAGTGAGATTCAAATAAAAAGTAGTAATGGAAATGGGCATAGCCATCAGCGCATTCTTTAGCTGATGGCTAATTGCCCTGTTGTTTTCATTTTAATTGGAGGATTCAGTTGATGATTAATTTCAGGACGAGTTTACTGGCGAAAACGCTGGCCTTGGGCCTCGTCTTGGCAATGTATATTATCCCAAGTTTAGGGAGCGCGGTTGCTTTAGCAGCCGAAAAAAAACAGTCTGTTCCCATTGCCAAAAAGACCGTTACTTTATTGGTATTGCCATTCGATAAAACAGTCCCCGCTGGTCCCGATTCCTTAGGAATGGATACAGCAGTTGCGGTAAAGTCCGCTTTGGATGGGAAAGACCGTTATTTCCCTATTAGCTTCAATAGTAAATTGCCTTCAGTACAACGCGCAATTTCAGACGGCACGTTGGCGAAAAAAGATGCTGATGGTCCGTTTTCCGAAGATAAGCCTTTAGCGGCAAAAATAGGGCGCGCTGTCGGAGCTGAGGTCGTGGTAACTGGTTCCATAGAAGATATTAAAATTGATTTACCCAACAATTCAGCGGAAATCAAGTTAAACGTCCATTTGGTCTCGGCAGAAACGGGCGAGGTCATTAATACCATCACCATCTCAGGAAAGAATAGTGTTAAACCCGAAACTCCAGACGAAGAGTCTCTAATTTCCTTGGCGGCCGGAGATGCAGCGGTAAAACTGGCTGTTGAAATTGCAAAAGACCAAAAACTCGCTGAGGTTGTTCCCGTCAGGCATCATTCGTATGTGGATTTAGAACCTAAAAAGAAAAGTTCATCAAAATATCTTTGGATTGCCCTTATCCTAGGGCTTGGACTAGCATTAGCTGGAGGAGGTGGTGGAGGCGGCAGTAGCTCTGGTGGAGGAGATGATCTTCCGCCACCACCTCCATAATAACAAAATTTGCTTTCACGGACGCCTCTATTGATGGGGCGCCCGTGAGTTTTCTCCTGATAAAATAGCCACTGTGTTGTCAACCTGCTTATGCGATTAATTATTTGCATTTTTACTGTCCTCAAGTTCTCTCTTTTATGTTTTTCAGCCTCCTTTGCCGGAACACCCACTATAACGTTATCTTCTGCGCCGAGTCTCGCCGAAGCCAACGGCAGAAGCTTAATTACAATAACTGCCGAAGTTAGGGACTCCGATGGCAGCCTCATTCGAGTGCCCACAACTGTTCGTTTCACTGCCAGCTTAGGGTCAATAGACCCTTCTATTGTTACATCGGGAGGCGTGGCAAGAGCGTCTCTTCGCAGCGGCGTTGTCCCCGGAATATCCACTGTCACAGCTCTTGTGGAAGGGCAGCCGGCAATTTCGAGAATACAAGTCGAGTTCGTTCCTGTCGGCACTGTTATCTCTAAAGAAACTTTTTTTACAGTAAAGGCTGAGAAATATCTAGGATATTCAGTCGATAACAGAATAATTGACGCTGTCGGTAACGTTCGTGTGACAAGCAGAGGTCTCTCGATTGAAGCGGATGAAGCCCAAATAGACGTCGCTTCGAATGTCTTAAAATCTTTTCAACGCGGCATCCAAAAAGAAATTAAGATATCGAGACGCGACAAGACCTTTTCTTGTTCAGCCTTATACTTCGACTTGGCATCCATGCGCGGCTTCGCAAATCTGCCTGATGGATCGCAAGTCACGATTTCTGGCTGGGACTTGCAGTCGGGATCATCAGACCCTCGCAAACCGGATGATGATTTTACCCTCATCCAATTGGGCGATGCTGGTTTGTATGTCACAGCAAAAAGTATTTCAGTTCGGATGAATGAAGAAATTCAATTCAAAAAGGCGGTATTATACGGCAATGGTGAAAAATTGGCATCCGTTAGGTTATATACTATAGCTTTGGATGGTTCAGATGCTAGTTTCGGCAAATATATCTCAGTAGGCAGCAATGGCATAGGGTTGGATTTGCCTTTTTATTTTAAACTCGAGCCTCAAAATAGCGGCTCATTACGAATAAAACACAATCAGCCTGGCGGCTGGGGCTGGTATTCCACACAGCCAGGCTGGTCACTGGATCTTGAGCAGCACTACGTCACTTCAACTGGGTCTTCCGGCAAACTGGGATTCAGCCGAATCACGCAGTCGGACAGAGGTATCCATTGGATTCAGGACAGCCAGTTTTCCGAATCAACGCGCGGTTACTTCAACTTTGATTCCCAAAACCGTGGCGATGTTTTTGGCCGCGCCAGCCTTGTAAAATCTTTTTCCGAAGCTTCGCTTGGTTTCGATTTATATGGTAATAAATACCGTGATGCCGATGCAGACTTGCGGACCGATTTTTATTTTAGAACCAATTCTCGTCCCTTAGGCACCGCTTTCAGGTATTCTGTTGCCGCGCGCTCTTCATACGAAATATTGCAAGCCTACAAAACTGGCAGAAAGTTCGGGCAAGGAATCGATCTTCAAATATATTCCAATCCATTTAAGATCGGCAAAGGTTCCCTTACCAGTTCGCTTACAATTGGCCGTGATTGGGGTGGAGACCGACCAGGGAACACATTGCTCGGTTTCGTTTCATTGAATCAACGTTTTTCAAATACTTCAGGCGCTTCAATGGCTTATTCTTTCGTGTCACAGCCCGGCTTTACAAATGCCGCACATCATCGAATAATTGGCGATCTTTATGCTGGCAAACCTAAAAAATGGCGATCAAACATCTTTTTCAGTTATGGCCTAGACTACCGTTCAATAAGTTCCTTTGCAGATTTCACATATGGTCTTTCAAAAAACTGGCGATTAGGGGTTAGTGCCACTTATAACAGTTTTGCAACCCAAACTAGTTTGTTTGGAAAAAACGCCGGTTATACAGATCTCGAAATCGCATTGGCTCGTTCACTCGGTAAGGAACTCGCAAATCAAGACCTCGCTTTGGTTTGGTCAAAAAAATACAACAAAATCCGAATCCAGTTGCGCGCCGCTAGGCTTTAAGTCTCCAAAACTTCATTTTTATTATGGTATCATTGATTTATGCAAGAGTTCCAGTTAAAAGCCGGGTTCGCTCCGACAGGGGACCAACCGGAAGCGATATCCAAACTCGTTAATGGAATTAAGCGCGGCGATAGATACCAAACACTCCTAGGCGTCACTGGCTCTGGCAAAACGTTCACGATAGCGAACGTCATTGCCGAACTGCAGCGCCCAGCTCTTGTCATCGCCCATAATAAAACACTTGCCGCGCAACTTTGTAGCGAGTTTAGGGAGTTTTTCCCGGATAATGCTGTGGAATACTTCGTAAGTTATTACGACTACTACCAGCCAGAGGCATACATCCCGCAAACCGATCTTTACATCGAAAAGGACTCGTCTATAAACGATGAAATAGAGAGGTTAAGGCACTCAGCAACCCAAGCCGTTCTCGAGCGTCGCGATACTATTGTTGTAGCCAGTGTTTCGAGCATTTATGGACTCGGTTCGCCGGCGGAATACCAAGAAATAATCCTGCGACTCGAGGTAGGCAAAGAACGCCGACGCGACGATGTCCTGCGCCGCCTAGTCGATATGCAATTTGTTCGCAACGATATCGCGCTCGGCAGAGGAACCTTTAGAGTTCGAGGCGACATACTCGAAATCCAGCCAAAAGATGAAGACATAGTAACTCGCGTTGAGTTCTTTGGAGACGAAGTGGAACGAATTACTAATGTCGATCCTCTCACCGGTGAACTTATCGCAGTCTTAGATGCCGTAACAATTTTCCCGGCAACTCATTTTGTAACCCCTTGGGAAAAGCTCGACCTCGCAATTGCCAATATAGAGCAAGAACTTGCCGAGCGTATCGAGTTTTTCCGCTCGCAAGGCAAACTTCTCGAGGCCGAACGAATTGAACAACGAACAAAGTATGACTTGGAAATGATACGTGAAGTAGGCTACTGCACTGGCATAGAGAACTACTCGCGCCATTTGGATTTTAGGGCTCCCGGAACGCCTCCCTATACTCTTTTGGATTATTTTCCGAGCGATTTTATAACCATTATAGACGAATCCCACCAGACTATCCCTCAGCTGAATGGTATGTATAATGGCGATCGCTCACGCAAAGAAACTTTGGTCGAGTTTGGTTTTAGGCTTCCTTCCGCTCTCGATAACCGGCCCCTTAAATTTCACGAGTTTGAAGAAAAACTTGGTCAGGTCATTTTCACATCAGCTACTCCAGGCCCGTTTGAACTGAAAGTCAGCTCGCAAATAGTAGAACAAGTAATTCGACCGACTTACCTCGTCGATCCCGAACTCGAAGTTCGGCCTACCGACCACCAAATAGACGACCTCGTCGAAGAAATACGGGCTAGGGCTGAGAAAAATGAACGCGTTCTAGTAACAACGCTTACAAAAAAAATGGCAGAGGACCTTTCCGAATACCTTCTTGATCTCGGCATAAAAGTCCACTACCTGCATTCTGAAATACATACATTGGAACGCATAGAGATCCTGCGTGATCTGCGCTTGGGAGTTTATGATGTTATCGTAGGTATAAATCTTTTAAGGGAAGGTCTGGATCTTCCCGAAGTTTCATTGGTCGCAATATTGGATGCCGATCAGCAAGGTTTTCTTAGGTCAGCTACTTCGCTCATACAAACAATTGGTCGAGCAGCGCGTAACTCCGCTGGAAAAGTGTTGATGTACGCGGATGAAATAACCGATGCTATGCGCCAAGCAATCGACGAAACAAACAGGCGCCGCGCTAAACAAATAGCCTATAACGAAGCGCACGGCGTGACCCCGGAAACGGTGCAGAAAAATGTCAGCGACACGATTCGTGCTTCCCAAGTGGCCGAAACTCGCTCCCGATATGGAATCGACGAAAGCGAAAGTTCTATAGCGTCCCTAGATGATATAATGTTGACTCTGGCCAACCTTGAAAAAGAAATGAAAGCCGCAGCTAAAGCTTTGGAGTTCGAACACGCGGCAGAAATAAGAGATGAAATCAAACGCATAAAAAAGCTTTTGCCAAACGCCAAATGGTAATATAGTTCCTCTTTTCCTAATTGCTTCTGCTTTTCTATTTTTTCTATTTACTAACATTAACTGATAGAATTACCAGCTTGACAAGCGTTTCAAAGCGAGTAAAATACCTAATGGCACGCACCTTAAAAAAAGATTAAAAAGAAATTGCATAATAATAAATTTTTCTACCTGCAAAACGTTTCACCTTGGCTGTTACTACTGAACAGAAAGGAGGTGAAATCGTGAAAAAAGCGGGGATTGTTTTGTTTTTGTGCTTCACGCTGTCAGTATTAGCGGCGGTCTATCCGAATGGTGCGTATGCTTGGTTGAAGGCTCCGATTAATGATGTGGATAAACCCGGAGTCCCCCCTGGTCCACCAAACCCCAATGATATGAGTTGCTGGCTCGCGACCGCGGCAAATATGCTTTCGTCCGCGGGGTGGGGCGATGCTGTGGCCATATATGGAACGCTTCTAAACCAGTTTGGCAGCAATAATCCTGGTTGGGCCCACGTTGCTTTGCAATGGTATATCCAGAATGCCGCCAATCCAGGCACTCCCTTTACCGTTGTATCCTGGTATTGGTGGGGCCAGAATCCAGCACAGGTAAATCCCACGTTTATTGCCGATGAACTGCGCAGATGCCAGTATGTTGGAATCGGAATATTTCCAACTATTTCGGGTTCCGGAGATGGCCATTGCATAACAGCCTGGGGTGATGAACTACCCCAAAACAGGGACGGCTTGAATCCCGCAACAGTCAATGTTACAGATTCAGACCGCGATGTCGGTAATGGCCTGAATGGAACCGATGTTTATAATTGGGTCCAAGACATTCAAAGCGGCAAATGGGGACTTCAAAACTACTACCAACCAGGCAACGGTTGGCTCGATTACGTTTGCACCCTCTGTCCTGTCCCGGAACCGGCATCTTTTGTGGCTTTATTCACGGCTTTAAGCGCGGCTGCAGCTTTAGCCTACAAACGTAAGTAGTTAATAGGGAGTAGTGCAAATGCAGTATTCGAAGTATTAGCCCGAGCACGAAAATCTCGGGCTTTTTAATTCGCTTGGTTTAGCGCCTCTTCTATTTTTTTGGCTTGAACAAGCACGGATTCCAAATCGCCTAAAGGCAACATAGATGCGGCATCCGATTTCGCCGACTCCGGGTTTGGATGAACTTCCAAAAACAGGCCGTCAATTCCGACTGCTGTGGCAGCCCTCACCAGCGGAGCTACAAACTCTCTTGCCCCGCCTGACGATTTGCCTAAACCTCCCGGCCTTTGGACACTATGCGTCGCATCAAATATCACCGGATAGCCGAATGACCTCATCGTCACCAGCGAGGTCATATCTACAACCAAATAGTTATAACCGAACGACGATCCGCGTTCTGTTAACATCAAGTTCGTATTACCGGTGCTTTCGGCTTTAGCGATAATAGCTTTTGCGTCGTTCGGGGCGATAAACTGGCCTTTTTTCCAATTTATTGGTTTGCCAGTTTGCGCCGCGGCAATCAAAAGGTCAGTCTGCCTACATAGAAAAGCTGGGATTTGAATTATGTCAGCAATCGCCGCGGTAGGTTCGACTTGCCAAACTTCGTGAACGTCGGTCAAAACAGGGACGCCTAAAACTTCTTTTACCTCTGATAGGATTTTCAGGCCCGCTTCCAGTCCGGGACCCCGGAAAGACTCGTGGGACATCCTGTTTGCCTTGTCGAAACTAGCTTTGAAAACATAGGGGACTCCCATTTTATCACAAACCGCTTTTGCCGTTTCTCCAATCTTCAGGCAAAGATCGCGACTCTCTATGACACACGGCCCAGCGATCACGGCGAAAGTTTGTCCACCGCCAATGCTTAAATTCCCTACGGATATCTTTTTTGTCATCCTAGTTCCTTGTTGCTGTGCATTTTAAAGCTTCTCGAACGCGTTCCAAATCTTCCATAGTATCAACGCTTATGGGCTTAAACGAAGTTTCAATCATTCGTATTCCATAACCGTTTTCGATCGCTCTCAATTGCTCGAGCGACTCTGACTTTTCCAGCGAAGACATCGGTGTTCTTGCAAACTGCATAAGAAAGTCCCGGCGAAAACCATATATTCCAATATGCCCATACACTTCCGAACCCTGGCTCCTAGGGTAGGGGATTCTTGACCTTGAGAAATATAGTGCATAGCCGCGGAAGTCAGTCACTACTTTCACTAAGTTAGGGTCATCGGGGTCATCATTTTCATCCAGTTTTCGCATTAGGCTTGCCATCACCGCGCCGCTGCTGAAAAGCCCTGCTGCCAGTTCGTCAATTGCACGCGGATCAATCAATGGTTCATCTCCTTGCACGTTGATGATCAAAGCATCCTCAGGCAAAATTGCGGCAACCTCGGCAAGCCGATCTGTGCCTGACCTATGTTCTGGGGAAGTATAAATCGCTTTTCCTCCGAAAGCCTCGACAGCATCTATTATCTCTTTGTCGGGAGTAGCCACGAGAACTTCACGCACCGATTCCGCAGAATTTGCTCTTTCGTAAACCCATTGGATCATAGGTTTTCCGCAAATATCCAACAGCGGCTTATTGGGAAGCCTTGTTGATGCCATTCTTGCTGGTATCACCGCGATTGCTTTTTCTTTTACAGCTTCCAGCTCTGATGCTTCTATTTTGCAAACTGCTGCCCCCCTAGCAACCTTTTCAAGAAACAGAGTGGTAGATCTTCCTTCAATAAGAGGCATTATAACTAGTTTCCCGCCGTATTTTTTCAAAATGGCTGTTTCAGTAAGAGTCTCGGGGGTATAATCGCCGCCTTTCACGTGAATGTCAGGCCTTATTTCGTCGATTATTTCATCCGGTGTCCATTCCTCGAATATGGATACAAAATCTACACATTCCAAAGCTGCGAGCATTTCAGCTCTTTCATTTTGGGGAATTATTGGCCGACTTCCGCCTTTGAGATGGCGGACTGAGGTATCGCTGTTCAAACCAACTGCCAAGCAGTCGCCCAAACTTCGCGCGTGTTCCAAAATCCTGATGTGCCCAATATGCAATACATCAAAACAACCATTGGTGAAAACAACCGTTTTGCCTTCAGACTGCATTTTATGGACGATTTTGGCGACCTCTTGGCGCGGCATTATTTTTTTACGGGGATCGCGGCGAACCTTCAATAAACTACCTCGCATCCTATGACTTCAATTATTTCCTGCGCAGTAATAGTCCCTTGGCGAAGTATCTTTGGGCATTCGCCAGTGACATCTAGAACCGTCGAAGCTTGCCCTATCTGCGCCGGGCCAGCATCTATCACTACTGACACAAAGTCTCCAACTGATGCTATGGCATCATCTGCAGTCACTGTTTCCGGCTGCCCGGAAATATTTGCGCTTGTGACAGCCAAAGGCGCATCAAACTCCTCCAAAACTGCTAATGGGACTGCGTGTCTTGGGATGCGTATAGCGATAGTATCGCCGCCAGCTGCCACAGCATTGAACTCGCCTCGGCGTTTCTTGAACACCATAGTTAATGGTCCAGGCCAAAATCTCGATGCCGCCTTGATTGCTGCTTCCGGAACCTCTTCAGCGGCCATCCTTAATTGGGATGCATCGGCAACTTGTATCGGCAGCGCTGAAGAAAAATCGCGACCTTTTGCACGGAATATTTTATCTACAGCATCCTCGTTCTTCGCATCGCAAGCAAGCCCATACACCGTTTCAGTCGGCAATATAACCAAATCCCCGGCTCGCAGCGCCTCTACTGCGGCGATAATAGCGTCAATTGCAGGTTCTTCAGGGTCTACTCGGTAAATATTCATTTCAGTCAAACATCCCGTTTTTCGGCGACAAGGACTCGTTCTATCCCGGCCAAGTCTCGTCGGAAACTTATTAAGTTCATCTGACTGTTATTATACAACGCAGATGCCTTTTCAGCCTGCCCAGATGCGACTTCGACGAAAACTCGCCCGGTTTTTTTTAATTTTTTTACTGCCAAATCGGCAATTGTCCTGTGAAAATCCAACCCGTCTTTTCCGCCATCTAACGCAATGCGAGGTTCGTGCTTGGCTATTTCAGGCTGCAAGCCGTCAATTTCACCGCTGGGTATATACGGCGGATTTGAAACAATAGCATCCAGCCGTGGAACTCGTTTCAGGGTCTCAGAATCCCTTAAATCGCATTTTAAAAAACGAATATTTACGCCATATTTCTTTGCATTTCGCCTTGCTATGCGTAGCGCCTTTTCCGATATGTCGATCGCCATAATCTTCGCGTGTGGCAATTCCTTAGCCAATGCTATGGCAATTGCCCCGCTCCCAGTTCCCACATCTAGCACAACAGGTTTAGATATTTTATTTAGGAAATCAAGCGATGCTTCAACAACCGTTTCCGTTTCCGGTCGGGGCACAAGAACAGCAGGCGAAACTTCCAACTCCAGCCCCCAGAACTCCTGTTTTTTTAAAAGATACGCCAATGGCAACCGCCTTATCCTCGCGGCTAATAGCCTCCTGAAACGTATAAACTCGCTTTTGTTCAGGACTTTGTCTGGATTTGCTATAATTTCCAACCTGCTTACGTTGCATGATGCTGCTAATAGCAGCTCGGCATCCAATTGTGGGGATTCGACGCCTGCGCTTTTCAAAAGGGGAATTGACCTGCGGAGTTCATCGCGTATCGACGCCATTCTTAATCTTCTTGGCTGTTTGGATTGGTTTCCATCGCTTCGCCCAATTTCGCAGCTTGATCCGCAGTATTCAGGGCATCAATTATTTCTTGAATGTCGCCGTCGAGGATGGATTCTAAACGGTATAAGGTGAGCCCAATTCTATGGTCTGTAACGCGACCTTGTGGAAAATTGTATGTCCTAATCTTCTCACTGCGGTCTCCGCTTCCAACGTGGCTTCTGCGGGCTTCGGCTATTTCGTTCTGCTGCTCCCTTTGCATATTTTCATAAAGAATTGTCCTCAGCATCCGCATCGCTCTTTCTTTGTTTTGGAGCTGCGAACGCTCATCCTGGCACGTCACGACTGTCCCAGTCGGTTTATGCGTTATACGGATCGCTGTCTCGTTCTTTTGGACATTCTGTCCTCCTGCGCTGGAAGCTCTATATGTGTCAATTTCAAGGTCGTCAGGATTGATTTGCACTTCAATTTCATCAGCTTCAGGCAAAACCGATACCGTCGCCGCCGATGTATGTATCCGCCCGCTGGATTCTGTTTCCGGAACGCGCTGAACTCGGTGCACGCCACTTTCGTATTTTAGGCTGCTATATGCACCTTTGCCTTTTATCTCCAGAATAGCCTCTTTGTATCCGCCAATTCCGGTCTCGAGGCTCGATAATAATTCAACTTTCCAGCCTCGCCGTTCCGCATATCTCGTGTATATCCTTAGAAGGTCCGCAGCGAATAACGCAGCCTCGTCGCCGCCTGTCCCAGCGCGGATTTCAACCAAAACGTCTTTATCATCATTTGGATCCTTAGGCAGAAGCAACACCTTCAGGGTGTGCTCCTGTTCTTCTATAGTGGATTTTAGCCGGTTCAATTCCTGTTGGGCAAAATCACGCATTTCAGGGTCGAGCTGCTCGTGAAGCATCTCTTCTATATCTGCAAGCTCTTTTTTCGTTTTTTTATATTCTCGATAAGCGTGAACTAAGTCTGCGAGATCGGCGTACGCTTTCGCTACCTTTCTATACTCTTGCTGGTCGGCTATTAGCGACGGATCCGCCATCTGTTTGGCAAGTTCTTCGAATCGCTTTTCTACTTCATCAAGTTTGTCGAACATGGATTTTTCTTTATTTAAAGAGGGATTTATTGAGAAGCTGGAATGGTAATTTGCGTTGCCGTAACGGTCTCGCCGGCTTTTTCGCGTTTTTCTGCCTCTAACACGCTTTCCAGTGCTATTCGCGCCACTTCAATCTGCTCCGGATCAGGCTCGCGAGTCGTTATTTTTTGCAACCACAATCCCGGAGCTAGAAGCGCCCTAAGAACGGCTGAATCGCGGCGCTTTCCAGCAAAACGGATGATTTCATACGATATTCCTGCGACTAAAGGAAAAAGTATTATTCTGCTAACAGCGCGCTCGAGTCCGCTTCTCCACGGCAAAAGTGAAAAAACTAATATGCTTACAACCAAAACTACGAGAATGAAACTAGTTCCACACCGGACGTGCACGGTAGTACGCTTGTCGGCTTCTTCCTTAACTAGCTCTGCCTTGTCTTCATATGTATTTATAATCTTATGCTCCGCCCCGTGATACTCAAAAACCCGCCGGATGTCCTTTAACAAAGAAACGCTTGCGACATATCCCACGAAAAATCCAATCCTTATAAACCCTTCTATAAGGTTTAGGATAATCTTGTTCGGCACATGCGGCTTTGCAAGACCGGCGATTAGGTTAGGAGTCACTATAAAAAGCATTACTCCCAAAGCTAGTCCGAAGATCATAGTAAGTGAAATAGATATATCACTCACACGGCTCGGCTTGGATTTGGAGGGATTTTCTGCCAATTCGCAGTTTTCACCGCCGCAATCGGCCTTCTTTTTGGATTTCTCTTCTTCTTGAAGGTCAGACATGGCGATATTTGCCGAAAAACTCAGAGCCTTTATGCCTAGCAATAAAGCATCAACAATCATTAGAGCTCCGCGCAGTATTGGCATATTCAACCTTTTCAGACGTGCCAATACCGAAGCGATAGGCTCCGTTGCTACAACTATATCCTTGTTTGCGCGCCGACAGGCCACGGCAAAATATTTGGGGCCTCGCATCATGACCCCTTCAATTACGGCCTGCCCGCCATACATATGCTCGTGATTATGTTTTTCCGGCAAATCCCTAGTATTCCTATTATCCACTGCAGAAAAAAAGGTCAAATGTATTAGTTTTGCACCACCAACTGTCCTTAAGTGCAAAACTTCTAATTTAGTCCTTTTTCAAGCCGTATTTCTGCATAAATTTTTCTACTCGGCCTTCTGTGTCTATGATCTTTCGCTTCCCGGTGAAAAACGGATGGCAGGCGGAACATATTTCCACTCTGATTTCGGGCTTGATCGAATGTGTCGGTATAACGTTGCCACACGCACAAACAATCTTGCTCTCTACGTATTCTGGGTGTATGCCTTGTTTCATATTGCACCTTCTGGAGATGTTTTTGCTTGAATATTCCAAGTTTAATTGAACCGTACAAACAGGAACAAAGCGCACCCGCGCTCCTTAAATCGGTGCCGCGTGCGCTTTACAGGTGAATTATACCATATTCCTAAACTGAAAAGCAAATCAACCTTGCTTTTCGTTTTTGGCTACACTATAATCGCATTCGTGCCCGAAAAGTTTGGATTAGAATCGAAAGGGGTAGTTCTGCCAATGGCTAATCGAAAAATAAGAATGGCTTTTATTGGCTGTGGAGGCATAATGCACCGTCACATCAAGCATTGCTTGGACTCAGGAGAAGTCGATTTTTCGGCTCTTGTAGATCCTGAACCAAAAAATATAGCCGCATTGAAAGAAGCTTTCCCGGCAATAAAGGATGCTCCCGAGTTCTCTGACTATAAAGATGCTCTGAATAACGTTGAACTGGATGCAGTGCTGATCGCCTCACCCCATACTTTACACTTTCAACAGGCTATGGACTGCCTGGAAAAAGGCTTGCATTGCCTTATCGAGAAACCTATGGTTTGCAGTGTCAGCGACGCCAAAACCCTAATTGCAGAAGCTGAGAAAAGAAATAGGATCATCTGCCTCGCTTATCAGCGCCATTATCAGCCGGCTTATAGGTATATCAAGCAAGTCGTTGATTCCGGAGAACTGGGCGAAGTGACCTATGTGTCGGCGCTTCAATGCCAAAATTGGAAAAAAGCAACTTCCGGAACTTGGCGGCAGATACCCGAATTGAGCGGCGGCGGCCAACTGAATGATTCAGGTAGCCATCTCATTGATATTATTCTTTGGACTACTGGCCTTGAACCAAAAGAAGTCACGGGCTACATTGACAATTGCGAAACACCTGTAGATATCAACTCCGCTCTTTGCATAATCTTTAAAAATGGCGCGCAAGGAACCATTTCGATTGTCGGTGACGCTCCCTGCTGGCACGAAGATTTCACTATTTGGGGAACTGAAGGAGCAATATTTTACCGAAATGGACAACTTAAGCACGTTAAAATAGACGGTCATGAGCACATTCCCGAAATTTTGCCCGAAACTTCAAATCCAGATCAGAATTTCGTTGACGCCATTCTTCGTGGGGCTGAGATACTCGCCCCGCCTATTTGCGGATTGAGGACTATAGAGCTCACTGAAGCCGCCTGGAAAGCGGCCGCCCAGTGTGCTCCCTGTGCAGTAGCTTCTTTATAATCTGAAAATCGATTTCTACTATTTTAACTTAATTTTCACAAATGGAACTCGCAAGACTAAATGCAATCGTCACCGGCATAGTTCAGGGAGTGGGTTACCGGTTTTTTGTCGAAAGATTGGCCTCCAACCTGAATATCACTGGATATGTGCGCAATTTGCCATCTGGCGCCGTGGAAGTCGTTGCTGAAGGCGAAAAATCGAAACTTCTCGAGCTTATTGCATATCTGCGCGAGGGACCGTCTTCGGCGAATGTGGATAATGTAGAAGTTAGTTGGTCAGATGCAAAAGGTGATTTTCTAGGGTTTACAATCCGTCGATAACATATAATGCTCAAATGGAAGGCATCGGAATGGATAAGCTTTTTAGGCATCCTTGGCTCTACGTAAATCAATCAGACCTTGAAACAGAATGGATACAATGTTACGAAGAAGGTAAGGATATTGTCCAATTGACAGATGAATACATTGCGCTTAAATCTCTCGATGCCGAAGACTCAGCCAATTGGCCGCGCTTTTTCGCTTTTTTGGATAAAACTGCCGCTGCTCCACAACGTAAAGACTACCTTTACATCGAACCATCTGACTTGCAAAGTATAAAATCCCATAGGCCAAATCAAATTAGCCTTCCAATCCTAGCATTGTCGCGCGATGCCCTTTATGATAAGGTTTACGGAGCCTGGCTCGGCAGGACCTGCGGCTGTCTTCTAGGAAAGCCAGTGGAAGGCTGGCGTCGCCCTAAAATGTGGGGATATTTAAAGGACTCGGGACGCTGGCCTCTGTCGGATTACTTTAGCCTGAACGTCTCGGATGAAATCAAAGCAAAATACGCGCTTGACCAAAATGCCGCTTTCATAGAAAACATTTGCGAAGCTCCGGAAGACGACGACACAAACTATACTGTTACCGGTTTGGCTATAATGAAAAAGCACGGAGCTAGTTTTAGCCCTGCTGATGTTGCTGAGTTTTGGATGCAGAATATACCCATATTGCATACTTGCACCGCCGAACGCGCAGCATATAGAAACTTCGTTCTTCAGATCCAGCCACCACTATCCGCTACTCGCCGAAATCCTTACCGTGAGTGGATAGGGGCTCAAATCCGCGCGGATTTCTTTGGGTATGCAGCCCCGGGAGACCCCGCCACCGCTGCAGATTTTGCTTGGCGAGATGCCAGCATCTCCCACGTTAAAAACGGCATTTACGGCGAGATGTGGGTGGCGGCTATGATAGCGGCGGCATTTGTGTCTGAAAACTCAGAGCAGATAATCCAAGCAGGGCTTTCTCAAATACCAGAAAAAAGCCGGCTTTATGAAAGTATAAACACAGTTCTCGATTGGCACAGGGAAGGGATATCATATGATGATGCCGTTGACCGTTTGCACCACCTTTGGGATGAAAATAGCGGGCACGGCTGGTGCCATACTATTAGCAATGCAATGGTCGTAGCTATTGCACTTTTGTGGGGCGAGGGAGATTTTGGGCTTTCTATTTGCAGGGCAGTTCAGGCGTGTTTCGATACTGACTGCAACGGCGCTACCGTCGGCTCCATAGTCGGTGCTCTGCGAGGCGCTTCCAATTTGCCTTTAAAATGGACTGCTCCGATTAATGATACTCTGAATACAGGGGTAGCTGGATACCATAAAGTCCGAATATCCGATCTCGCCAAAGAAACACTGGAAATCGTGGAGCTAATTCAAACGGGATGAAGCAAAATCTCCGCAAAAGAGCTATCAAACTTCTGTTCATTACTTCTTTAAGCGATATACTCTTTCCACCAAAGTGCAAAGTTCATTAGGAACCAGGCGTGCGGACCCTTACCGGATGAAAGCACATAATCAATTTCGGCCTTATCGAAATAATCGGTTTCGTTGCAGACATCGGTGAGTTCTTTTCTAATCATATCGCCAAGCCTGTCATAAAACCATTCATAAACAGGAACTCCGAAGCCCTGTTTTGGGCGATCTATCAGTTCATCAGGGATCAACCCCCTCGTGGCTTTCTTCAACAGCGGCTTAGTTACATTCCCATCGATTTTCATTTTCGTGGGAATACTCATAACAAGCTCGACAAACTTGTGGTCAAGAAAAGGCACGCGTCCTTCTAAGCTAACGCCCATGCTCATTTTATCAACTCGCATCAACAGCAGTTCGGGTAGCCTATGGTTTAGGTCTAGATATGTCATCCAATTCAAATCGGATTGTTCCCAAGCTTTCTGTTCAAAGCGCTCTCGGATAGGCTTAATAGCTTCCCAAGACGTGTAGCCTTTAAACTGCTTCCGCAGTCTCGGTGATAGCAGCCGCTTTTTGAATGTCTCAGTAAAAGCTTCTGCTCCTCCCCAGAACAATGGCAATCCCGCTTTTGAACGGCGTAGCACTTCATATTTGAAACTCCGCTCTAGGCCACAAACTTGCATAAACCCCATTCCGAGTTTAGAAATTAGCTTCGAGAAGGGATTGCGGTTCAATTTTTCAAGTTTCAACAAAGACATCCATAACGGATAGCCGCAGAAAAGTTCATCGGCGCCTTCGCCTACTTGGCATACGATAACACCATTATCTCTGGCCAATTTTGATACATAATAAACTGGAACGCAGACAGGATCGGCAATTGGCTCGTCCTGCAAGCGCACCATCGAGGGAAGGAAATCGATCAAATCGTCTTGGGACAACAATAGTTCGTGGTGTTCAGCGTGCACCAAATCAGCCATTTTCCGGGCGTAATGCACTTCGTTTCTGTAAGAGCTATATTCCCCTTGATATCCAATGGTGAACGTTTTCACATTGCTGGTTTCTCCTTCGGAGAACAAAGCGGCATTTGTACTGGAATCGATTCCGCCGGAAAGAAAAACCCCTACAGGCACATCGCTTACTTTTCGTAAGCTGACCGAAGTCCTAAGCTCACACATTAGACGCTTAATAATTTCGTCTTCAGGCACTTCTACCAGCGGCTCTGCAAAATCCCAAACATCCCAATAACGTTCTTGCTTAATATCGCCGTTTTCATTTATCCGCATCCAAGTGCCTGGTGGCAGTTTCATAATGCCGTAAAAAAGTGTCTGTGGCGCTGGCGGAATCAAAAAAGAAAGGTAGTGGTAAAGTGCGGTTTCATGGACTTTTCGTTCCTGGTCCGGATCCCGAATCAAAGCTTTTATTTCACTTGCAAAGTTGATTCGCCCATGATGGAAAGAATAATACAATGGTTTGATGCCGATTCTATCTCGAACAAGCCATAGTTCACGCGTTTTTGCGTCCCAAAGCGCAAATGCAAACATACCCCTGAAACGGTGGATCGAATCTATGCCCCATTCCTCAAAAGCGTGAAGAATGACTTCTGTATCCGAGTGGTCAGTTTTCCAAATGTGGTTTCCAGTTTCCTCTAGTTCTGTGCGAATAGCCGAGTGATTATATATTTCACCGTTGAAGACCACCCACAAGGTGCCATCTTCATTCGACATTGGTTGAGAAGCAGCTTCTGAAAGGTCGATAATAGCCAAACGCCTATGCCCGAGCCCTATTTTGCCATCATTAGATAACCATATTCCTTTTCCATCCGGACCGCGGTGAGCCATTTCATCGCGCATTTTTACGATCAGGGATTCTGTGACTTGAAAAGGGCTATCCTTGAACGAAAAAGAACCAACTATACCGCACATAAGAGCATTTTTCCGAAACCATTAATAATTTTGATATGAAGAAAAAATAGATATATGTTGAAACGTTTTAATATTCAAATATGGGTAATTTCTACTGGGGCAAATGTTTCGGCTATTAACTCTGCAGCTATACGTCTGTGACATTTATCGGGTTCCGGCTCTGAGCAAAGCAGACACACTGTTTCCTTAGATAAAAGTGCTGCTGAAACTTTTTCTACAGAGCGTCTCGATTCTATAAGTTTACGATAAGCCGATTCATATTCATCAAAGGATTTGTTTTTATGATATGTATCTCGAATTTGTTTTGTGGGTGCAAAATGCGGCCAATATTGATAATTTATTCCAAACAAAGAAAGGAAATACTCCAAATCCTCAGCTTTAGTATATCCAGCTAACTGCCCTTTATTATTTAATCTAATATCAGCAATAAGGGTCACGTTATTATTTTTAAGTAACGAAAAAAAAACTTTCGCGCTTTTTTTTACAAAACCAATTGTATATAGCTTGCGTTGGATCATATTGAAAATGACATTTGAATTAAAAATGGTACTGTTCTAGCGTCCTCTGTTTCGCCGTTCGCTCTAATATGATCAATTTTAAAATCATAATTTTCTATTCCTTCAATCTTTTTATTTAGTAGAGAGTTTGCTATCAACTTATGCCTATGGCAGTTTGCAGGATCTTCTTCTGAGCACATCAGGGCGGTTTTATGTGTTTTAGCGATTTCTATCAGCCTATTTATGCCCATTTCAAATGTTTTGTCCTTATAAAAACTTTCATAGATCCTTTGTCCAGCGCTGTTTTCTAGTTTCGGTCGCAATCCTCCTAGTTCATTGCCTAACCAAAAATATTTGATATTCCTCTTACCTAAGGCATTTTGCAAAGCGTTCTTATCAAAATCCTTATTGTAACTTTTGGGAATGCTACGAATGTCAATCAAACAATCAATCCCAAACTTCGTTAACAATTCCATAAAGTCATCCAGTTTTTGGTTTGAATGGCCGATGGTGAAAAAGTGAACTTTAACCAGATTTTTGTTGATATCTTTTTTCATCATTATACATAGTCTGAAAAATCGTATTCGAAATCAGCATAACAATTTCCGTTTAGCCAATCCGGAAAAGTAAATATACCCGATACTTGGAAATGATTCTTATTATTATACAGCCTCGTTATTCCTATTCTGATTAAAGTTTCCTTCCCTTGAAGTTGTTCGATCAATGTTTTTTCCGTATATTCTCTATTACGCTTCCATAAATATTTTGCGTAAGCGAGAAAATTGGCATCTGTAACTGGTAAGCGAAAATGTTCTTTTCCTTCAGCATCAACAAAACTCACTCGGCATTTGATCTTTTTACTTTGCAAAGTCACAGGCATTTCTATAATTTCTTTGCATCTAACTAATAGTATTGATCGGTTCTGATCAATTAAAATCTTTTCTTTATTAAAGGATGACTCTACTGAAGGAGCTAAAATCCTTCTTATTTCATCAGCTGTTGGTGTTTTGACTAACCTCGGTGGCGTATTTCCATCAATTATCCAGTCTTCTGTATGAAACGCTGATTTAGGATCAGGTTTGATGAAATCGAGCTCGTTTATAACTAAAGGCTTTATAACAGGGATCCCGTCGTCAGCAAATAAATAATCCTTCTTAATTCCAGGCCTTTCTGGATATTTTATAAGTGGGCGTATAAACTTTTTATATTCTAAATCAAGCCCGCTTACACAAACAAAACCATCGTACATTCGAGTGACACCAGTTGTTAAAAATTGTCTTTTCATTTCAGTTTTTATCCTTTCGTAAAGTTTTGAGCGTATAAATCGCAATAAAGTCTTGCTAATAAGCTCTGAAACATTTACGACAAAAGATAGTCTGGGGTTGCATTTATAAAAAATATAGCCGTATTTAAGGTTAACTGCTACTAAAATGCGGGCTTTTAGCGTTTTTGCAAAAAGACACTTTTTTAGGCTTATGCAAAGGACTTGATAATGAAAAGCAACTTTGGCGATCGTAATTTTAATATGCCTTACACTGCAATATTCCCTGTAAATACCTCAACTGCCGGGCCGGTCATACTCACATGGTCATTACCCAGCCATTCGATGAAAAGATCGCCTCCAGGTAAGTGAACGGTGACTTTCCTTCCCGTTTTGCCGTTCAGGTTCGAAGCCACAGCTGATGCGCAGGCCCCAGTTCCGCAAGCGGGAGTTATGCCGGCGCCGCGTTCCCAAACCCGGACTTTGATCTCCTTCGTGTTAAGCACCTGAACAAACTCAACATTTGTCCGCTGTGGGAATAAACGATGGTTTTCAACTAGAGGACCGATTTTTTCTACCGGAAACGTGTCAACGTCATCTTCGAATATCACACAGTGTGGGTTCCCCATTGATACACAAGTGACTTCGAACTTCTTTCCGTCAACTTTAATGGTTTCTCCAATCACTTTATCCGCTGAGCCTGAAGAAGTAGGAGCCATGGGAATTTCCGATCGGCTAAACCGAGGCTTCCCCATGTCAACCCTCGCCGAAACCACCTTGCCTTCTTCAACAGTCAATTTGATTGTTTTTATTCCTGCAAGTGTTTCAACGGTCAGCGGGTTATCGCGGTTTATGCCTCGGTCGTAAACAAACTTTCCAAAGCAACGGATTCCATTACCGCACATTTCTGCTTCAGAGCCGTCAGGATTGAACATTCGCATCCGGACATTCGCTACACGCGATGGCAAAACCAAAATCAATCCGTCTGAACCTATGCCAAAATGTCGGTCGCATAAACTTTTTGCAATGTCCGGCAGCGCCTCCTCTGCCAGTTTCTCGCGAAATCCGTCCACGACCACGAAATCATTGCCTAGGCCGTGCATTTTCGCGAACTCCATAAAGCTATTCCTCCGCAGATAACGCTTCTACTATTTCAGTTTCAGCAGAGCTCTCTTCGGACTCTTCTTTCTCGTCTCGTTGGGCCAACTTTATTGGCCTTGAAGGCACAACAGAGGCGATGGCGTGCTTATAAATAAGTTGCGTCGGCTTACCCGGGCTTTCCAGCAAAATCGTGAACACGTCAAAGCCTCGCACATGACCTTTCAACTGAACTCCGCCAATTAGATAAATGGTGACGTTGACGTTTTCTTTCCGAGCCTGATTGAGGAACACATCCTGTAAGTTCACTTGATTTTTATTCATTATTTATGCTCTCCTTTTTCGCCCCGGTTTATTCTGCTCCGAGGTCTTTCTGGCGGACGAGCACCGCCAATTATCGGCTAAAGTTAGATGACGCCTGAGTGGACTCTATTTGTTCCCATCACTTAATTTTTAACGCTCAAACATTTATATATTTCCGCGGCAACTTCCTTCGCTGAACGATTGGCAACATCAATCCAATTTATTCGGTTGTCTGCTCGGAACCAAGTCAATTGTCGTTTGGCAAAACGCCTAGTATTGCGCTTGAAAAGCGAAACCGCTTCACTGAGGCTGATCTCGCCTAGAACGTGCCTAGCCAGTTCTTTATACCCCAGTCCCTGCATCGCAACACATCCAGGATCTACTTTAGATAACAGCGTTTGGACTTCTTCTAATAAACCTTTTCGCATTTGATCTTCGATCCGTGCTTCTATCCTGGAATATAAAGCGGAACGGTCCATGGTCAAGCCGAATATCACAGAATTAGGAAAGTTTGGCGGTCGCTCGTCTTCTTTATAAACAGCAGATGCTCTCTTGCCCGTTATTTCGAATATTTCAAGAGCTCTGATAATTCTTTTCAAATCTTTAGGATGAAGTTTTGCGGCTGTGTCTGGATCTATCTTCGCCAATTGATGGAGAAGACCTTCGCCACCTATTTTACTTGCTTTAGCGGCTATCCTTGCCCTTATTTCTGGATTCGGCGGAATCGAGGTTGTGCCTAATCCGTCTAAGGCGGCTTTAACATACAATCCGGTGCCGCCTACCACCAACGGAAGCTTCCCTCGTCTCGCAATATCGCGTATGGCGGCACACGCCATCTGTTCAAATCGCCCAGCACTGAAACCTTCGGATGGATCGGCTACATCAATTATGTGAAACACTGCCTGTTCTCGTTCTTCCACAGTCGGCTTCGCCGTTCCAATATCCATGCCCCTATAAACAGCCATCGAATCGGCAGATACTATTTCTGCCGGAATCATTTTCGTTAGTTCGATTGCTACGGCCGTTTTGCCTGTTGCGGTGGGCCCGACGATTGCCGCAACGCGCTCATCGCTCATAACTTTTTGAGTATAACATATGGACAAATGGCGAACAATTGCATTTGAAATTGCCCTGACAACCCATTTTAATAAATAAGCTCGCATCTCAAAGTCAATAATTCAGTTCGTAGCCATAAATCCGAATTATCAGAGAGGTTTCATCTCTGCCCAGTTCAAGCCGCTTTTTATGTCCACTTTAAGAGGAACATTCAGTTGGAAAGCGCCTTCCATTTCTTCTTTGACTGTTGCCGAAAATCTTTCCGTCTCTCCTGCTGGAACCTCAAAAACAAGCTCATCGTGCACTTGCATAATCATAGCGCAATCCCCATACTCTTGATGAAGCCGCCGATGGACTTTTATCATCGCTAGTTTCATAATATCCGCTGCTGTGCCTTGTATGGGCATATTTACAGCAGCCCGTTCAGCGAATTGACGAAGGTTGTAGTTCCCGCTCTTTACATCGGGTAAATATCTGCGCCTTCCATGCAAAGTAGTTACATAACCCTTCTGTTTGGCCCAAGCTACTGTTTCATCTGCATACTTGCGAACCCCGGGAAACCTGGCAAAATAGTTTTCAATCCAGTCCTTTGCTTCTCGAGGTGTTATTCCAAGTTGTTGCGAGAGGCCAAAATCACTCATGCCGTAAATCACTGCGAAATTAGTGGTTTTTGCCATGCGCCTCATATCAGGTGTGACTTCAGATTCCGCGCAGCCGTAGAGCAAAGTCGCTGTGTAAGTGTGAATATCCTCGTCATTTTGAAATGCACGCAACATTTCTTCATCTTTGGTAACGTGCGCCAAAATTCTAAGCTCTATCTGCGAATAATCAGCCGATACAAGCACCTTGCCTTCAGGGGCTATAAATGCTCTCCTTATTTCCCGCCCTAGCTCTGTCCTTATGGGGATGTTCTGTAAATTGGGATCACTGCTAGATAGCCGCCCCGTCGCGGTAACCGCTTGATTAAGGGATGTGTGAACACGGCCAGTTCGCTCGTTTATTAACTTCGGAAGGGCATCAGCATAGGTCGATTTGATCTTTACTAGCTCACGGTATTCAAGTATTTTTCTTACTATAGGATATGAGACTGCCAACGATTCCAATATGGCTGCATTGGTAGAATAATCCCCGCTCTTTGTCTTCTTTTTTACTTCAGCTTGAAGTCCGAGCTTTTCAAATAGAACAAATCCCAGCTGTTTTGGAGAGCCGATGTTGAACTCCATTCCAGCTTCCGCATATATTTCGCTCGTCAATGCCTCTATTCGCTCTTTCAGCTTTCCAGATAAGTGCGAAAGTGAATCCGCATCGACCAGGAATCCTCTTAGCTCCATTTCCGCTAATATTTCAATCAATGGAACTTCTATGTCCGTAAGAATCGTATCAAGATTGTCAAATTCTATTTTTTTTATTAGCTCTTTCTCCAAAGCCAATATCGCCGACGCGGCCGCGCAAGCATCCAAAGCTTTTTTGCCATTTTCTCTGTCTTCTTCAAATAGAGTTTGTTGTTCACGGGATTCTTTTGCAATAGGTATCTCAGTTCCCAAGTGAATCCTTACCATATCTTCCAAACCATAACTGCTCTTTCCGGGATCGAGGCAATAACCAGCGAGCATCGTATCGAAAGCCACACCTTTCATGCGAACGCCGTTCCGAAGCAAAACTGTGAAATCGGGTTTTAAATCATGCCCGATTTTTTTAATTGCAGGGTTTTCCAAAAAATTTTTCAGTTCTTGGAAATGAACTCGATATCCGGTGTCCCCGACATTTTGCCCGTTTTGAATCCGGGCGTAAAAAGTGTTGCCAGAATCCACAGCGAAAGCCATTCCGTAAATAACGGCATCGGCCAACTTGCCGTTAGAAACGTCCGATCTGATTGCAGTTTTACCTGATAATAATGCCTTCTCCAGAAAATCTTTGAGATCAGCAGGTGATTCTATTATCTTGCTTGTGACTGTGCTAAAACTTGATGTCGTTTCTTTTGAAACATCCGCGCTATTCGCATCGGACAGGCGTTTAAGAAGAGTTGTAAATTCTAGATCAGCCAATATTTGCTTAAGTGACTCATTATCAATTCCATTCCATCGCAAATCTTCGATACTCAAACCTAGAGGGACATTTTTGACAATCGTTACAAGCCGCTTGCTTTGAAATGCCGAATCACGACCTTCCTCCAAAAGTTTTCGGACTCGGTCGGGCTTGAGTTCATCTATATGGCTGTATATTCCCTCAAGCGAACCGAACTGTTTCAAAAGTGAAATGGCTGTTTTCTCGCCAATTCCAACTACTCCCGATATATTGTCTGATGGATCGCCTTTCAACGCTTTAAAATCGATCATCTGCTCCGGCAAAAGCCCAAAACGAGCTTCGACTGCCGAAGTGTCGTATTCAACCGTGTCTGATACGCCTTTGACATTTTGGACGACCTTCACATAAGGGGATACAAGTTGCAGTGAATCCAAGTCACCTGTGACGATAACCAACTCGTGTCCATTTTTTTCAGCTTCTGCCGCAATAGTGCCGATGATGTCATCAGCCTCAAATCCTGGTATTTCCAGCATTCTAAATCCCATAGCTTTTACAATTTTGCGGGCGGCCTCCGCCTGGCTAACTAGGTCTTCCGGCGTTTCAGGGCGATGCGCTTTATAATCCGGGAACTCATCGTGCCTAAAAGTTTTGGCGTGTGCATCGAATGCTGCACACACAGCGTCAGGCTTGACGTTCTGCACGATGTATAAAAGCATATTCGTGAATCCGTAAAGCGCATTTGTAGGCCTGCCATCGCGAGTAGACAGATGGGGCATTGCGAAAAATGCGCGGTATAGCAAACTGTTTGCATCTATTGCGACAATTTTCATTTTACTAAGCGATTGACATCGAAACCTTTCATAGTTATAATCTCTTTTACGCCGAAGTGGCGGAACCGGTAGACGCGGCGGTCTCAAAAACCGTTGCCCGCGAGGGCATGAGGGTTCGACTCCCTCCTTCGGCACCAATACTTTTATCCTCAGCACTACCTTGTTTTTCTAGTTTTATCAAGCTCAGAAATCTCTTCCAGTGCATATTTTCACTTCATCAAAAGCAAGCCATTTGATAACTCATCGCGGGCGTTAAAAACAAACTAGGCTTCGTTATCTGGAAAGTATAACTCAAATATATCCTCTAGCCAATATCAATCTCATTCACTGTCTGCAGGTTATACAGCCAGTAAAGTGGAAAATTGTATTGTTCTATAGAGAAAAAGGGTGTTTCCCTTATGCCATACAAGGATCTGCGGGATTTTATAACAGCTTTGGAAAAAGCCGGAGAATTGCTTCGTGTTAACGAGCCGGTCAGCCCCGATTTGGAAATCACCGAATTAGCCGACCGATCGATGAAGTCAAATGGCCCGGCACTTTTATTCGAGAAACCTGTGGGGCACAATATCCCAGTGCTCGTGAATGCCTTTGGCTCTGCAAAAAGAATGGCTATGGCCTTGGGAGTCAATAATATCGAGGAAATTGCAACTCGAGTCGGTTCTTTATTGCATTTGCGTCCGCCTTCTGGGATCATATCGAAACTAAAAATGCTGCCCGATTTGATTGAACTGAGTGCAACTTCGCCTAAAAAAATTAACTCAGCTCCCTGCCAAGAAATCGTTTTGGATGGCAATGAGGCATCTCTAGACTTTCTGCCGATTTTGAAGTGCTGGCCTCTGGACGGTGGGCCTTTTATCACTCTTCCAATAGTTATCACAAAAGATCCGAATACTGGCGCAAGAAATCTAGGAATGTATCGATTGCAGGTGTTCGATTCCAAAACAACTGGCATGCACTGGCACACCCATAAAATAGGCGCAAAACACTACGCGGAATATGAAAAACTAGGTAAAAGGATGCCAGTTGCCGTGGCAATAGGCGGAGACCCTGTCGTCATTTATTCTGCAACAGCTCCTCTTCCTGAAGGAATAGATGAATTAGCCTTTGCCGGTTGGATACGAGGCAAACCTGTAGATATCGTTCCCTGCAAGACGATAGACCTTTACGTTCCCGCCTATTCTGAAATTATTCTAGAAGGTTATGTTGAACCTGGTGAACGCCGGACAGAAGGACCTTTCGGCGACCATACGGGTTATTATTCAATGCCCGATGAATATCCCGTATTTCACATCACCTGTATAACCCACAGAAAGAATCCAATTTATCCGGCGACTGTTGTCGGAAAACCGCCTATGGAAGACTGCTGGATTGCAAAAGCCACTGAGCGTATTTTTTTGCCTTTGTTGAAAATGCAACTGCCCGAAATTGTAGATATTAATCTACCGGTAGAGGGCGTTTTCCATAACTTGGCTATTGTATCCATTCGCAAACAGTTTCCTGGACACGCCCGAAAAGTTATGCACGCTTTGTGGGGCTTGGGACAACTGGCTTTCACCAAAATAATAATCGTGGTTGAAGATCACGTTAACGTTCAAGACATTGGTGAGGTCCTTTGGAGGGTGGGAAATAATATAGATCCGCGACGCGACATCGAATTGGTAGATGGGCCGGTTGATGTCCTAAACCACGCGTCTCCTTTCCAAAACTATGGTTCAAAAATGGGAATAGACGCTACACGCCCTTGGCCACAAGAAGGCTTTAACCGTATTTGGCCGCCGGATATAGAAATGCCAAGTGAAATCGTCGCTAGAATGAATTCGCTCGCAGAAAAGATAGGGCTCCCAATTAAAGAGGCGATAAAATGAACAGTCAGCTACCTCGCAGAATCGTTGTCGCGGTTACCGGTGCAAGCGGCATGCTATATGCGGCATCTTTTTTGAAGTTCGCCGCAGAACATTTCGAAACAGTGTATCTCGTTGTTTCGGAAAATGCCGTTGACATCATCCGTCAAGAAACCGGCTTCAACGATATCCTCAATGCCGTTCCGGGGGAACTTGCTCTTAACGTCACGAAGCTCGATCCCGGAGACATTTGGTCTGCTCCTGCCAGCGGATCCCATTTTTATGAAGGGATGGTTGTCATTCCTTGTTCTATGGGAAGCCTGGGGCGCATAGCCGCCGGAGTTTCCGAAGATCTCATCACTCGAATTGCAGACGTTTGCCTAAAAGAACGCAGAAAACTGGTGCTGGCAGTTCGGGAAACACCCTATAGCATCGTTCATCTTAGGAATATGACAGCGTTGGCGGAAGCCGGAGCTATTATTCTTCCTGCAAGCCCCGGTTTTTACCATAATCCGAAAGATTTCGCCGGCCTCGCTGATTTTATTACAGCCAAAATCGCAGCGCAATTCGGATTCCGCATTAAAAATATGCCGGAGTGGACCGGTTCTGCCCGATGAAGTTTTCATTTTGCGAACGGCTTATAACTTTTGGCAGGTTGGTTAAATTTGAACACACCGTTTTTGCCCTGCCGTTCGCTCTCGCATCGGCTGTTACCGCTGCTAAAGGGATCCCAGCCGGAAAGATTTTATTTTGGATTTTGCTCGCTATGGTTGGGGCGCGAACTTCTGCAATGGCATTTAACCGCATAGTTGATGCGGAATACGATCACAGAAATCCTCGTACCTCCAACAGAGAAATCCCCACAGGAAAGGTTTCCCTGTTCGAGGCAGGTTCCCTTGCTGTTTTAGGTGCGGCCGCTTTGGTCTACGCCGCAAATCGGTTGAACTCGTTAGCTTTCATCCTTTCACCGGTCGCCTTGGCTGTTATCTTAGGTTATTCATATACAAAAAGATTTACGAGTCTTTCACACATCGTCCTTGGTTTAGCCTTAGGGATCGCGCCCGCAGGCGCTTGGATTGCCGTGAAGGGCACTATAGAAGTGCCGCCGGTTATCTTGGCGGCAGCTGTAATTTCTTGGACAGCTGGTTTTGATATACTATATTCGTTGCAGGATATAGAGTTTGACCGAAAAGAAAAACTTTTTTCTCTGCCTGCACGGTATGGAGCTAAAAAATCTATGCAATTCGCTCGGTCGCTGCACGCAGCTATGGTAATTCTGCTTGCGGCTTTTGGGGCAGTGTCAGGTTTGGGGCCAATTTACTACGCAGGCGTAGCATTTGTCGGTGCGTTCCTATTGCGTGAACACAAGATAGCTCGTGCAGACGACCTGAGCACAATCAATGCCGCATTTTTTGTGATGAACGGCTATGTCAGTATTGTTTTTTTCATATTTACCTTCCTTTCGGTGTTGGTTGAAAAGCTTTGACCGTTTCTGATATCTTCAAAAAAATAGAAGCCGGAAAACGGCTGGATTTTGACGACGGAGTGCGTTTATTCGAATCCGTGGATATCACCGGAATAGGCGCGGCGGCAGACAGCGTTAGACGCAAGCTTAATGGCAAACGGACCTATTATGTAGTCAACGGGCATATTAATTATACCGACATTTGCGCCAACAGGTGCGCCTTCTGTGCATTTTCAAGGGATGAATGCGACCCCTCAGGATATTTGATGAGCGTAGACGATATCCTCGAGAACGCTCGGGAAATGTACGCTAAAGTAAGGCCAACGGAGTTTCACGTTGTTGGAGGATTGCATCCGGGATTGAATCTCGAATATTACCTCGAAATGCTTAGAATACTCAAGAATGCTTTTCCCGACGTTCATATTCAGGCTTTCACGGCAGTCGAAATTGCACATATAGCGGAAAAGGCCGGCATTTCAATAAAAGATTGCCTGGAACTGCTCCGCGAAGCTGGACTGGGTTCGTTGCCGGGAGGTGGAGCTGAAGTTTTTTCCGATAGAGTCCGGCGCGTTTTATGCCCTGAAAAACTCTCAGCCGATGGCTGGATTCATGTAATGCGGACAGCCCATAAAATTGGCATTCGCTCTAATGCCACAATGCTTTATGGGCACGTTGAAACAATAGAAGAGCGCGTAGACCATCTATTGAGACTCCGGCGACTTCAGGATGAAACCGGGGGGTTTATGTGCTTCATACCACTGCGTTTTCACTCTGAAAACACCCGTTTGCCCGGCATCGAACCTCCTCTAAGGGGTGTCGAAGATCTCAAAATGATTGCAATATCCAGATTGATGCTCGACAACTTCCCCCATATAAAGGTATTCTGGATTATGTTCGGGCTGAAACTGGCACAGGTCGCCCTGAACTTCGGCGCAGACGATTTCGATGGCACAGTAGTTGAAGAAAAGATAACCCACCGGGCAGGCGCTGACACTCCCAATGGGCTCAGCGTGTCTGAAGTGCAAAAACTGATTTCCGACGCCGGTTTTCAGCCTGTTGAACGAAATACGCTTTATGAGGAAATAATTCGTGACGGTTTTGGGAATTTTGCCGTATCTTAATGTGAAACCCCTTACATACTGTTTCGAAAACTGCCATCTGCCGAAAGGCTGGTCTCTAAATATCGCTCCGCCGGCAAAGCTGGCCGAAATGCTTCATCGAGGGACAATCGTTGCCGCTCCGGTTTCAAGTTTTGAGGTGATTCGCAGCAGTGACCTTTGTGCTGTCCCTGGAATTTGTATATCCTCGCCAGGCAGTGTCAAAAGCGTCTTGCTTTTGAGCCGTGTGCCGTTTAATAGAATCAATTCTGTGGCGCTCGACAGCGGATCGCTGACAGGCGCGGCAATCACTAAAATACTCCTTAAAGAAAAGTTTGGGATCTCTCCAGAATATATAAGCATAGAACCTAATCCTTCGGAAATGCTAAGAAATGCCGACGCAGTTATGGTCATAGGAGATACTGCTCTTACCTTCAATCCTGTTGGATTGCGGAAAATTGATCTAGGCGAAGCTTGGCTCGAGCTCACAGGGTATCCGGCAGTCTTCGCTTTATGGGCGGGAAGAAAGGACCTTCTTACGCCAGAAATCGCTTGCCATTTGATCGAAGCAAAAAAACAAGGATTGAATAATTTGGAGATTATTGTCAATTCCGAATCGCAAAAGCTGGGAATACCGCGATTTATTGTTAGGGAATACCTTGCAAGCAATATTAATTATGATCTGGGCGAGGCAGAAATCGCTTCTTTAAAAGCATTTGCTGAACTAAGCCGTGAGCACGGCTTGATCCCTAAAAACACTGGCAAAATTGAGTTCTGCAGTGTCACTTGAAGAAATAATCAAGCAATCGTCTACCGGGGCGAAAAGGCTTTCAAAGGACGAAATAGAGGCCATTTTTCTGTTTGATAGGTTGGCATACCTCGGCAGTATGGCAAACAATGTAACAAATCGCCTTCACCCTGAAACCTATCGCACTTATATCGTTGACCGCAACATCAATTATACAAACATCTGCGTTTCCGGCTGTCGGTTCTGTGCTTTTTATCGCGCGGCGCATAGCCCAGACGCTTATGTCCTTACAGAGGAACAGATAGTTCAGAAAGTGCAGGAAGCTGTAGGATGCGGCGCTGTCCAGATTCTAATGCAAGGTGGGCTTAACCCCGCCTTGCCTTTCGATTACTACACGAGCATATTAAAGGCGATCAAGTCGCGCTTCGATGTCCAAATCCATTCGTTTTCCGCGCCAGAAATAGTCTTTTTTTCAAAAGTTTTCGGCAAAACCATCAGGGAGATTCTTTTTCTTCTAAAAGAAGCGGGTTTGGATTCACTTCCGGGTGGTGGAGCTGAAATACTTTCCAATAGAATCCGCAATGTTGTTAGCCCTCATAAATGCACTGCTGATGAATGGATAGCCGTAATGGAAACAGCCGCCCAATTGGGCTTGCAGGCTACTGCCACGATGATGTTTGGCCATCTCGAAAGCTTCGCCGACCGTGCCGAGCATTTGGTGAGAATCCGAGAACTCCAAGATAAGACAAATGTTTTTACGGCATTTATTCCGTGGACTTTCCAACCCGGCAATACAATGCTTGGAGGTTCTCCAGCGAGCGTATGCGATTACCTGAAGACGCTTGCAATCAGCCGCTTGGCTTTGGATAACATACCTAACATACAAGCTTCGTGGGTGACGCAAGGCTTGGAAATAGCTCAAATAGCCCTTCATTTTGGCGCCAACGACTTGGGCAGCACAATGTTGGAAGAAAACGTGGTTGCATCCGCCGGAGTGGCTTTTTCAGCTAGCGCCGAAGAACTTGAGGCAAGCATACGTGCTGCCGGTTATATTCCCGCTCGGCGAAAAACTAATTACGAAATTATAATGGGATCCGATTTTAATTTTTCTTCTTGACTTCCGGTTTAAAGGCTTGGAAAATTGGCAGAAAGCTAATCTCTTGCCTGTATTGATGCCAAGGCTTGAACTCGCCTTTAGGAATGGAAGCAAATATATAAACAGTTGGACCGCGTTCCTCAAATGCAGTGCGCGGAAGAAGCCTTTCGTTGACTCTCACGAATGCATCGCTGTGTTGGTCTCCATTTTCACCAAGCCAATAATTAACTTCAATCGGCCTTTCTGAAAATGGCGCGTCGTTTCCTGCTGTCGGTTTTGGTACGCCAAATATCCCTAATACAGCCCCGGTGTCCAAGTTTTTCCAGGCTCCTGAAAATGGTATGCCGGTGATTAAAGGCTCTATTCGTTTCGGATCATCGGCCGCTGCCTGCAAGAAATAGAAGTAATTATTCAGCTTTAAAATATCCGTATCGAGATTGTACAGAGCTTCAAACCTTGCTGTGAACCAAGGTTTTTTCTCAAATATGTCGAACGTGCAATAGCCTAAAAATCTCCTATACCCCTCGGCTTTTTGTTCTTCTGTAGGCGAAAACTCGACTCCAACCACAACGCGATTTAGGAACTTGCTCATATAATATGATATTTCTCGCAATTTGTTTGGTCGGATCCAAGCCTTGCCCGAAGTGGTGTTTTGTTCGATTAGCATCTCAACCTTACCGATTTCGATATCCCCAATTTTTATTGACTCGATTAGTTCGCCGCTTTGGCTCATTTTACTTAACTTGATGACTCCATTGTCAAAGGCGAACTCAGATCTGGCCATTCCTTTTACAAATTCCCCTGTTGGTTCAGCGAAATTGCTCGAACGCCCCACTAACATATAGTAAGTTTCGGTCTTGCCTGCACCGAGTGTGGCTTCAAAAACTAGTTCATCGCCTTCGCTTATGTTTTTCGAATTGTCAGAATCCAATATTTCGAAATATACTGGACGGTCTTTTGTGTCCAAAAGTGTTAGGGCAGAAATGCCTATTTCCCGATTTTGCGGAATAATAGGTGTCTCGCGCAAAGGTATTATCACGACTTTCTTTTCAGCTAAAGGAGATCTGCTAAAAACGCCTATGGGAACTCTATAGAAATCAGCTGATTGTGAAGTGCTTTCCCAATCTTTTGAACGTAGATAAGTTATTATCTGTATTTTGTTGTCCGACCTATCGGCCTCGATTAGTTTTTTTTCAGGATCCAACGTTACAGATAAATAATGTGCGCCGGGATCGATTTTCGTCTTGAAAGCTACTGTCTGCACAGGACCTGGGCGTATTTTTGCCTGCTTAAGAAACTGTTCGTCGTTTATTTTGACTGCAATGTCCGTTTCAGCCGGAAGTTTAGTTCCCTTCCCGTATAAAGCCACGTAAACTCCTTCAGGACCGACTGCCGTTGCCGGTTTGTCCACCCCGACTTCACTTGTTTGACCGCTGTGGATGTCGTAAACTAAGCGGTTGACTCTGGATGCCGCCTGTGTCAACTCCAAATAGGGTTCATCATTCTCATTTACTAGGCCGTAGTTGCTGTCTTCAGGAAAACTTTTGGAAATCCCTAAAGCAGGCTGATCAACCCACATGAAGAAACTGGAACCGACTACGTAAGGCAAACTAAAAAGTGTTTTCTGATGAATTTCAAACGCAAGAGCTCGTTCTTTCTGCGTAGCGACTCTTTGTCCGGCTCCGTGCCTGGAAGGCAATTTGGTGTCCAAGGCTGGAAAACTCCATTCGGTTATCATTATTGGGCGCTTCGATTCCTCATGCCAGCGAAGTATGTCCTCTGCAAGCTTCGGTGCAGTTTCATTTTCTAGATCTATAGCACCATACCGATTAAAAGACACTATTTCGCAATATTTCCCGCAGATATCAACTATTTGTGGGGCCGACCCTGCGAATCGGCTCCCGAGCACCATATGGTTCGGATCCGCTTTTTTTATGGAACTGGTGGTTATTGAAAAATATTTTTCCGCAGCAAGCCGAACGAAGTTCTTTTTGTCTTCCATAGCAGCTATCGAATTGCGATTCCATTCATTTGAACTATCGAGTTCTTCCCAAGAGCCGGCTGTAAGATTCCAAGCATCATTGAAATCTGATATTGATCGATATTTAGATTTGAGCATTTCTATAAAAGCTCTCTTGCCGGGAGTGCCCGCCGGAAGCTTTATAGTATCCTCTGCAAGGCCTGTTTCTGTTTTGCTTTTGCCGAACCATTCCAGTTCGTTGTCGATAAAATAGCCAAACAGCCAGGGATCGTCTTTTACCGGAGCGCAAGCTCGGGATGCAATTTCATCGCAGTGCATAGGGAAATCAGGGTGAAAAACATCAGGGAATCCCGTCCAATCAGTCTGGTGAACAAGATAATGTTTCGAAGCGAAAGATGTGCCCAAGTTCAGGTTTTCGGTCCACGCAAGGCCGTGCTTGCGAACAGAAGGCGAGTTGTTTGCTCCGAGAAGATTGAAACCCCAAGCTTTTAGCCTAGACGCGGCGCTGATTGCCCAAGCATTTTCGTCATTCTTGTATTTTTCTCGGACATTTTTGGCATAAGGCGCATATCCCAGTGCCTCACACCAATGCACGTCATAGTTCACATGATCAGTTGCTATGGCAAAATATCCGTTGCCTTCCGGCGTTAATGCCCACCACGTTCGGTTTATTTGGTCGACCCTGAAAAATCCAGTCGGCTTGGATTTGATTTGTTTCCAGCCTCCATACTGGTCTCTATCTTGCACGCTCTTAGGCGTTTCTTGCGCAAATGATGTCGTTAATGTGGCTAAAGATAAAACAAACACCGCAAATAATTGAATTGAACGAAGCATTACTGCCTCCGATGAATATTTGATTGAAGAATTGCTATTATATCAGACGCCGGCCAGTATTAATCTGTTCATTAATTGCCGATTCAATCGACAAAGACATAAAAAGAAAAGCGCATCCAATAGTAATTGTTTGGCTCTTTAAACTAGAGGGTAACTATAATGTGCAATAATACGAGAAGGAATTATGGACGGTCAGCACTTTTTGCCACTTGTATGATGCAAGCAGATCGACGGTATGCGCGTTCCATACACACGGAGTTGAGAACTGATTTGGGCAAATAAAGTGCTGAAAACGAGGTCTGATAAGGCCTCTGAAATCAGAAAGGAGGGCTAGTTGAGGCGCAAACTAGTCCTCCTCTCATTTATTTTTAAACCAATCAAGTTCTTGGCAAACCCATTCGGCAACGCTCTCAGCGGCTTTCAATTTATCTTCTGCAAATGCAAAATCTTCGAGGTCGCCGGATTTTACATCCCTATGGTCAGGAGTTTTATCTGAGGCCTTTTTAACATTCGACGCGATATCTGAAGGCAAATTGAGCCCTTTCATTAAATCTTCGATGCTGCAAGTTTCTGCATCATCTCCACATTTGGCAGTGTAAAGGGCTTTAAGAAAACTTTCAACTGCTATACGAGACTGCAGTCCGCATTCAGAATATGCGCCGCCCGATTTTTTGCTTCGGGCAGTCTCCAGATTCAAAAAGGCTTTGTGCAGCCATCGGTCAAAATCCTGCGTGCTCACGTTTAAATCTCCCCCTTGGAAATCCTGCCTATTTCCATTCCGTCTTCGGCCAAGCGCAATGTTCCAAAAATGATTCGCCTCACCGGCGAAACCGAACTAATCGGCGATAGTACAGTTATTGATCTCTCTATGAAATCTAGCCGTTTTACTATTCCTAACTCGATGTTATTACCCATTGAATCAGCTAGGCCAACAAGAATTCCTATAAAATTCAAGGCAGAAGCCATTATTATATTTTGAACGCCAAAAGCGCGCTGTAACTCTTCAATGTCATATGAATCAGCAGCAGATGCCGAAACAGCGTATATTAAATCGCCGACTACCTCTGCGTGCAAAACCCTTGATTCCAGTATCTCGCTGAGTTTTGGAATGCTTTGCCAAGGTATTGTCTTTCCAGATCCAAGCCAAGTATTCCAACAATCTACTTCATCTAACCGAACTTTGTGTTCGGTTGCGCCTTGAAAGTGTTCATAAAACTTCAATCGACGCCGGGCAGCCCTAATTTCCCTCGGCCTCGTAACTGCGCGGCTCGACGCCTTTAAACGAATAATTTCAAATCCTTCATAACATTTAAATGCTTGAAGTATATGCTCAGACTCGGACTCCCTTTGAATAGCTGCTACATAAGCGGGATGCAATAACTCTGCTTTGTTTAGCTTTAACCTTCGTCCTACAACTCCTTTCACAAATCCTGTGGTATCAACAATAATAATTTCAGCGCCCAGGCTCTTGGCTTCGTCAGCCATTTTTTTTGTTCCAACTACGCATTCTACTATATGTCTGAAAGGCGTCACATCACCGATAAAGTAAGTCCGCCTTGCCTTTATTTCGCTTAAACTGCTGACTTGGTTTTCAATTATTCCCAGCCCAATCGTCCCGGGCGGACCTATATCTGACTGGCCTATATCAGAATCGACTACCGCGCATCTCTTGCCCATAGAAAAAGCCGCGTTCGCCAGTTCTGTGCAAAATGTGGTTTTCCCCGAGTCTGTTTCTCCTATAACGAGCACAATGCCATTGCAGGCGCATAATTTTTCTATGGCGCTTTGCCACTCAGGCGTCTTTGTCATAAGGCTTTATTAAAGCTAAAATAAAATCTTCCTGCTCACTTGACCTTCGAATAAAAGCCTTTGTCGGGCAGGAACATATTGAAACGCAGCTGTTCGAAAACCACTTATTATATATTTGATGATAAATAAGTTTGTAGCACGATTGCGGATTTGCTATACTTTCAAGTATGTTCGACACTTTAAGATCTGACATCAAAGCGGTATTCGCACGCGATCCTGCGGCAAGAAACATATGGGAAGTCCTAACATATGCGGGGCTCCACGCCATAATTCATCATAGGATTGCACATCGGCTCTGGGAATGGAACTTCAAGTTCGCTGCGAGGCTAATTTCTCAGATATCCCGATTTTTAACGGGGATTGAAATTCATCCGGGTGCTAAAATCGGCAAAGGCTTTTTCATAGACCACGGCATGGGAGTGGTTATAGGAGAAACCGCCGAGATAGGCGATAACTGCCTGCTATATCACGGTGTAACTTTAGGCGGCGTCAGCCTTGAAAAGAAAAAGCGCCATCCAACACTTGAAAACAATGTTGTGGTTGCTGCCGGCGCAAAGGTCCTCGGTGCTATCACAATTGGCGAAAACTCTAGAATCGGCGCCAATGCGGTAGTATTAAAAGATGTGCCGCCAAACGCCACGGTGGTCGGTATCCCCGGCCGCGTGGTTGTCTTAAACGGACGAAGAGTGGAAGAGCCGCTGGATCATGGCAGAAATCTCGACCCGGAAATGGAAATGCTCCGTTGCATGCAGCGCAAAATTGAGGAACTGGACCGAAGGACAAGGCAGCTAGAAGAAGGAAAAAAGGATGGGCCTTAGGCTTTACAACACTCTCACCAAAAACATTGACGGTTTTGAGCCAGTTACTCCAGGCAAAGTAGGCATATATTGTTGCGGGCCGACGGTTTATTTCTATGCGCACATAGGCAATTTCCGCACTTACATTTTTGAGGATGTTCTTCGCAGAACGCTCGAATATCTTGGTTACCAAGTAACCCACGTCATGAATATCACCGACGTAGGACACCTAACTTCCGATGCCGATGAAGGCACGGATAAAATGGAAGAAGGCGCACGCCGGGAGGGAAAGACCGTTTGGGAAATAGCTCAGTTTTACACTGACGCTTTTTTTAAAGACTTTGATCTTTTGAACCTAAAGCGGCCTTCGGTGGTTTGTAAAGCAACCGAACACATCGCGGAAATGATTGAACTAACCCAAAAACTGATTGACAGAGGCTTTGCATACGAAACTGACCAAGCTGTATATTTTCACGTTCCCAAATACGAAAAATATACCCAGCTCACTGGCCAGAAGCTTGAAGAAAAAGCCGTAGCTGTAAGAGATGAAGTGCATCAAGACACCCAAAAAAAGCACCCTGCCGATTTTGCGCTTTGGTTCAAAGCAGTAGGCCGTTTCTCCAAACATATCATGGTTTGGGACTCCCCTTGGGGTAGGGGGTTTCCAGGCTGGCACATAGAGTGTTCGGCTATGGCGATGAAATATTTGGGTGAAACTTTCGACATTCACTGCGGGGGAATAGACGCCATTCCCGTCCACCACACCAACGAAATTGCCCAAGCTGAAGCTGCAACGGGAAAGCCGTTTGTAAAATATTGGGTTCACGGCCAATTTTTGCGTGTTGATGGCGGAAAAATGAGCAAATCACTAGGCAATTTATATCTAATTGAGGATATAATAAATCGTAATTTAAATCCTTTAGCTTTCAGATTGTTTTGTTACTCGGCCCTATATAGAGCTCATCTAAACTTTACTTGGGAAGCAATGGAAGCTTCACAAAATGCTCTGGATTCACTATACGCTTTCGTTCGAGAAGCAAAAAGGGCTGCTGATAACGAAGAACCGGAATGGACCGCGTCATACCGCAGCAGGTTCAAAAACGCTTTGGAAGATGACCTAAATATGCCGCAAGCAATGGCTGCCGTTTGGGACCTAATTCGCGAAGCCCGGCAAAGAAACGAACTTAACATTATGCCTACACTGCTGGATTTCGACAAGGTGTTGGGCCTGAAGCTCGATTCAGTTGTTTCTGAAGAACCTCTTGAACCGGAATTGATGAAACTCGTTTTAGAGCGCGAAGAAGCAAGAAAAAACAAAAACTGGGCTCGGGCGGATGAAATCCGAAACATTCTTGCCAAAAAAGGCATTTTGCTTGAAGACCGTCCAGATGGAACCTTGTGGCGCCGCGTAAGCTGAGTAGCTCTCTGAAATGGACTCTAAACCCAATCACTTGTCTGCTTCGATAATTATTTCTACTGCTGCGCTTATTAGCTTGTTCTTGGGCGTGGCGCTTTCAGTTGCGACTAGCAACCGTATTGCCCAAGGCGTAACTGTTTACGGTCAAATCGTCGGAGGAATGACCCGCCAGGAAGCAAAAATCATTCTCTCAAGCTGGGAAACGGAAGCCCTTTCGCGAAAACTTGAAATAAAAGCCCGAAATAAAACCTGGGAAGTCACTCCCGCCCAAATCGGCATTCGTCCAAACATCGAAGAAGGACTCAGACAAGCTTATGCCATTGGCAGGACTGGTCCCCGAATCACCCGTTGGTGGGTTCGTATGGTCCCTGGCCCAAACCGAAACGTCTCACCGCCTGTACTGTTTGAAAAAGCCTTGATCGACCGTTTTTTAATTTCTGTTTCCAAGCAGGTAAATACACCACACAAAGACGCAAAACTGGAAATCCGCAATGGATCTTTCATAGTAATCCCGCAATCAGATGGCGCAGTTCTGGACTCGAAACGCGCATTATCACTTTTGCAAAGTGGAACAATATTTGAGTCTTCTGTATTAGTGTTACCAGTAAATATCGACAAACCTAAAGTAACTACAAACGATTTGCGACGAGTGGATACACTTTTGACTTCTTTCACAACCCGTTTTCCGAATGCCCGAGGCGACAGAGCGCATAATATTCGCTTGGCATCATCAGCCCTCGACGGAATACTGCTTTTGCCCGGTGAAGTTCTATCCTATAATCAACGTGTGGGACCGCGTTTGCCAAGATTTGGTTTTCGTGAGGCCCCAATCTATGTAAACGGTCAAATCGAAAGTGGTCCGGGCGGCGGAATCTGCCAAGTGTCAACGACCCTTTACAACGCAGCCTTACGCTCCGGCCTTCAGATAGTCTCCAGGGACAACCATTCAATGCCGGTGCACTACGTTTCTGCGGGATTCGATGCGACTGTTGCTTATGGATCCACTGACCTAAAAATACGGAACAACCTAAAGAATCCAATTTACATTACATTGAAAACATCATCGAATACAGTAACGGCTTCAATTTACGGCTCTGCATCAGACAAGAAAAAAGTCCGTGTTTTTACTTCCAAACGCACACCGTTTCCCGTTGGTTATACAGTCAAGACGTTCATCGATTCAAAAGGTGTAAAAAAGACCGTTCGCGTCCCAAGTTCATATGGTTTCTCGGTAACTGTGTTTAGAGAAATTGAAAGCGACGGCAAAAAAATCACTGAAGTTGTTTCCCGAGATCGTTATCGCCCAGTGCCTGAAAAACCTTCACCCACTCAACCGCCAAAGCCGCTCGTGAAGCCAAAACCAACTGCCAGAATAAATCAGGAACCCCAAGCGGTTAACGAATCGCAAAGCGAGTCAGAATAGTTGGCAACCCTTGTCGTATCTGCCTGAAGTAAACACATTTTCCTATTGCGTATATTTCAAACCACTTTTTCAAAACATTCGAAAGTCCCAATCGAAAACTAGAATAGCCTATCAAATAATCAAATGCTCAAAATATCGCTTATAAACTACAATGCCCCGCCGATTTTATTTTTTAAGATACCATTGGAAATAGGAAGCTTTCCGGAGGTCTTTTACTGTATTTTTAACCGGTAAATAATCACTTTTGGCATATATTGCTTATTAACTGTTGACACGCTGTCACTCCATAAATATAATAAAGCCTGTCAAAATTAAATAACGGCAATCGCAGTGTGTTATAACTGAAGCAAAAGACCTCCTGACGAGGCGAATGGAGGCGGCCGTATGGCGGTTAGCAAGCGTAGCAGCTCCCCCCATGCAGCTTGGGCACGACGCTCTGATTTCGATTCTATGTTGGATGAAGAGCTGGTATTTATTGCAAGGAACGGATGTGCCGGGGCAACAGAATACCTGATATCAAAGTATCGCGCTTTGGTTGAAGGTAAAGCTCGTTCTTATTTTTTGCAGGGAGCGGATCACGAAGACGTCGTCCAAGAAGGCCTAATAGGGCTTTTCAAAGCGATCAGAGATTATCGCAGTGACAAACTCGCTCACTTCAAGGCCTTTGCCGAAATCTGCATAACTAGGCAGATAATTACCGCAATAAAAAGGGCGTCACGTCATAAACACGATCCATTGAACTCTTATATTTCCTTGCAAAACTGCGAAATAGACGGCGATAACTGGAGCGAACGCATTGCTGACGAAAGGGTAGTGGATCCCGTAGATGTGGTTCTGCGAAAATATTCACCAAACCATATCAAGCTTAAATTGGGGACACTGCTTACAGAACTCGAAAGCCGAGTTTTTGACTCATACCTTCAGGGTAAGACTTACCGCGAAATGGCGGCAGACCTATGCAGGCGCACCAAGTCCATAGATAACGCACTGCAGCGAGTGAAGCGGAAAATCGGTGCGGAGCTCGTAGACCTGCAAAATTGAATTGTTCGTACATTCTATGCAGTGTGCTTTGCCAAATCGATTTGCTTTTGCAAAATATAGGCAAATAGTGGAATCTGCTTAGAAGATGTAATCGTAGCAAAACAGGCCGACGTAGCTCAATTGGCAGAGCAGGGGTTTTGTAAACCTCAGGTTGCGGGTTCGAGTCCCATCGTCGGCTCCAGACCTTGAGTTTAACGGCTATTTGCCGATTATTTATTTGCGTTTCATTAACACACGGGGGGGATGCCCGAGTGGACAAAGGGAGCAGACTGTAAATCTGTCGGCGACGCCTTCGAAGGTTCGAATCCTTCTCCCCCCACCATTTTTGGTGTATAATATTTGGCTGGGTGGACGCGCATTGTAATGCGTCCCGTTCGGCAATAAACCAATTAGTTGATTATGCCCACGTGGCGCAGTGGTAGCGCACCTCTTTGGTAAAGAGGAGGTCATGGGTCCGACTCCCATCGTGGGCTCCATTTTTCTGTACATTCGAGGGCTATGCCCAATTTTCAAAAAGCGATTCTAAATCTCAATCTCAGTCGTAGAAACTGAGCATCCTAAATGGAGGCGGAATTCAGACAATGGGAAAGCAGCGGTTTGAGAGGACGAAGCCGCACGTAAACGTGGGGACGATAGGGCATGTAGAT
>FWPV01001667.1_pt1 | contig 59752 bp, 52 predicted proteins | sample 2228371 | NCBI WGS metagenome assembly FWPV01 (sample SAMEA103939776, study PRJEB20133) | metagenome
TCTCTGGCATTAATAAACAGGGGGCTTTATTCAGTAACTATGCTGACTTCTTTTATTTATGATGATCTAAACGACTAAATTCCTGTACAACAAACCCGGAAGACCCTCCTTTTATAAATAGCGATTGTTTTACTTTTATATTGCGCTCGCCCCACTTCTAAGTAGTTAGCACACCAATTTTCTGGAGTTTCCTGAGTTTTTCCATTTATAGACTGCTAATATACTGAAATAGCGATACAAATTAAATTTTAGGAGTTGCACCGGCGTTTTTTTCTATTGTATAAAGATTTCTGAGTTTTAACAAATGACAGGGAGGAAACCGGCATGAACAAAGGAGTAGCGAGTGCAATGGATGGGAACAGTAGAACCACAGCCATCATAAAAGCCCAGATCGCAAAATACTCAGGAATCATTTCGCCGGAATTTTCGAAGGCAAAGAAGCGCCTGATAAAAGAGTTGGTATATGGGATACAGGCCAGCAAAGATGTTAAGTTATCCAGCATCACGCGGGTACTGAATGAGAAGATAGCGTTGATAAAGACTGAGTAAAGTGCTAAACAGATGACGGACAGATGGCGGGAGGTATATGACCACCCTTTTTCTGTTATGTCAACTCAAGTAAATCTTCTGTCAGTTAAAGGACGATCGGCTAATTGAAATATGAGTGGATTTTGCCTATTAACTTTGGTAAAGTAAATTTAAAAGGTTGCTGGTTCGGCAATTAAGTAATTTCTAACCTGCCGCAGCCAGCGACCCCACATACGCGCCCGTAGCTCAGTTGGATAGAGCGTCGGACTTCGAATCCGCAGGTCGCCCGTTCGAGTCGGGCTGGGCGCGCCAAGAGATTACAATGGGTTAGACGTTATACGGTACGGCGTCTAACCCATTTTTTGTGTTTCTTCTAACAGATTTCTAACGAGATGCAAAATTTTGCCGATACGTTCAAAAAAATTTTGTAATAATGTCTCGGGAAATTAATGATAGAAAGGCGGTAAAACCATGTCACCAATTGGCGGTTATGATTTACTTTACAGCGATATAACGGTCAAGTTAACTGACGGTTCAATTATAAAAGGAAAAGTTAATCACGGCCACGATTTCAAACGATTGTCCGATTACATTAAGCTCTCCTCGGACAAATTTATTACTGTTGTTTCAGAGGAAACGCCGGAAAAACCAAAGAATGTGCGCGTAATAAACAAAGACCACATTGTGTGGGCCGACCTCGAATAATCGTCATGCACGCGAACCAGGATTCTTTACCTTCCTACTTCATCAGTTATTAACTGGAGCATTATCTGTTCTCCGCCCTTTCCAGCAACTTTAAAAAACCCGCAAACCCTGCCCGATTTTTTCATGACCAGTAAAAAGTGTCTACCATAGGAGGTTGCTACCAGTCGCAACGCTGAAGCCTTCGACTCACATGACGGCACTGACAAGTTATTTATATGGTCTGTCCAAAAGGCTGTAAAGGAAGCTGTGCTTTCCTTGCCGGCAGAAGAATTTGACTGGTTTGATATACATGGCCAGAGCCAGCAGCGCTCTGCAAAACCACGTGCGGGACAACCTGAAATTCTTGAGGATATTCTTCCTCCTGTTTCAGTTGCCTTTCCTGGCACGAGCGTTCAGAAACAATTTTTCGAATTTGCCGAGCCGCTTTTCAGTGTCAGAATTATACCGCAGTCATGTGTGATTCCAGTGGGAGGGTCAAAAACCTTCCGGTCGATGGCCCGAGATCGAAACAAAAAGCCGGTTGAAGAGAATCTTGCGTTCCGCTGGGAAATTCTGGAGGGGGAAGGAAACCTTGAATCAAGCGGCAGGGAAATCGCTGTGTTCACTGCATCGCAAACCCCCGGTCTGACAAGGATCAAAGTAACCGCGGTCCAGGGAGAAATATCCTGCAGCGGAGACGGAATTATAACCGTAACAGAATCGTTTAGTATGGAAAACACCCAACGACCGACGCTTCATCAGGGATTGCCCGGTTATACCTATAAAAAGGCTCCGGGCGAATTGTGGCGATCCTATTATCATGAGGAACAGAACGTCATCGTCATCAACAATGGCCATCGGGATTTTGTATTTTCGTCAAAAAACAAAGCACTCAAGATACGCTATATTGCCCGCCTGTTTGCCAAGGAGTTAGTGCATAAAAATTTCAACGGCATCCCCCCTGATGAACTGCTGGAGCGCATGATCGAACTTACCCTTTATATGGAAGAAAATCTTTAGCTCTCTTGCACAGGGGCTTTAGCCACCAATGAATCCATCCCCGCCTCTCGCCTACCAGACCATTTACTACCCAGACACAATCCGCAAAAGAGGATTTTAAAAAGAATCAGCGAACCGTCTCGAGAACACGGCGGGCAGCGCGGGCAGTCTTAAAAATAAAAACCCTCAACACCAATGCCTCATTAGTGCCAAGGGTATGAAAGGTATTTATATTATTCCATGTCCCCAAAGATGGAGGAGGGGGAACCATCAATAGGGACATTACGAAAGGAGTTGAATCACTTTCTAATTATATTAATAACACGGTTTTCAAATTTTGCAAGGGCCAGTAAACATATTTTTGAAAACCGTTCTCCCCAGGCTTTTCAAAAATTTTCCTAAATGGATTTTATTCTTTGGTGCATAGCGCGCAAGCTGGGGTTCTTCCTCACAACAAGTGGATTGTTTGCTTCCCTCACAACCATGGCACCGTAGAATCCTGCCCCTGCCAGACATAGGCTTCAATACCGGCACTGTTCCTGGGGGCCGGCAATACACGTTAGGTGAGGTGGTGTGAACGGAGCAAAAAACCGTTTGGGTGCAGACGGAAACATCCCTTTTGTGCTCTTCATAGCAAAGGTTGGGGAACGTCCTGAAAGGCTTTTAACTTGCCAAAGATTGGGGCCTATGGTACATATTTTAGCCCGACGCTTCCGTATCCCGCACTTTTTCCGCAGTGGAACAGAGGAGTCAATCCTGACAACAGGTAAAACGGGCATTTGTTAAAGGATTTGCTTCAATGGATAACACATACAACCCCCATGCCATTGAGGAAAAATGGCAACGCCTCTGGGAACAGAACAAGGTATTTAAAGTCAGCGAAGACCCGGATAAGAAAAAATACTACCTTCTTGAGATGTTCCCCTATCCCTCAGGCCGTATTCACATGGGACACGTGCGCAACTATACCATTGGCGATGTGGTGGCGCGCTTTATGATGATGCGTGGCTATAATGTGCTCCACCCCATGGGATGGGATGCTTTTGGCATGCCGGCAGAAAACGCTGCCCTGCAGAGCAACACCCATCCCCATGACTGGACCTACCAGAACATTAACACCATGCGGCGTCAGCTCAAGCGCATGGGGTTCAGTTATGACTGGGATCGCGAGCTTGCCACCTGTGACCCTCTTTACTATAAATGGGAACAATGGTTGTTTCTTAAAATGTATGAGCGCGACTTGGTGTATCGGCGAAAATCGCTGGTGAACTGGTGCGAATCATGCCAGACCGTGCTTGCCAACGAACAGGTTGAAGCAGGCCTGTGCTGGCGCTGCAAAAATGAGGTTGGCCAAAAAGAACTTCCGCAATGGTTTTTCCGCATCACCCGCTATGCTGACGAGCTGCTCGATGGGCTTGATACACTCATTGGTTGGCCGGAACGCGTCATCACCATGCAGCGCAACTGGATCGGCAAGAGTTTCGGGGCTGAAATAGATTTTCCCGTGGAACATTCTGCGCAAACAATAACCGTCTTCACTACCCGGCCTGATACCCTCTATGGCGCTACCTTCATGAGCTTGGCTCCGGAGAATCCGCTTGCGCTTGAACTGACACGGGGCACACCGCAGGAGCCCCAGGTTCGGTCTTTCATAGAGCGGGCGTTAAAGCAGGATAAAATTGTGCGCTCCGCAGAAGATCTGGAAAAAGAGGGGGTCTTTACTGGTGCGTATTGCCGCAATCCGGTTACCGGTTTCAGGATGCCCATTTATGTTGCAAACTTTGTGCTCATGGAATACGGCACCGGCGCCGTTATGGCAGTGCCTACCCATGACCAGCGCGATTTTGAGTTTGCAAAAAAGTATGATTTGGACTTAATCGTCGTCATTCAACCGGAAGACGGAGAACTGAATCCCAAAACCATGACCGGCGCCTATGTTGACAAAGGTATCATGGTCAATTCACAGCAATTTAATGGCATGAAGAATACCGAGGCCATGGAAAAAATCACCGCCTTTCTTGCTGAACAGAACATTGGCAGAAGGGCGGTCAATTTTCGCCTCAAGGACTGGGGAATATCCCGGCAGCGGTACTGGGGCAATCCTATTCCGATTATTTATTGTAATAGCTGCGGCACCGTGCCGGTTCCGGAACGCGATCTTCCCGTGGTGCTGCCCAAAGCAGTCGCCATTACCGGCATGGGCCAATCGCCGCTTGCGAACTGTCCGGAATTCGTTAATACCTCCTGCCCCGGGTGCGGCCAGCCGGCACTGCGCGAAACCGATACTATGGATACCTTTGTAGAATCCTCCTGGTATTTTGCCCGCTATGCCTGCCCGGAGTATGACCGGGGACCGCTTGATACGGAGCGCGTGCGCTACTGGATGCCGGTTGATCAGTATATCGGCGGCATTGAACACGCGGTGTTGCACCTTCTCTATGCGCGCTTTTTTACCAAGGTATTGCGCGACCTGGGGTTGGTAGCAGTGGATGAGCCGTTTGTAAACCTTCTGACGCAGGGCATGGTATGCAAGGAGACGCAGCGGTGTGCGGAGCATGGCTGGCTTTATCCTGAGGAAGTAGAAAACGGCACCTGTAGACACTGCGGAAACCCAGTGAACGTGGGAAGAACGGAAAAGATGTCCAAATCTACAAAAAATGTGGTTGATCCTGAGCAGCTTATCAATAAATACGGTGCGGATACGGCACGGCTGTTCTGCCTGTTTGCCGCGCCACCGGAAAAGGATCTTGAATGGAGCGATCAGGGCGTTGAGGGCGCCTATCGTTTTTTGGCGCGGGTGTGGAGGCTGGTCAGCGAGTATCGCAAAGAACTCAGCAATACCCATCGGTTTCCAGAAACTGATACCCCAAATGCAGCACTCAGGAATCTCAGACGAAAGACCCATCAAACCATACAAAAAGTGACCGAGGACATCAGTGACCGGTTTCATTTCAATACGGCGATCAGCGCGGTAATGGAACTGGTCAATCTGTTATATCAGATCAATCCCCGCGACAGCCATGATCAGCAGGCGTGGCCGATTTTCAGAGAAGCGGTTGAAACAGTTATCCTCCTGCTGTCGCCGATGGTGCCCCATGTATGTGAAGCGCTGTGGCAAGAGCTGGGAAATACGGAACCGATTATGAAAAGCGGTTGGCCGGTGTTTAATGCGGCTCTTGCCGAAGCAGAACAGACAGTAATTGTTATCCAGGTGAATGGCAAACTGCGTGGCCAGATAACCGTCAATGTTCAGACTCCGGAGGATGACATTAAAGAGCGCGCACTGACCTGCGAAAAAGTAAAACCCTGGCTGGCGGGAAAGGCGATAAAAAAAATTATTACCGTCCCGGGCAAACTGGTAAACATCGTGGTGGCATGATGAAACGAAACATATTACTCTGGATGTGGCTGGTCGTGATGGGGGTGGTGTTAGTTGCCGGGTGCGGTTACCGGCGTGCCGGCAAAGATAACCCAATGCTGCTGGGCATTCATACCATCGCCGTTCCCTACTTCAAAAACGACACGTTTGAAGCAGGTATTGAAGCGATTTTTACCACGGTTTTTACCAATGAATTTATTCATAGCAAACGCCTGCAGGTAGTCCGCATAGATGACGCTGACGTTATTCTGCGCGGAACGATCAAAAATTTTCGGGAACAGGTTATTTCCTATAATCAAGACCGGAAAGCGCTGGAGTATCGGGTATTTGTGACCCTGGACCTGAGTCTTGAGAAGCGCGACAGCGGTGAAATTCTATGGAAACGAAAACGGCTTGTGGACAACGAAGAATACCAGGTGAGCTCATACATGACGGTAACGCAAACCGACAAAACGACTGCCGTGGAAAACATCGCACAGAATCTGGCGAAAAAAGTTTATGAGAGTATCATACAGGGCTTTTAACCCATGCAGTTTTGTTTCATCCCCGCCCGATGATGATAACACCCGAAGCACTGCGCAAACAACTTCGTTCCGGAACCATCGCGCCACTGTACTGTATATACGGCCCGAATCCCGCACTCATTGACGAGCTGGTCGCCGCCCTCAGCGCCGGTCTCTTTGGCGTTGCAGATAACTCTTTTGATTGTGACCGCTTTGATGCAGACGTCCACGATCCCGGGACAATTCTCAATGCCGCCCAAACGCTCCCCCTGCAATCTGCAAAACGCCTGGTTGTGGTTAAGCGGGCGGAAGCCTATAAAACCGCTCAGTGGGAACTATTGAAGCATTATTTCACGAAACCATCTGCACACTGCTGCCTGGTGTTTCTCGCTCACGCCGAGAAACAAAAAAACCTGCCATTCGGCGAAAAACTTTCAGGCATTTTTCTGCAATCAGGCACCGCGGTTTTTTGCGGGGTGCCCAATAAAGCAACCCAGGAACAGCTCATTGAAGCGGCAGTAAAAAAATCCGGGAAAAAAATTGCTCAGGATGCTCTGCGCTTTATGGCAGAAGTCGTGGGCAGCGAGGGATTGAAGCTGCAGCAGGAGTTTGAAAAGCTGGTGCTGTTCTGTGCGGATAAACCGCGTATCACCCTTGAAGATGTTACGGCGGTACTATGCGGCACCCAACAGGTTACCATATTTGATCTGGTTAATGCGATTGCCTGCCGGGAAACTGCCACGGCATTAAAGGTTCTTAATGAGTTGATGGACCGGGGACAAGAGCCGCTGCAAATACTGGGAATGATTGCCCGCCAGTTCCGGTATATTGCCCTGACCAGGGAAGCGCTCCGGCAGGGGAAAAAAGCCGCAGAAATACGGGCAACGATTAATGAATTTGACAGATGTGTCTATAAAGGACGGGGCGCCTATCAGGATCGGCAGGTTAACGATTTCATCGATCAGGCGCGCCAATGGCCTTGCCAACGGCTTGCCAAGGTGTTTGATGAGCTCTCCATTTCCGACGCACAGCTTAAGTCAAGCCGCATTGATAAAAAGCACCTCATGGAACGTCTGGTTGTTGCGCTGGGCACCTGTTAAGTTCAACCGGTCTGCGTCAAGGTATTTACTTTCCTGACCAGGCGGGAAATTTTTCGCGCTGCGGTTTTTTTGTGAATGACTCCTTTGGAGGCAGTTTTTGAAATCGTGGCAATGGCAGTCTGGACAGCCTTCTGGGCTGCCGGTTGATCTTTGCGTTCTAAAGCGGTGAACAATGACTTGACACTGGTTTTTAATTTCGAGCGAATCATTTTATTGCGCAATCGCCGTTTTTGATTTTGCCGCTGTCGTTTCAATGCTGATTTGTGGGTTGCCACCGTTATCTCCTTTATGGTTAAATAATTTATTGCCCCCTATATTATTAATTTTTTTTGTATTGTCAAGTAGTTATATGGAAATCCGCTATACCTGCTTTGACACACCGTTTGGATGGTGCGGCCTCATCAAGGGTTCTGCGGGGCTTTTAAGAATTCTATTACCTGAACCGCAAAAAGATTCTGTCTTAGATAAAATGCGCTCTCTGTATCCGCTGTTTTCGGTATATCAGCCGGAAGATTTTTTACCTGAACAAAAGGCGCTTGGTAGTTATTTTTCCGGGGGCCGGCTTCATTTCCCGTTCCCCCTCGATTTTACCGGCGCCACCCCTTTTCAGATTGAAGTATGGAAGGCAGTAAAAAATATCCCCTATGGACAGGTCAGAACGTATCAATGGGTAGCGGCAACAATACGGCATCCCCGTGCAATGAGAGCAGTGGGCAATGCTTTAGGCAAAAATCCATTTCCCGTTGTTATTCCTTGTCACCGGATAATACGCGAGGACGGCGGTCTGGGCGGCTTTTCAGCGCCGCAGGGCCTCGCGTTAAAAGTTGCGTTGCTGGAGCTGGAGGGCGTTACACTCCAACCCCGGCAGCGTCAGACCAGGTGAATACTAACCAAGAATAAATTGATACTAAGCATAAATTAATGGTGCGACAGCAGATTGATTGGCAGGCAGTAGAGAAAGAAGCGGTTGAACTTTTGAGCCGTTATATCCAGATTAATACCATTAATCCGCCGGGAAATGAACTGGCAGGAGCTCTGTTTCTGAAGGAGGTTTTGGCACAAAACGGCATACAAGCGGACGTATATGAGTCGGACACGGGCCGCGGGAATTTAGTAACACGATTCCAGGGCAGCAGCGACGCTGTTCCGACAATTCTTCTGCTTCATCATATTGATGTTGTGCCGGTTGAAGAGGATAAATGGCTGCAGCCGCCTTTTTCGGGGCGCGTGGTAGAGGGCGAAATCTGGGGGCGGGGTGCATTGGACTGTAAATCATTAGGGATTATGCAGCTCCTGGCGTTTGTGCTACTGAAACGCCAGGGATTATTTCCGGAACAGAATATCGTGCTTGCCGCGACTGCTGATGAAGAGGCAGGCAGCACCTGGGGGGTCGGCTGGTTGATGCGCCACATGCCGAACAAACTCAAAGCCAGGTATGTCATCAATGAAGGGGGTGGGCTGGGTCTTGCTACCAAAGGCGGTAATGTCCATTTTTGCCAGGTGGCCGAAAAAGGGGTATGCTGGGTCCGCATCACCTTTTCCGGCAAGCCCGGCCATGCGTCATTGCCGCATGCCAATAACTGCGTGGTAGAAATGGGCAAAGCCATAGAAGCGTTGTCCTCCTATGAGGCTGCCTGCGTGGTTACCGAACCGGCGGAGACATTTATACGGGGGCTTGCTGCGGCTCAGGATTTTGTGCCTGCGGCTGAATTTTTAAGATTGCTCGATGCTGCTTCGCGCAATTCCATCTGGGAACACCTTCCTGCCGGTATGTTTCAGCAGGTGCTCAATGCTGCATTACGAAATACCTTTACCCCGACTATTGCAAAAGCGGGAACCAAAACCAATGTCATTCCGGCAGAATGTTATTGTGAAATAGACTGCAGAATGCTTCCCGGCTTTCAGCCGGACGACATGCGGCAGACCATCAGCGACATCCTGAGCGCCCGCGGATGTAAAAACTTTACGATCACCATGCTGCACACCTCGCGTCCCTCGGCATCGCCCCTGGACACCGCTCTGTATCGGGCACTTGAAAACAATCTGCAAAAACATGACCCCAAAGCGCTGCTTATTCCCTATATGTCCTCCGGGGCGACAGATTCACGATTTTTTCGCGAGCAGGGAATAGTTGCCTACGGCATGCAGATGGAATCCTCGTTTGAATCAATGGAGCGCATGCACGGCCACAATGAGCGCATTTCAATCACCAACCTGGTCATGGGAATAAAAGTGCTCTTTGACACCATTCGCGAATTCTGTGATTAGGCAGTTTGTGCGGCTGGCGCCCTTCCCGGCACCTTTTTCATTGACATCTGCTGGGTTTACTTTAAAAATGAACGACAAAGAATCAATTCTTGGTTGGAGGGCACGCATCCAGGCACTGGCTCTTATTACGATCTATATCGTGAATTTAGCTGTGTGGGTGCGGCGGTTTTCAATAGTCAGGGGGTTTATATGATTGGGAAGCAAATCCGTTTAGAGCGCATCATTAATCGCAATTCAAAGAAAACTGTTATCATCCCTATGGATCATGGGGTAACCATTGGGCCGATTGCCGGCCTGGTGGATATGAAGAAAACGGTCAATGCGATTGCGGAAGGCGGTGCCAATGCAATTGTCATGCACAAAGGACTGGTTGCCAATGGCCACCGGGGAAGCGGCAAGGATGTCGGCCTCATTATCCATCTGTCTGCAAGCACCAGGCTGGCTCCGGATCCGAATGCCAAAATGCTGGTGTGCACCGTGGAAGAAGCCATTAAACTTGGTGCCGATGCCGTTTCAATTCATGTGAATATCGGCGCTGATGATGAAAAGGAGATGCTGCGCGATCTTGGCCAGGTATCGTGCGAGGCGCAGTCCTGGGGGATGCCGCTGCTGGCAATGATGTACACGCGGGGCAAAAAAATAAAAAATGAGTTTGAGGTGTCTGTCGTTAAACATGCCGCGCGGGTTGGCGCTGAACTGGGAGCTGATATTGTGAAAGTGCCTTACACCGGTTCTCCTGAAACTTTCCAGGAAGTGGTTGCAGGGTGTTTTGTGCCGGTGGTCATTGCCGGCGGGGAAAAGATGGAAACCGATGCTGATATTTTACAGATGGTGCGCGGTTCACTTGATGCTGGGGGAGCCGGTGTCTCAATCGGTCGGAACGCGTTCCAACACCATACCCCGGAGCGTATTGTCAAAGCAATCAGCATGCTGGTACATGACGATTGCACGGTAAAAGAAGCCAGCAGCGTGCTGAAAGAAAAACGATGAAACAAGTCTGGGTAAAAGTTGATCCTTGGAACAAGGACCTGGCTATCGCCGCCCTCGAAAGCGGCGCTGAAGCGCTGGTGCTGCCCCCCGGCTGCAGCGCCGAGGCAAAAAAACTGGGTGTCATTCGCACCATTGCCGTTGATGGGGATGTGCACTTAGGGACGGATGTTATGCAGGCAGCAATAATCTCTAAGGATGATGAAGTGCGGATCGCGTGTCTTTCCCCGGACAAGCCGGTGATCATAACCACCCGGGACTGGACCATTATTCCCCTGGAAAATCTTATTGCCCAGCGCAAGAATATCTTTCTTGAAGTAACCACCCGCGCTGAGGCGCAAACCGCAATTGGCATTCTTGAGCGGGGCGTTGACGGGGTTGTGATACATACGCACGACGCAGCTGAATTGCGAAGCATCATCCAAGCAGTTACCGGCAGCGCGGAACGCATTAGCCTGGTTACGGCTGAAATCACCCGGGTGCTGCCGTTAACCATGGGCGACCGCGTTTGTATTGACACCTGTTCTTCCATGGGCATCGGGCAGGGTATGCTCATTGGCAACAGCAGCAGCGGTCTGTTTCTGGTGCATGCCGAATCTGTCGAAAACCCATATGTTGCGCCGCGGCCCTTTCGGGTTAATGCCGGTCCCGTTCACGCCTATGTCCGGGTCCCCGACGGCAAGACCCGCTACTTGTCCGAACTCAAGGCTGGCGACGGCGTGCTCATCGTCAATGCTGACGGCACCACCGAGCAGGCAATTGTGGGACGGGTCAAAATTGAGAAGCGTCCCCTGGTCTTTGTTGAAGCGGCAGTGCAGGATAACCGTTATACGGCCATTCTCCAGAATGCGGAAACCGTTCGTCTCACCGCTCCCGGAGGCGCGCCAGTTTCCATCGTGGAACTTGTCGAAGGCAGCAGCGTCCTCATGTTCATCGAAGAGGCGGGCAGACATTTTGGCATAAAAGTGGAAGAAACAATTACCGAAAAATAAGCGCCATCAGCATTGTATTAATAGACAAGTGCCCTTATCCCGGTGCTTGTTTGTTAACGAATATTTTCTAACATAATACATTTTTTACGATTCAGCAATTGCACCCTGAACTTCTTGCCATTGTTTTTATTGCTCTCCCTAATTTTGTTCGATCACTGCTGGATAATAGCGTATAAATTATTATTAATTCTTAGATGATGTTAATTGTTTGATGATATCATTTAACACTTCTCCCCAGTGGAAGCCGTTTTTAGTGCGGATCATTTTTCCCACCGCGGTTACTATTGGCCTTTTTATCGCAGCCTTTTTTTCAATTATTATCCCTGCCATTGAAAAAAATAGTCTCGACCGTAAACGGGAGATGATTCGCGAGCTTACCAATTCCGCTTGGAATATCCTTGCCAAACTCCACGCCGATGAACAGAAAGGGGTGCTTTCCAGAGAGGAAGCACAGCGCCAAGCCATAGAACAGATACGCAATCTGCATTATGGCCAAGAAATGAAGGATTATTTCTGGATTAATGACATGCATCCCCGGATGGTAATTCATCCGTACCGCACCGATTTGAACGGCAAAGACCTGTCAGATTATACAGATCCTGAAGGAAAACGAGTTTTTGTAGAATTTGTAAACCTTGTCAAATCACAGGGAGCAGGCTATGTGAACTATATGTGGCAATGGATGGACGACGAAGGACGCATTGCCCCTAAAATTTCTTATGTAAAGGGGTTTACACCCTGGGGGTGGGTTATCGGCACAGGTATTTATATTGATGACGTCAAGGCTGAAATCAACGCGATAACCCGCAATCTTATTGAGATATCCCTGTTTATACTGACTGTCATAGCCCTGTTACTGGCAAGCATTGCTCGGCAAAGCTATATTAGTCTTAAACAGCAACATCTTGCCGAAAAGGCCTTGCGAGAATCAGAAGAAAAATACCGCACGCTGGTTGAGTCAGCCGGTGAAGGTATTCTCATGGCGCTTGAAGGAACCTATATGTATGCCAATCAGACTATTGCCGACCTGCTTGAATACAGCACACAAGAGCTGAGTCAGATGAAGGTACTTGAAATTTTCTCAGAACCAACAGATCATCATGGCGTTCAAAAAGTTTTAGAGCTTGTTGAGGGAACAGGGAGCCCATACCGATTTGAAACCCAGTTAAAGGCCAAGTCAGGTGCTATAAAAGATGTAATTATTTCCACCACGCAAATTGCCATTGGGGGTAAAAATGGCTTTATTGCTGTGGTAACAGATATTACTAAACGTAAGCAGGCAGAAGACGCACTGGAAGAAAGCGAGGAGAAATTCCGCACACTCGCCAACAATCTAAATGTTGGCATTTTCAGACGAACGATAGGCGAACATTCCCGATTTATAGAAGTCAACCCCGCACTGGTTCGTCTGTTGGGCTATTCAAGCAAAGAAGAGCTACTGGCCACCCCCATATTTGATTTATACGTTAATCCAGACGACCGTAAAAACCTCGAGCCGAAGGCGCATCGTGAAGAGTTGAAACGCGAGATAGTAAAGCTTCGCAAAAAAGACGGATCGACTTTTATTGCATCTATTTGGGCCGTGGCAGTGAAGGATGAGGACGGTGCCCCTCAATACTTTGATGGCATTCTCGAAGATATCACTGATTTACAGAACAGGGAGGCGGAACGCGAAAAACTGCTTACAGAGATGCAAACAGCTCTGATGTTTTTCAATCAACCGCTGACAGACCTTTCATTGAAGCAGGTTTTGTCATGTCCTAAGACGTCCGCAATTCGAGAAGCTGTTCGCTTGATGGAGGAGAAAAAAACGGATGTATTGCTTGTGCAAGATGGTTCTGGTAATAATTGTGGCGTCGTTACTGATAGCAACTTGAGAAAAATATTGCTGAACCCTGAGACCGATGCTGATACCCCCATTGGCGAAATCATGTCGTCACCGGTCCGTTCGCTACCGGCCAGTTCGTCCTTGTTCGAATCGTGGCTGTTTATGGAGCAAAATGCCCTTTCGCACCTGTTTATTACTGATTCGCAAGGTATGATCATGGGTTTGATTCGTAGTGAAGATATCGTTGCTTTGCAGAAATACTCCCCTGCCGTACTATTATCGGGGATTCAACAGGCGCAGAATCCTGATGAAATTGTCGCCCATAATGCAATATTACCCTTTCTTATCACGACCTTAATAAACAGTGGCGCAAAACCACACAATATAAATCATCTCACGACTATAGTAATAGATGCTATCCTGCAAAAGCTTATTGAATTTGCAATTATGGAACTGGGGGATCCTCCGGCCAGATTTTCTTTTCTGGTATTTGGCAGCGAAGGACGAAAAGAGCAGACGCTGCGCACAGATCAGGATAATGCCATTATTTTTGAAGACGCCACACTGGCGACTGATGAGTCTGTCAAACAGTATTTTATAAATCTCGGAACCAAAGTGTGCCGCTGGCTGAATCAAGCGGGCTATAGTTTTTGTGACGGAAATAACATGGCACAAAATCCCCAGTGGTGCCAGCCGCTTGCTATCTGGAAAAAATATTTCAGCGAATGGGTATTGAACGGAACCGCAGAACACCTGCTAAACGCTAAAATTTTCTTTGACTTTCGCTGTGCTTACGGCGAGATAGCACTGGTGGATGAATTGCGGAACTTCCTTAATGAAATTGTTTCTAACAATCCACGATTTTTTCAATTGTTAGCTAGGAATGTGCTGACGCTTAGCCCACCGATCGGATTTTTTGGGAACTTTGTGGTCGAGTCTTTTGGCGAGCATCGCAATGTGTTTGATATTAAAAGCTCAATGCTGCCAATCGTTGATTATGCCCGTATTTATGCCCTGAAGCACAAAATTTGGGCTACTAACACCTTAGAGCGTTTGTTTGAGCTGCGCCAGCGAAACATTCTTGCCCCACAAAATTATGAAGAAATGATTCAAGCATACAGCTATCTTATGCAGATCCGACTGCGAGTACAGGCTCAGGCTATTTCCCGCGGAAACCTTAAACCGGACAACTACGTCAGTCCCAAGAATCTTACCTATATTGAACAAAAATTGCTAAAGGAAATCTTTTCTCAGATCAAAAACTTCCAGGCTCGACTCAGCTATGATTTTACCGGTCAGTTAGGTGGTGTTTGATGATTCTTGTTACTTGTGATACCCATTGTTATTTCGATACCGTAAACAAGCAAATTGAGTACGCAGAAAACGCTCTTCATATGGATATCGCCTGTGTCATTCATCTGGGAGATTTCGGCATATACCGGTCGCACTTATATGATTTTTTTATTAGAAAGAAAAAGCGCTTCCGCAAGCCACTTTATTTCATTGACGGTAACCATGAGGATTTTGACGCGTTTCCTCGGCTTGTGAAGAAGTATGAAGAATTCTTCACCTATCTCCCCAGGGGAACAGTTCATACCATTGCAGGATACCGTTTTCTTGCTCTGGGCGGTGCAGCCTATATGGATTCAATGATCACTCAGAAAGGTGCAGTAATTACTGACATCCAGATTAACCAGTGTTTAGCAATTCCATGCGACAAAGTTGATATTATATTGACACATGACTGCCCAGCTGGCATTGGTGTGCCTAATACCCCAGGATTTGAACATTTTGGCGACACCGGTTTTCCGCGCAGTGCAGAACTGGCCGCCCATTTTAAACCAAAACTATGGCTTTTTGGTCATCATCACAAGTGGTATTCATATCAAGATGGAGCCACCTCCTATTACGGCCTCTGCGGCACATGGAAGGGTTTTGGTATTCTTGATAACAATTATAATTTCACAATAGTAAAACATACTCTTGAATGGGAAGAAACGCCCTTGATTGAAAAGATTCTTATCAAACTTAAGATTATAAGGCCGGATGCACCTCCTACATGAACAGAAACTGTTAGGTTGTTTTTTCAATTAAATTAATGATACTGCCCGTCACGCCCCTACACATTATCCCTTTGGTATGATCCCCCAGAAGAACTATTATTTGACACCTATCGTGCTTTGAAATATAAGTTAAATCCCTAAATGCTACAGAATTCCCCATTGTTAACGAAAAATAGAAATACGTTTTGTACGCAAACAACATAACTTATCTAACGCACTTTGATTTTAACGCGTAATGACAGATCAAAACCCTTTGTTTCACTGGAAGCAGTTTTTTCAACGGATCGTTCTTCCTACGATACTTACGATTATGCTTTTTATCGCTTCAATTTTCTTGGTGATCATCCCTGCAATAGAAGAAAACGGCCTAGACCATAAGCGGGAAATGATTCGCGAGTTGACCAATTCGGCATGGAATATTCTTGCCAAACTGCATGATGATGAACAGCAAGGAATACTCACGCGTGAACAAGCACAACGACAAGCTATCGAGCAAATTCGGAATCTGCATTATGGGCAGGAAGTCAAGGATTATTTCTGGATAAACGATATGCACCCCCGCATGGTCATTCACCCGTACCGTACCGATCTTAATGGAAAAGACCTGACTAATTATACTGATCCGGATGGGAAGCGCGTTTTTGTAGAATTTGTCAAGACTGTGAAACAAAATGGTTCAGGGTTTGTTAATTATAAATGGCAATCATATGATAATGAACGTCTTATTTTGCCAAAAATATCGTATGTAAAAGGTTTTATGCCTTGGGGCTGGATTATTGGCACGGGCATTTATTTGGAAGATATCAAAGCTGAGATAGCAGTAATGACCAGCAAGGCAATAAAAATTTCACTGGGCATTTTTTTGTTTATCTCCCTGCTTTTTACCAGTATTATCAGGCAAAGCTATAAAACGCAGAAGCAGCAGCGAATCGCAGAAGCCGAACTGAAAAATGTGCAAGCGAGTCTGGCGTTGGCTGAAAAAATGGCATCTCTGGGAAAATTATCCGCTATGGTTGCGCACGAGATCAATAACCCGCTTTCTGGCATTCTCTCGTATGCAAGGCTTACTTTAAAATATTTGAATCAGGAGATGATAGAGCAAAATACTCGTGAAGCAATCAAGGAAAACCTTAATATCATAGCTGATGAGGCAAAACGGTGCGGCGACATTGTTAAGAATTTACTCTTATTTGCCAAGAGATCTCTTGGCGAGGTTAAAGAAATACATTTGAATGAAATTATTGACGTCAGCATTAAAGTGGTTGACCATAGTGCAAAAATCAAAGATTTGGATCTGGTCATGGACCTTGATACCGGAGATGACGTCATCCAATGCGACGCTGGAGCAATTCAACAGATTTTTATTGCACTGATTATTAACGCCATAGAGTCATCTCCGCCCGGAAAAAAAATAATCGTTCGAACCGATTACCGGAACAAAGATTTTATAGTAATCAAGCTGATTGATTATGGCGATGGCATTTCAGAAGATGTCCTGCCCCGCATATTTGAACCCTTCTTTTCTACTAAGACATCAAATAAAAGTTTAGGTCTAGGCCTTGCCACGGTTTATGGCATTGTTAAGCGCCATGCGGGCACGATAAATGTTGAATCTCGCGTGGGCAAGGGAACTGAATTTACTATTACGCTCCCGCGATTACAGGAGTTATCCCCCATCGAGGATAAAAAAGGAGCTGTGTGAAATGAAACCTTCTGATATTGGTATTTTGATTGTTGACGACGAGGTTTCAGTTCGTGATGCGCTGTACAAATGGTTTAAATTTGACGGTTATCGTGTTGATACAGCAGAAGACGCAACCAGCGCTCTCCAAAAGTTGCAGGATAATTCATGGGACATAGTTTTGCTGGATATTAAGATGCCAGGCATGGATGGGATTGAACTGCAACGTAGAATCAAGCAAATTGATAAAAGCATCATCACCATAATAATTACTGCATTTGCTTCTGTTGATACCAGTATTCAGGCACTCAAGGAAGGCGCTTTTGACTACATTGTTAAACCTATAGACCCGGACGAAATGGGGCATCTCATTCGAAATGCCTGTGAGCAGCGACGCCTGATCTATGAAAACATTCAGCTGCGTCAGCAGCTTGATGAAATTTCTTTTTCTGAAGAAATTGTCGGAGAGAGCCCGGCCTTGAAAAAGGTTATGGAGAAGGTTGCCACAGTGGCACAAACCGACTCAACGGTTATGGTCCGGGGTGAAAGCGGCACAGGAAAGGAATTGATAGCCCGTGCTATTCACAGCAATAGCAACCGAAGATATTTCCCGATCATTACCATCAATTGCGGTGCTTATACAGAAGGGTTGCTGGAAAGCGAGCTTTTTGGCCACGAAAAAGGCGCCTTTACCGGGGCGCTTTACCGCAGACGGGGCAAACTTGAGATGGCAGATAAAGGCACGATTTTTTTGGATGAAATTGGCAATATTGGACATAAAATGCAGATGGATCTACTACGGGTAATTGAAACCAGAGAGTTCACGCGCTTAGGCGGAGACCGTCTTATCAATGTAGATTTTCGCATAATCTGCGCAACAAACCGCGATTTGGAAAAAGCAGTGCGGGATGGAAGCTTTCGTGAAGATTTGTATTATCGCCTCAATGTATTCTCGATTACCCTGCCGCCACTGCGCGAGAGGAGATCTGACATAGCACTGATCGCGCGTTTTTTTATTAAGAAATATGCTCAAGCGATGAATAAAAATGTCACCGATTTAACTCCCGAGACTCTGGAGGTGCTCTCACGGTATGAATGGCCGGGAAATGTGAGAGAACTGCGAAATGTCATAGAACGGGCCATTGTGGTAGCAAAGGGACGTTATATTGACGTGAGTGACCTTTCGTTTCCTTTTCCGTCGGATATAAAAAATACGGAGGAAGATTCCTTGGAAGCAGTTGAAAAAAGCCACATAAAACGAATTCTCGAGCGCACTGGCGGCAATATTGCTCAGGCAGCACACATTCTGAAGATAAGCCGATTAACGCTGTATAACAAAATAGAAAAATATCAGCTGAAAAAATGATCGTTGCATTAATTATGACATGTCATATATTTATATTGTCCCTATCGCGACAGAGTCTTTATTCTGGCTTGAACCACTAACCGCAAGTATTGCTCGTTCGTTCGGATTACGCACCAAATGTGCAAAGATTAGCATAGATGTTTCAAAGGCCTTCGATCCATTGCGTCAACAGTATAATTCATCATATTTGTTGCGCGAGCTGATTGCATGGCCGTTTGCGAATGCGGATAAAGTACTGGGGATTGCCGCTGTAGATTTATTCATTCCGATCATGACATTTGTTTTTGGGGAGGCGCAGCTTGAAGGACCCGGCGCCATAGTTTCAATGCATCGCCTTAACAATAAATTTTATGGAATGCCGGAAAACGAGAGGCTCCTTGTGCAACGCATTATAAAAGAGTCAATTCATGAATTGGGTCATACATTCGGACTGCTGCATTGTTCTTTCCCTGGTTGCGTTCTTAATGTTTCAACATACGTTGAAGACATTGATCAAAAATCAGACGAACTGTGTGCGCGATGTCAGCAGCAGTTACATATTATGTAGAATCTTCAGATCGGCAGAGAGATTCCAAGATTTGATAATACCGCTCAGAAGGCAGAATTGTTGCGAGACTTGATATTCTTTCCCCGCCATCTTGCAGTGTAGCCCCCAGATCTATTTTTTTATGGCTCAGCGAGGTTCTAAGCACGGTCATGAACTCCTTTCCCCTTTTGTCATACCACGCCATAGCTTTCCTACCAAACAAGAGCGTTCGTAATTCATGTTCTAAGTGATCAGGCTTAACGATAATAAGCCATCCCCCAGCCCATGGGTCATAGCCAACAAATTCCGGATGTTTTTTGAGTTCATTGTTGACTTTCAGTACAACTCCGCTCAGGGGCGAAATAAGTGGCACTACATGACGCTCATGAATAAGGTGGGAGAAACATTGTCCCTGTTTTATTTCTTCGTTTTGATTGGGGAGAACGACTGTTTTAATTTTTCCAACCAAGCGCGCCAATATACCATCAATACCAATACGAACAGTATCCGGGTCCTCGACTTTTGCCCAACAGTGGCATTCATGATAGAATAGTGATTCGTCCCTCTGTAGAAAGGGATTGGGGATTACAGGAGTATCAGATTGACTTGCTTCGCAATCACCCGTGAAGATTGTTGTTGCGGTTTCGTTGCGCATGACCTTGTCAAAAACGCACTCTTCGCAACAATACTCAAAGGTACACAGCTTGTAGGTAATCAAACCTGCAGTCATCCACACGCATTGCTTTTCTTCATCTGGTATAAGATGGCATTTTTTCATACTCCTGACCACCTCTTTGCATATAACCGTGCACCGAGTTTCTTTAAAAACAAAGTTATGAAAAACTCAGGCGATTTTCTTGATTATACCTTGTGCAAAGCCATACATTTAATCTCTATTTTTTCTCATTTATTCCCTTGTTCGCTGTTTTCCTTTTTGACCTTCTCTCCACCATCAGCCATGGTTAACCCCAACTGCGGCTGAAAAATGATACCTTGAGAAACCTTTGCTGATTTAGGCTGCAGGGTCAGGGTAAGCACAGCGCCGGCACAGAGCATGATTCCAGCTATAATAAAAGAAGAATTATAATTGCCCGTTGTCGCCATGAGCATCTGCGACATTCTGCTCATGACAAAACCCCCGATGCCCCAAGCGGTAAAAAGGATGCCATAATTTATACCAAATGACTTGAGTCCCCAGAGATCTTTTGCAAAAGAAGGGAAGAGAGACAGGTTTGCTCCATAATTGAATCCTATGAAGGTTGCCAACAGCACCACCATGATTGCACTTGCCTCTGAAGCATTCACCGTAGGAATTGCCGCGAGCATTAATACCGCTTGAAATATCAAAATACCAGCCAAGGTAACATTACGCCCGACCTTATCCGAAACAATGCCAGCCAAAATGCGGCCACTAGCATTTCCGATTGCCATTATTGCAACTGCAATAAAAGCGGCTTCTCCCATGCTTTTTTTTGCCATTCCTGCAACACTGCCAATGACCATCAGCCCAGTGCCGGCGCCAATAAAGTAAATAGACCACATAATCCAGAAAGTTGACGTTTTTATCATCTCGGAAGGAGAAAAATCTTGTTGTGCAAATGCCGTAGTTTTTTTATGGAGGGCAGAACCTGCACCACGTGGCATATACCCTGCGGGTGGATTAACCATGAGCGTTGACAGGCCGCACACTACTATGAGAAATGAAATGCCAAAAATCATCATGGAGGCATGAATGCCAAATGTTTTTAAAAGGTATTCTGATAGAGGAGCTATATAAACTGATGCAAGACCAAAACCGGAAACCACCAATCCAGCGATTAAGCCTGTTTTTGCAGGAGGAAACCATTTTAGCGCTGGTGGCGTTGCCGCTGAATAACCAAAGCCGATTCCTGCACCTGCCAAAATGCCGAAACCAATTACCCAAATGATATAATTTGACGACTGGGAAATTAAAAGCAGTCCCAAACTAACAAGGATTCCGCCCAGAAAAGCCGTTATACGAGGGCCAAGTTTATCCTGGCATTTCCCTGCCAATATCATTGAAAATGCGAAAACCAGACAGCAAACCGAATAAGGATCATTAAGCTTTGCTAAATCCCAGTTGAAAGCCCCTTCGCCTCCAGCTTTTATAGATTTCTCTATTGCACCTTTAAAAATACTCCATGTGTAGAGAATTCCCAAGGCCAGATTTATTCCAGTTCCAGCAAATGTTACGATCCACCCTTTGTTTTTACCTGTTTTAGACATGATCTTTTCCTCCTATTTTTCTAAACATTTTATAATATGCCGGTTTTGTTGCAGCTGTTAAGAATGTATGAGAGACGTAATAAAAAGCCGTATAAGTATACCAACGAGTGTGCCAATTGACTGGCCAAAATAATGATAGGCAAAAAATTAAGCTATTTCAAAAAGAAAGAAATTTTAATCTCTTAAAAATCTTAATCTTTTGTTTATTCCAGAGGAGAGAATGTGTTAAAAATATTTACATGTTATTATGGAATTGGATAAGTTATTTTGCAAAAAAAAGCAAAATCAAGAGGTTTCAACAACAATGAGTGTAAAGAAAATAAACATTGATATGTTAATTTATTGAGCATTTTGTTTTATTTTAAACTTGACAATCACCTATTAATAAAATATAAAGTTTCAATTTTTAAAATTATCAACCTGTTACATTTATCAAAAGAAGGAGAAAAATTATGGCACATGGACCGGCATCACAATGGGGAGAAGACAGGGCTTCCGATTACAAGGCAAAACTCGGTGTGTATCTCTTTATTTTTTATACACTGGTTTATGCAGGATTCATTGTTATTAATATCGTTAACCCAAAATTGATGGGAGCGATCGTTTTCGCAGGCCTTAATCTGGCATGTGTTTACGGATTTGGCTTAATAGTTTTGGCTATAATAATGGGTATTGTTTATAACTACTTGTGTTCGCAACAGGAATATAAATTGAATAAGTAACCCCCTATCGAATTAGGAATCTATGGAGGAATCATGATTTACGAAGCATCACCATTTGCTATTGGTTTGTTTATTGCGTTTGTTCTTTCGGTATTAGGGCTTTCTTCATATTTCGCCAAAAAAACGCAGTCATCAAAAGGATATTATGCTGCTGGTGGTACCATTCACTGGGGAGTAAACGGAATTGCATTTGCCGGCGATTATCTTTCTGCTGCCTCATTTCTTGGTATCTGCGGAATGATTGCATTTGATGGGTATGATGGTTTTTTGTACTCCATTGGCTATCTGGCAGGATGGGTAGTGGCGCTGTTTGTTGTTGCCGAACCTCTGAAGCGCTTCGGAAAATATACCTTTACTGATGCTCTTGACTACAAATTTAGTTCAAAGGGAATCCAGTTAACTGCCGCGGTCAGCACTTTAATAGTTTCTCTTTGTTATCTCGTGCCACAAATGGTTGGTGCTGGCGATCTGGTTACTCCTCTCTTGGGACTTCCTCATTATGCAGGGGTCATTATTGTCGGAGCAATCGTCATTTTTATTGTTGCTACCGCAGGAATGACCTCAACCACTTACGTTCAATTTATCAAGGGCGGTCTTTTGATCGTTTTTTCAACTATTTTAACAATATGTGTACTAAACAAAGGATTTGCGTTGAAGCCGTCGGAAGATTACCACGATTTCAAAACCTTACGGGCAACGACAACCAAGGGTATCATAACTGCCATTTCGGACCCTTCCTATAAAATCACCGGATCATTTAAGGATGCAAAAGGACATTATGTAAGACTGGAAAATGGCGGTATAAATACCTGGTGGCATGTGACCGAAAAAGACGGGGAGACAATATTGAAAGAAACACTTTCGATTACTAAAAAAGCTGATGGTACAGTGCTGTATAACGGTGCCCCAAAGTCTGCGCGAAAGTTTTTTCAGGTTGGCAATGCCACTAAAATAATAGTTGATGGTAAGGAAGTTGAAAAGACTGGCAGCGTGGGGCCGTTTGAATTTCTTGCAACAGTTGAAAAAGCTGAGGTGATACGTTTTGCCAAAGCAGTTTTTTCTGATGGCGAAGATAAAGTAACTGTGTGGCGACAAAATCCAACATCAGGGAAAGAGATTATGCGTCCTGGCTTAAAATTTAAAGTGGACAAAGGCTCAGATTTTCTTTCGAAGCTGAATTTTGTTTCTTTAATGATAGCCCTATTTTTTGGTACTTCAGCGCTTCCTCATATTTTGATCAGATATTATACTGTACCCAGCCCTAAAGATGCCCGTAAGTCTACGATAGTGGCAATAGGCTCAATTGGTTTTTTCTATATTTTGACTCTTTTTATGGGGTTGGGGGCGATGCTAACTGGTGTGCTTGACCTTGAAAGCAGTAACATGTCAGCTCCCCTGTTGGCGAAATATTTTGGCATAACCCTGTTTGCAGTAATTTCCGCCATCGCTTTTGCTACTGTGTTGGGAACAGTAAGTGGTCTCATTGTTGCCGCATCTGGAGCGGTCGCTCATGATCTGATGGCTAATTTTCTAGGCATTCAGATGACTGATAAGGGGCAAGTAAAGGCCGGTAAAATTTCCGCAATTATAGTTGGTTGCATTGCAATATTGCTTGGCATTCTGTGCAAAGGAATGAATGTGTCATTCTTGGTTGGTCTCGCATTTGCGGTAGCGGCTTCAGCCAATCTGCCTGCAATCATTATGTTGCTTTTCTGGAAAAAGACAACCTCCAAGGGAATTGCGGCATCGATCGTGGTTGGCATAATTTCCGCTTTGGGAATTATTCTTCTCTCTCCCAGTACATATGCAGATATATACGGGTTACCTGCGACGCAGGCGCCGATTCCTCTGGATAATCCCGGAATTATCTCCATGCCATTAAGCTTTATTACGCTGGTATTAGTTTCCCTGTTAACGCAAAAGGAATAGACCTAATAAACCTGGTGCAAACGGCAACTTCAGTGTAAAGGTGGTAAGGGAGTTGTGCAGGGTCAATATACGACCCTGCTTTTTTTGGCGTCATTTTATTTTTTATATTACGATGTATGTTGAACTCTGTTCTTGTTGAATAAAAACTGCTGCTTGAGACGTGAAATATGCAGCACTGCCATTTATTATTCAAAGACTGGCTGAAGAATTTGCTGTGCAAGCTGATTTCAGAGAAAAATTAATGAAGCTGCTGATTGAAAAATCGGTGCGCTACAGTGATACTCCGATTTTCCAGCTTGCTTCCGGCAGGATGAGCAATTTTTACATTGATTGCCGCAAAGTTACCCATAATGCAGAGGGGAAATACCTGATCGGCAATATTATTTTTGCAATGATCCAGGATCTGCCGGTAGATGCAATCGGCGGACTGACCCTGGGCGCCGACCCGATAGCTGCCGCCGTTGCCTATACGGCATTTCTCAGAAACAAACCGGTTAATTCGTTTGTGGTGCGCAAAGAACAAAAAGCCCACGGGCTTAAGAAACTGGTTGAAGGGGATGTGCAGGCAGGAGACCGGGTGATAATTGTTGACGATGTGATAACGACCGGAGGGTCAACCATTAAAGCACTTACAGCCGCACGTGCCGAAGGCCTTGACGTGCTCAGGGTAATAGCGCTGGTGGACCGGGAAGAAGGCGGCAAAGCAGAAATTGCCAAACATATTGCTGTGGTTGACGCGCTTTTTACTAAAACAGAATTGCTGGACTGCTATAAAACGACCCACCGATTATAAAAGTTCAGCAGGCAGCGGTCACATCAAATTATCAGTTTGGAGCCAGTGCAGAAAAAGATCATTTGCAAGCCATTCCCAGCGGCACAGCGCATTATCGGGCTCCCATAAAATCTGGTGGCCGGCCGCAGCGTCCTCTTTTTCTCCATGCCATACGTAATAGGGAAATCTCTGACAGACAAGCCGCACCATGTTGGGGACCTGAATGTCTTCCCGTTCCATAAAAAACCAGGTTAGAACCCACAATACTTCGCCAACCGGGCTGAATTTCCACGTCACTTCCTCCTGAATGGTTTCCCTGCCCATTCCCTTCAGTTGTGCCAGAAGCAGAGGAATGATGTGCTGCCAGGCGATGGCGCAGGTCTCATGACTCACGGCATGTTCAATAATTTTCTTTTTAGCGTCAAGCGGAATCAGATTTAAGTCGCTGATAATGAATTTATGAATGTCCTGAAGCGCAAGATGCAGATCTGATTGATGAGACAGCTTGATGGCCGGCAAATCATCAAGTGTTCGGGCGACAATTCCCGCATCGGCATAGTGCTTAAACAATTCACGCACCCAGTTAGTCAGAATATAGCCTTTTGCCGGTGGCATAAGCTCGGCAGGAACGTGAAATTCCCCTTTAGCTTTAAAATCGTCATGCATTTTTTGGATAAGTGACGGTGCCATAGACGGATTGCCGATAGAGCGTCATTTCATGTCGAAATGACGCTCCTGAAAAAGGCATTTAATATGAAATAATAGTTACAAAAAATGCAAACATTGCCAACCCGCTTCATGTAAAAGCATTTAATAACACTGTGTTGAAGCAGATACGCCCTAAAAACATTCACCATGACAAGAACGACAAAAATTGCCGTGACTATTGATTAAGTAGCACTTCCCAGAATCGCCAATTGGGTGACATATTATACATGATTTAGGGCTCACGCTACCGGTTTTTGGTTGACCATCATGGCATTTGGAGCATGTATTATGTGCCGACTGATTATGCAGAAACATTACAGTATGACATTGAACACAGGTATCAATATGCCAATATTGGGGCGTTACGGTAGTTGTTGTGCTTGAAAAACAAAATTGCTCACACTCTACACCAGTACAACCCCCACATCCGGGAGCAGAATCACAAAGATCTCCTCTACCGTCTTTATCTGCATCAAGTTGCTGCAAATTGCAAACATATGGGCAATTGTCACATATATCGCCAAAACTATCCTGGTCAGAATCTTCTTGATTAAGGCTGCACTTTCCATTTGATGAACATCCGATGACACAATCATCATCAGTTTGACAAATGCTCCCTTCTTTATCTGAACCAGGCATACAGGTGCCACGATTTGGTCCGTTCGGTTTGTTGAGACAGTTATCCTCTGAATCAGGAATGCCATCTTGATCAATGTCATCATCGACTGTTACAAAAACATGCCGCCAGCCCCAAAAATAGTCATTTTTTATCTGTTTATTTCCCATGCTATCTTCAGCTCTCACAACAATTTCATATTCTCCAGGATGAGGGATAGCCCAGATAAATGCCCAATGCTTCCATACATTCGGCACAAAATAATTAAGGAGTGTCGCTTGTCTCCATGTTGTCCCTGCGTCGGTACTTACTTCAACTTTGCTAACTTCTCCACCACCAATCATCGCCATCCCATAGATAGTATAATTTCCCATTACCAAGGTTGTCCCGGAAATTGGGTTAAAGATTTGTGCATGTATGGGTATCATTTTCATAAATGGGGTTTCCTGCGATATCACCTCGATACGTGTTACCCATTGCATCCACCCCCCACTGCCTGAGACACCAGGGGTCACCAACCTAAGTGGGTAGCCTTGCTCAGGTGGAAGGATTTCTCTGTTCATGCCATACGCTAAAATAATATCATCACGCATCATAATCTCGCCTAAACTGATTTGTAGTGTCCAGCCGTCAAGCGCATAGAACTTTAAAGATTTTGCGCTATTCAAAGGGATAGCGTCTTGCATTAAATCTTTAACGCGTACCCCTGTCCATACGGCATTCCCTATAAACAGAGCTGGCATCTGTCCTAATGGATTAGCAAAACACTCGAGGGTAGCCATGAGCTCAACTTCTCGAAATTCCTTTATTTGCTCTAGAGTTAGAGAAAGCGGTTTTAATATTTCGCCGTCTACAGTCAAACACCAGTCAGGAGGTGGTATCTGTACCCCGCCACCATTGTTTTGCACAAAAAATTGATCATTAGGAGTTATGGGTGGGGGATCAAGGGAAAAACATGAGGCGGGGAGTAAAATTGAAATTACTAATAGAATCTTCGCGAACGCTTTCATGTCTACCATCCTTTCAAATTTATTAACACTTTATCCCCTCTCATATTTTTTACACATAAGATTTTTTTACTTATCGTCCATAAGAAAACAGACGTTATATCGCTAAAAAAGGTTCGAAGCTGTTGAAAAAGTTGGCATGTTGTAGACACCATATTGAACCCGTTTGTTCAAAACATCAATGGCATGACAGAAGACGTTTTTTATCAATCTAACCGTTGTGTACTACAAACCGAAGGAACCCTTTGACGAGCATTAATCTATACCGATTATTCTGAAAAAAACTGTTATTGCCCTTTACCCCGGAACAGAAAAGCTTGCTATGTGAGTTAAAAAAATTTTTAGTGGTTTATTGCGTTCTTTTTTGTAATTTTTCGTATGTTTTGTATATGACATTTTTATAACGCAGTGTAAAGATGCTTAATATTCAAAAAATGTGGATTATGCTATATATAGACTGCATGCTATGGATTGTAGCGTTACGCAGGCAGTTTTAGGGTAATCTTTCCGAGTGATTTTTTTCTGTGTTCGTCCTGCAAAATAGCTTCAAACTCTTCCGGGGGCACCTCAAAATTCCCTAATAAAAGCGGATTGAAAATATGGAGAGGGGAAAGGCGGAGGCTAAAGAGTTCCAAAGAAAAGTGACATAGAATTTTTGCCACAAGTGTAAGGCCGTGGGCACCTACTGGTAAGAAAAAAACTAACGATATGGTTGTTGTAAAGCCCTATATCTCACGGAACGCTATTTTTTACCGCAGATACAGTTCTCACATGGTTCATCTTGTCTTCCTTTCTTTTTAGCGATATGGGCAGTATTTATTTTCATAATTAGCTGTGCATTAGCGGGATCGACATAACCTTCAATAACGGATATACCCAACAACCCATTTTCTTTATAAGTATGGATACGATCCTCATTGTTGAAACCATGCATTTTCAATTCGAGTTCAAAAAGCAAGTGATGAGCATCCCTCAATAATTCGGGGGAAAACAATTCCCCGTAACGCTGTATACCTCGGGCAAAAAGGTTATAAATGCGCTCTTCAATGATATTGGCGATTTGTCGAAAATCTTTTTCTGATAAATTTCCCGAGCTATTTGATACCTCAGAAAATCTTTCGTTAACCCAGACGTCACAGTCTTCTAAGAATGCCTCGATTTTTTTCTCTAGATTCATTTCCTGTCTAAAAAGCTTTTAAGTAGATGCCCCTATTGCCTTCCCCAAGGGTTTTAATTTTTTAAGGTTGACTTTAAGAAATATTTTGCGATTGATTTTCTTAAGACGTCTTTTTATGATCTCATCAGGCACGTGGTTATCCATTATCGAGGCTGTTGTTCCGGGCCGATCTGAATAGGCAAATGCCTGGACAATATTGAAACTGACCTCATCCAGAACTTTTAGGCTGTCTTCAAAATCCTCTTCTGTTTCACCGGGAAAACCAATAATAAACTGGTTCCAAATTTTAAGGCTTGGCAATTCATTTCTAAGTTCTTTAATACATCGGACATATTCTTCAACTGTATATGGTCGGCGCATGGCTTTTAAAATTCGGTTGCTTCCAGACTGAATTGGAGAAAAGATTACATCTATTTTTGATGATCTGAAAACTTGCTTAAAAAAAGGGAAATATTTAATGAGCCAGTTGGGCTCTAAATGATAAATGTTAAGTTTATAATCTCCATCTATTTCGAGCAGTTTTGTGAGAAGGGTCGGCAAATCTGTTCCCAAATCCTGACCATAAGCACCTGTATCATCTGCCGTAAGTATAAAACGTCTGTGCCCTGCGCTGAGTCCTTCCCGAAAATCCGCCAGCACGTCCTCAATTGGTTTACTGGAAAGTTTCCCCTTGGCATGCTTTATAGCACAGTAAGAACAGTTTCCTAAACACCCTTCCCCAAGCACTAGAAAATAGGTATTCTGATCACCGGTTAAATCCCCAATCTCGAAATTGGGCAAGATATTGTTTGCATATTTGCCTGCAAGTTTTTTCAGCTTAGTCACTTTATGGACAATTTTTCTGTGTGGCAACTGAGAAATATCTTGATCATCAATAACATGCTGATCCTTCCATGCTATATTTTTATCAGATCCTGCGAGTTCCTGAATTCTTTCACGTTCTTTAGGTCCAAATGCAATCCCATTAAAGACCTCTTTCAGGCGTTCACTATTTATTTTTGGGAGACAACCACTAACAACAAGTTGAGCATTTTTATAGCGTTTTAGCTCTTCTATATCTGAAATCGAGATATCTTCATGCCGCTTATCAAAGGCACATGTATTTGCTATAATGAGGTCAGCCTTTGCAGGATCTTCTACAATTTCCCATCCATTCTCTTTAAAATAGTTTCTGAATGACTTTCCATCTAAAAGATTGTCAATACAGCCGTTAGATCTAATGTAAACTTTTTTCATATGCCTTACCCTCTAAATTATTTATCATTAAAAATTATTAAGAAGTTTTATTTAGTTTTCCTTCGATCGATAAAGGATGACTGTCAGTTTTTTTGCCAAAAAAGTGCTTTTTTTCTTCTCTTAAGAATCCGCCTAAACTATATCTTAAAACATTAAATGCCGCTATGACATAATTTGAAATAGTATGGGGATATTTGATGCAGTTCCACAAATAACGCATTATAATTGACGGCCGTACATAAAATTTTCTATACATCCGTCGGTGGCTGTCCATAAGTTGATCTTTGGTCAACCCCTTTGGAATAAAGACCGGCTCCCAGAAGCCCAGTTTTTTCCACTCCCGATCAAATTCCCCATAAATCTCGGCAGTCTTAAACAGTTCGGCTCCCGGCATGGGGGTGCAAAATGTCACGTGAAAATCCTTCAGTCCGCTGGTGGTGATGAATTGCGTGGTTTTCTCAATGGTCGCCAGCGTTTCACCAGGACAGCCGATCATGAAGTAGCCTCTGGTATGAATACCCGCCTCATTGGTCTTGCGAATCATTTCACGAACTTTTTCAATGGTGGTTCTTTTTTTGAGGTTATCAAGAATAGTTTGATCAGCGCTTTCTATGCCATAGGCTATTTGCCAGCAACCGGCACGTTTCAGGAGTTTAAAAAAATCCTCGGGCATAATGTCGGTACGGGCCAGGCAGGACCAGCTAATGTGATAATTGCGTTTGAGGATTTCTTCGCAAATTTGGGTAACGCGGTGGCGATCAAGCAAAAAGTTATCATCATAAAACATGACATCTCTGACACCGTAAACGGTTACCAGATGTTCGATCATGCGCAGGGTGGAAGCGGCGCTATGACTTCGATACTTTTCGCCCATAAACGGCCGAGCGCAAAAGGTGCAGGTGCCATTGCATCCTCGCGAGGTTACCAGCGTCGAAGAAGGCAGACGCTTATAGCTGTGGGGGGCAGGTTTATAGTATTTTGGAAGCCAGGGCAACAGATCCCAGGCAGGCAGAGGCAAGGCATCAAGATTTTCAATCCGCGAACGCGGTGGTGTCAAAATAATGTTCGCCCCTTCACGAAAGACAATTCCCGGAATGTTGTTTAGGCTACCGTTGTTTTTTTGACAGGAAATAACTTCCGGAAGGGTATATTCGCCTTCACTGATAACCCCTATGTCAAAATCCTTAAATTCTTCAAGCGTTTCTTGCGGGATGGCAGATACATGCGGCCCGCCAATTATCACCGGAGCCATGATGCCCTGTTTTTTTATGGCGTTTGCCAGTTCAGCCGCCCGCGTTATAGAAACGGTAGATGCGGTAATCCCAATAAAGTCAGCATTGGCATGACGGATGTCATCTATGGTGTGGGAAAGTTCATAGTTTAAAGCGGGCGCGTCCAAAATTCGCACCGAATATCCCGCCTGACGCACGGTCGCGGCAATGTAACACAAACCTAAGGGAGGTGCCTGGCTGCCAACCGATGCAAAATTTCCGTAGCGCTCTTCCAGAGTAACAGGCGGGTTGATTAGTAATAAATCAATTTTCATAATTCAATTTTTAATATATATTAGTAATCTGTGCAAATTAAATTCAGGGAGATATTTGTTTTATAAGCTTTGGTAAGATGATAAAGCTCAAGCAATCTATCGGATGTTACAGGATTTTTTTTATGGGAAAATCCGGCGATGCTGAGAAAATTCTGTTTATGCCAATTTTTAATGAAATTTTATTATATTGAATTCTTTGGAATAAATCAAGCACCATGAACGGTTCTAAAAGTGCGGGTGTTTGCGAACCTGGTAGAATTGCTAACTTAAAAAATCGTTAGGTTGCAAAATTGGGTGAAAAAAATCATAAGACGCTGAAAAATGCGGTCAGAATCCCTGGGCTTCATGAATTATCGGTAGCAAACACGAAGGTATTTGTTATCCAAGCCGAAAAGAACCTTCTTATTGATACTGGTTCTGGTCCCCTGCCTGAAGAGGTGCTCTTGTTTTTAGAGCAGTCCGGATTCAGCTTTGAAACGGCAGAGCAAAAGAGGCTCATGCGGGAAGGGGCATATAATGCTATCATTGATTTTTTACAAAAAAGAAATTTGACGATAGATGCAATAATCTGTACTCATTGTCATAGCGACCATGTGGGCAATCTCAAACGGCTCAAAGAGACATTGCGGGTTCCCGTCGCCATGCATGCGCTTGATATAGCGTTTGTCGAGGGCCGCGAAGAGATCCCCGCCCCGTCATTTATTCCAGATGCCATTCGCAAACATTTCAAAATTGAGCCGTGTAAGATTGATCAAGCGGTAACCCATGCAGAGTTTTTTTGTAATGATTTACAGATAATTCATGTGCCGGGTCATACCAGGGGCAGTATTTGTCTGCTTTTCCGTAATCAGGCGCTTATTGCCGGCGACTGTGTCGTTGGTTATCATGAAACACTGCCGGCTCAGGCTCCTCTTGAGCTCAATCCACCCATAGAAATGTTCAGCATGAATTATCAACAGGCATTAACAAGCCTCACGACGCTTCTTCAGTATCAATTTACCGCAATTTTGCCGAGTCATGGAGCGTCCCTGTGGGAGCGTGGAAAAGACAAGCTCTGCGCAATGCTTCAGAACCTTGGCGTCCGATCGTAAGCACAGTTCTGTTTTTATTTGCTGGGTAACATATGGCAAAACATTCTCATCAGTTTGTGGAAACCTATAACGGTCTTATCGGATTCGGTTTTGATCGAGAAACTGACGAAAATACGGTCATCTGTCTGCTGCAGAAATTTTCCGATGACCAGCTCTGGCATGTTCTCAGAACAAGACTGACGGATGCAGAACTGAACGAAATATTTAATTTAATCAGCCGACTGCTGAAAAGCCATCTTTCCGAAGAGGAGTATCATACCTATTTCTTAAAAGATTGACGGGGTAGCTGATCTATCGAGGGGAATGCGCACGCAGGGTTTTTTTTAGACCGTTATTGAATACCGCGTTGTCATGAACATTATAAATCATGTCTGGCAGGTTGGTGGCGGCAGCCTGACCGCAGCAAGTGATGCCGCCATTTACCTTGTCGCATTTGACACTGCGGCGGCTCTCATTGATGCGGGGTGCGGCAGAGAGCATGAGCAGTTGGTCATGAATATTTCCCGGCATCTTGGTCCTAACACGGAACTCACGTATTTATTTTTAACACACTGTCATTTTGATCATGCGGGCGGTGCGTCATTAATAAAAACGCACTACGGGTGCACCATCGTGGCGCATGAACGCGATGCCGTATTTTTGGAATCAGCCGACAGCATCGCTACTGCTGCCCGATGGTATGGCACCGATATTTCTCCCCTTCTCATAGACTACAAAATTCAGAGGACAGAAGAAATTTTTCAGGTTGGAAACGGAGCAATACAAGCCATCCATACCCCTGGTCATTCTCCCGGCTCGCTGGCGTATCTTACCGAGGTTGAGGGTAAAAAAGTCCTGTTTGGGCAGGACATTCATGGGCCACTGCACCCTGAACTTCACTCAAATCAGAACGACTATGTTAACTCGCTTAAGCTTTTGCTGAGCCTTGACGCAGACATTCTCTGTGAGGGGCATTTCGGGGTATTTTACGGTAAGGCTGCTGTGCGTGATTTCATTGCATCGTTTTTACCCGAAAGAGTCAAAATTTGATTGAACTGAAAGATGTTTTTTAGTAAAGTCAACCCTCGCCATTCACATACGCACCGCAATAATACCGACGGGTTGGCACGCTGCACTGACCACAGTTTAACCAGTCCACATTGTTCAAAGGAGGAAGCATGAAAATAATTCTGCTGGGTTCGCCCGGAGCCGGAAAAGGAACCGTATCAAAATTGCTGACCGCACTTGATGGTTCGGTGCACATTTCTACGGGAGACATATTGAGAAATGCGGTTAAGGCAGGAACAGCGCTGGGTAAAAAAGCCAAAGAATATATGGACCGGGGAGATTTAGTTCCTGATGCATTAATTATGGATATGATGGAAGAACGGTTGCAGGAGCCGGATTGTGCACGGGGATTCATACTGGACGGGTTTCCGCGCACGATTCCGCAGGCGGAGGCACTTGAAAAGCTCTTAGAAAAATTGCATATCGCCATTGATCTGGTCGTGAACATGGAAATCGGCACCCAGGTGGTTCTTGACCGACTGACGACCAGAAGAACCTGTTCTAATGCAGCATGCCAGGCAATATATAATGTTAAGACCATGCCTCCAAAGGTGGACGGCATCTGCGATAAATGCGGAAGTCCGCTGATCCAGCGCAGCGATGAAACAGAAGAAGCCATTCTGAACCGCCTTGCGACATACAACCGGCAAACCGCCCCCCTCATTGCCTATTATCAGAAGAAGGGGATGTTAAAAACAATTGCAGCGATAAGCAGCGAAACAGTGGTTAACGAAATAAAAAATGCTCTAAAGATATGAACCTACGGTATGTTTTTCCACTGACTGGTAGTAAGACACCACGGAGGTCACTGTCATGAAGGAATCGCTGAATCCGGGGCTCTCATTTGAGTTTAAATATACCGTCCCAGAAAATAAAACGGTGCCCTATCTGTTTCCCGAGTCCCCTGAATTTCAGGTTATGCCCAAGGTGCTTGCAACCGGCTTTATGGTCGGCCTGTTTGAATGGGCGTGCATTAAAATGCTCATTCCTCATCTGGACTGGCCGCAGGAACAGACGGTTGGCACCGGCTTTACCGTTAATCATCTTGCGGCAACCCCGCCGGGATTAACCATAACGGTAAAAGTAACTCTTAAAAACATTGAAGGAAAGAAACTTATTTTATCAATAGTGGCAGACGACGGTGTTGATACAATATCTGAAGCAACCCACGAGAGATTTGTGATTAATGCGGCGGGCTTCACCAAAAAAGTTGAGAAGAAAAAAGAAGACGTTTTTGCCCGGCTGAGCAATTTTGCTTTGCCGCCCAACAGATAAACGTTCTGCATAACCAATAAATTTTCGTGATGCCGTTTTTGTTGGTAAATCAATGAAATTTTGATGAGGTCCTTACCTGTGCGCGATCCTCTATTTCTTTAGTGATTCCTCGTCTTCTGCCCGCCAAAATGTTACACATTATCTTAACTAAACCTGATAAATTCTCTCACAAGAAATCAGGAAAACCTTTTTCAAAGATATATCAGCAAATCAAAACAAAAATCACCCTGTCCCCAATGCTTTGCCAAACCTCGCAGCGCGGCTTTAAGTATGCATTAAGACGGAATGAGAGAGGAAGTCGGGGTTTTTCCCGGCAAGCACACAGGGGATGTCCTCTTCATCTTTTATAGCTCTTTACGAACATCTCGCAGTAAAAAAGATGGATTGATATGTCGTAGAAAGTCAGAGCATTATGGAAGCACAGTAAGAAAGGAAAACCGTATCTGGCAGGATTTATTGATTTCGGGACATTAGGCCAGCAGAAGATTGCAATATTTCAAAAAGATAGGAAAGAAAAGGACTCAACACAGCCTGATTACACCATTGTTTTATCAAACGGAACAGACCTAAAAAAGGAAGAAATTCCGTTTTAACGGAACACCTACGGAACTTTGGGCAAAAAACCCAAAACAAAATGAACGCAGCAGTTAAGCTAAGTCCCTATTTTTTTGATGAAAATGATGGCGGGCGATGGGCGACTCGAACGCCCGGCCTTTGGCTCCGGAGGCCAACGCTCTATCCACCTGAGCTAATCGCCCGCTTGACTGTAATGCTAATACTTCTCAATTATTCCGTCAACTCTTTTGTCGGGCAGACTTACTCGGCGGTGCATGTTCGGCGTGCGCCGCTTATGTGTTTAATGGTTACCTTTGTTATTCTGGGTCCTGCGTTTTTCGGGATGAAAAATCTCGATGTATCCTGACAAAAGATGCTTCAGTCCTTACGCTCTTTCAGAAGGACGCGTTTCAACAGCCTGCTTCGCCTTCCTACCATGCAAACAGAATATTAACCCTCCGCAATCATCAAAACTGCAAAGGTTATTTATATTGACATTGTCGAGTATTTGCTATATTTTTAAGAGTATCTCAGTAACTTAGAAATCCACGTTTGACTGAAGCCCTTGGGATTCTCTATGTTCCCGAGGGCGTTTTTTTATGACGCAATTTCATGCAAGACGTCATTTTGGGGAGGTGCAACCACATGGCAAATAATAAATTATACGTTGGCAACCTGGCACATGACGTGACAGAAGAATATCTAAAAAAAATATTTGAAGAATTTGGCCCCTGTGTGTCAATTAAAGTCATACGAAACCGGTTTAACGGTGTGTCCAAAGGGTTTGCCTTCGTGGAGATGGCCGAGGCAAAAGCTGCACAGGAAGCAATCGTCAAATGCAAGGGAACAACGATTTACGGCCAGCGGATAACGGTGAGCGAAGCGCGCGACCAGAGAAGCCAGAAAAGCGCCGGCAGGTCGGGGCGGGGACGGTTTTAGACCGCAGGTGCGCAGGAAAGTCCACGTGCTGTGCTGCCCCGCAGAATGCGGGGCAAGCTATTTCTCGGGGATTCTGATTATTTTTATTTTCTTGATCGCGACATCGCTCAGCGGCCGATCCTGCGCATTTCGTTCCACCCGGCTTATTTTCTCTATAATGTCCTGACCTTCCACAACTTGGCCAAAGATACTGTGGCGGGCGTCAAGCCAGGGCGTCGCGACCGTGGTAATAAAGAACTGGCTGCCGTTGGTATTTGGTCCGGCATTGGCCATTGCCAGTTTCCCCGGCGCGTCAAATTTTAATTGTGCATTAAATTCATCTTCAAATTTATAGCCTGGCCCTCCTCTGCCGGTGCCCGTCGGATCCCCGCCCTGAATCATGAAATTTGGAATAACCCGGTGAAATATCAGGCCGTCATAAAAGGGCCGTTTCATGGTTTTTCCGGTTGCCGCATCAACAAATTCTTTGGTGCCCTCTGCCAGCCCGACAAAATTAGCCACCGTTTTAGGCGCCTCTTTGGGAAACAGTCGGCACACAAACGCACCGGCAGTGGTATCAAAAGCAGCATATAATCCTGGGGTTTTTTTCCAAGCTCCCTGCTCCTGTGCCAACAGGTTACCGCATATTACCACATTAAGGGTCAACCCCATAAGCATACAGACGATTGTCATGTTCATGTTATACCCTCCAGCACGAGATTATATAATGGGCAGTTCCGGTTGATGAAAAACTTGATGTTATAATGGCATGAGGTTCTTCGGTCGCTATTGCTCGCTGAGAATGACCAGTTTTTTTAACGACCGGATAGGAAACACGTTACACCGTGCCATTCAATGGTATCCCGGATGGGTACCGCGCTTATATCAGGGTGGTGCCCGTCATTTCCCGCGGCAATTTTAAGCCCATCGCCGCCAGCACGGTTGGCGCTATATCACGGCTTTTAGGTGAAGGGCTAACGATGGCGCGATTCATGAATAAAATGCCGGACACCAGCGCAGGGTCAACAATGTGATCGCCGCTCCATTTTTTTAGATTCGGTTCTAAGAGCTGCTCTGGTGTTCCACCAATTGCCGTCTGCCAGCTCATGCGGTATCCAGATGCAAAACCTATGATCACATCTGGAGAATTTTCCATATATTTGCCTGCATAGATCTGTTCCGGGAGATAGGCATTTCTCACTATCTTTTCCGCAGTGGTCGGATCTTGTAACGCGCGCAAATCCTGGGCAATTTTTTGGGCAAGATTTTTAGCGTCGCTGCCGGGCTGCACGATACCGTTTCCCTCTCGCCCCTTCAGATTGAGGTAAATGCTGGAAAACCCCAGAGAGTAGGCGCTGGTCTTATTCCAGTCAACATGGCGAAACAGCGCGCCGCCCTCTTTATCCTGTGGATCCGGCTTTTCCTTAAGGGCCATGTAGCCCCGTTCAATCAGCCAGCGGTTAATGTTCACCCCGGTGCGAAAGGTATTGAAGCCATGGTCAGACAGGACGATAAAAAGGGTCCGGTCATTGACATGTTCTTGCATAATATCGCCCACAATCCGATCCGACCACTTATAATAGTCACGAATGATATGTCCGTAGCGTTTTTCTCCTTCTGGCGTATAGAGGGGATGGTTTTTATCCTCAAACCGCCAGAACATGTGCTGAATCCGATCTGTGGTGTCAATAACAAAAGAGAAAACCCCGTCCTTGAATTTTCCCAGGGCGCTGCGGAGCATATTCTCCCGTTCAGTCATGATGGCGTCACACATTTCAATAAATGCTTCATCGCTGATGGCACCTTCGTTCAGCGGCTTGGTATCCTCCGGGATGCCGAGGGTGTAATAATAACCGCCAATGTCAGTGCCCAGTTCGCGCGCATAATTGTCCGGCGAGGAAATGATAAAACACGGGTCTTGGGGATTAACCTGAAGCGGTGTGAGGTATAAATTGATGTCCGGTTCAATGCTGACCAGATAAAATTTGCCAATACCAGTAATCTTTTTTAAAGGGCCACCGGAAAACTCCATAGGAATCCAGTCAGACCACTGCCCCGGCGCAAGATCAAATGTTTGGTGCGCAACGCTTAAACGCAGGGTTTTGCCATTGCGTTTCTCAATTTCCAGTGGAATCGTGGCTTCTTTTTTGCCTGTGATACCCATGGTATAGGGGCCGCTGATTTGGACGGTGGCTTTTTTATCAGAAAAAATCAAGGGGACTTTTTTTTCTGCTCCATCTCCGGTTTTATCTGACGGATTGCTGCTGAAATATAGATACCTGCCGAGCCCGCCCTTAATGTCCGGAACCCCCAGCCCCGCAAGAACGTTCCCACCGCTCGCACGCGGCGGGAACGTCATGGGCCAGCGAATAGAATAAGAAGGAATACCTGCTTCAGCCGTATAATCCCAGAAAAATTTTGCCCTGCAGGTTGGCTCAAACATTTTTTCCCGGGAGCCTAAAAGATTCTGTTTATTGGCCCGCAAGATTGAGAGGTCAGGCAGGTATTTTTTAGGATGGCGCAGGATAAAATCAAAAACATCATGCGACCCGGAATCGGTGCCGGTGCCAATGTCGCTCCATGCCACCGGGCTTTGCGGCGGGTTGGACGTTGCGCTGCGTACATACGCCCCCTGATTTTTCAATGCGGAAAAATGCGGCAAATCCCCTGCTTGCATGAACCGCTCGGTAAGGTTTGGGTCTAACCCGTCTATCCCCAGCACGATAACTCGGTCAAACATTCGTTTTCCTCTGAAAAGAGACCCTCTCTGCTTGCATCCTGAGAGGGCCAGATGTGATGAAACTGCACACGTCGTGAGAAGGAAACTAATATCCCTCAAAAACTCTCTTCGGTTCAAGGTAGCCGCCTGTCAATTAATGGGATCCGGACTCATTGCCCTTTAGTGAGGCATTTCCGTTGCGTCGCAACAGCTTTTTGATGAGATGTTTGATCGGCCTTAAAAACAGGGCCAAAAAAGCTGCGGCACTGGCGATAATATACCCTAACGCAGAAAAAACAACGGAACCGGTTCCCGGATCAATATAGGCAAAGGCCCGGCCGTGAATAAGGAACGTTGCAAAAAAAACTAAATAAAAAACCATGTTATTCCCTCTTGCATTGTTCTGTAAATTATATACTCATCCGGCATTGCAATGATGCGAAGGACTGGTCGCTGAGATGTTACGAATGAATCTATAGTAATAAATATATATCAAAAAAAACATTTAACTACAAGATAATTCATAGAATTATTTAATACACCGTTTTTTATTGTTTTTTTCTTTTCAGCTATTCTATGCGTGACAAGCCGCAACATGGTTCTATTCCCGGCCGGGTCCGAGCAAAAAATCCTTGCGTAATAACCTCGTTAATCATAAAAACCTTTTTTGTTGCTGAGAAATAATACAAAACGATGCTGTTAGCATGCGTGAAAATAACAAACTGACCATTGCGGGTGCGCTGACCATCATAACCGCCATCGGATTTTTGCTTAGAATCATTAACCTGAGCGAGCCGCTCTGGGTTGATGAAGTATGCAGCTGGTCCTTTGCCCGCAGGATGCCATTTGGGCATATGTGGCGCGTTGCGCTTTCAGATGCGACCCCGCCATTATATTATATATTATTACATGCTGTCATTCGGTTTGCCGGTGACCACCCTGCCGTCATGCGGCTTCTATCGGTATTTTGGGGGACGCTTATGATCCCCCTGGTTTACTGGACGATGCGCCAGGGGGCTTTCTCGCGGATCAGCGGTCTTTACGCTGCGTTGATCTGCGCAGTATCATCAATGCTGATATTCTATTCTCAGGAATTGCGCGCCTACATCCTGCTGGCTTGTATGGGGGTTTTATCCGTTGGGTTACTGTTTCGCTGCCTGAAAAACTGTTCTGCGGTCAATGTTATTGGTTATGCAGGCAGTATTTTAGTATTGTCATGGGTGCACCGCTATGGATTTTTGCTGATCTCCGCCCAGCTTTGCGCTCTGATGGTCAGCAAAAAGTGGCGCCTGGTTTGCATATTGTGCGCCGCAGGCGTGGCAGCCCTGATTTTTCCACTGCTGCAGATGATACAGGGCACGTTTATCGTAACCGAAGCGCTGGATCGAAGGACAACACTTGGTTCTGTGCTTGCACTTATTATCATGCTCAACGCGGGTACCGTATCCATGCGGACTATAACCGGACTGCAGCCGGCTCCCGATGTGGCATATCCGCACCCTTGGGCAAATCTGTTGCTGGCAATAGCGGGCCTGGCGACCTTTGTCTTGCTCTTCTGCAGGGGCTGGGTAAAACGACGGGGATTTTCGATAGACCAACGGCAGAACATCGCTGTGCTTATGCTTTGCGTTGTGATCCCGGTATTGCTCGCACTACTTGCCGGCACATCGCTGATGCGGACGCCGGCGTGGCTTTTAAGAGGCTTGCTCTTCATCTGGCCGCTCTATTACATGCTTGCCGCCATCGCCGCAAGCACAGTTCGGGTGCCGATTATCTGGATGGCGGCACTGGTTATTATTAACGCCTGTTCATTATACCCCTATTATGCCTGGCATGCGCGCTGCCCTTCGGCACCGGCACTGATGCAATTGAACACCCTCGCCACCAGAGATGATTTGATTGTTGCCGATCAGTGGTGGTATTATGAAATTATTAATTATTATTACCATGGTCCGGCGCAGAGAGCTGCCTACTGGAAACGCACAGGATGGATTGATGTGCAAAAACTTGCGACCAGCGATAAGCCCTTTCACGCGTCGTCAATAGAGACGATTCCGCCGCCGCGGGTGGACGGCAAGGTCTTTTTCTATATCGGGATGAGCAACCCTGCCGTCATCAAGGAATTTCCTCATAACAGGATTTTTATTTATGACCAAACAATAAACTGGCGGCGCATTAAATAACGCCACCGTGGCGCCTAACGCTTTGCTGCAATGAATCTAATGTCAGCTTATACACCTCCTGTGCGTATTCGCCGCGCAGACAGCGATGATGAATATGCGATTTATAAAGGTAGCAAATAACAGCCAGATATGCCGGTTAGCCAGCCTGGCAAAGGAGATATGGGAAGAATATTATCCCACAATAATCACCCAGGAACAAATCGCCTATATGATCGATGTGTTTCAATCGCCCGCGGCAATAGAACAGCAGATACAAGCAGGCATGGACTATTATCTGCTGACGAAAGAAGGGAAAGACATTGGTTATATCGGCTTCATGGAGGAACCAACGGGAAGCCTGTTTTTGAGTAAAATTTACCTTGTGCGCGATTTCAGAAATACCGGCAGGGGCAGAGAAGCATTTACTTTTATTGCTCAGGAGGCGCGACAGCGTTGCTGCAAAAAAATATGGCTTACCGTCAATAAGAATAATAAGGCAGCTATCGCAAAGTATTTAACAATGGGATTTACCATAATTGAATCGGTGAAAAAAGATATTGGCAATGGATTTTATATGGATGATTTTATCATGGAATATGTGCTGTAAGTACGCGGCACAGTTCTTCTCAGGTGCGGCAATAGTCGATTCCCATTTTTCACTGCTTCGAACCACCTTAATGAACAGCATATCAGCGGCTCACCTTTAGACTATTTGTTCAGGCACTTCCAATAGCACACCCAATAATAAACCCTTTTCTAACCATCTGCGGGCACAAGCACCGGAGGCAATAAGTGCAAAGAGGCCCGCCGGATTGCAATCGGACTTAAAATCTGGATACCGCAAGTCTCAACCGCTAAAAAATTTTATTGAAAACCCGATACTATATAACGCTGAACACCTCCCCTATGCCGAATGCTTTTTCGGGATAGGGCTTTCTTCGCACATATCGGTAACTCATGACCTACAGACATGAGAGAACAAAACCAGCACCCAGAACGCAGAAGACAGCTCGACCGGCGAAAAAATCCGGCCTCCCTCAGAAGCATTTCTTTACTGGGCGGCAGACGCAGGCAGGTGCGCCGGGCAGACGACGCCCAGCGTGGCTATTATGTTGATTTATACAGCAAACGATCGCTGCTGCTGATTGCTGCCATCTTTCTGCTTTCGGTCCTTGATGGATACTTGACCATTAGCCTCATCAGCAAAGGTGCCACGGAAGCCAATCCCATTATGAGATTTTATCTTCAGTTGAACACACCGCTGTTTTTAATTGTAAAATATGGCGTCAGTTACCTGAGCGTCTTTGTGCTTCTTATCCATAAGAATTTTTATATTTTGCGGACATCTATCAGCGTCAAGCAGGTAATGATTGGTATTTTGGGCGTGTATGCGGTGCTGGTATTCTGGCAGGTTGTGGCATTAATTTAACAGGGCCGTTGCAGTCTTGCCCACAAGAGAATATGAACCGGTTAGAAATACCTTCTTCAAAAAAATATGGCTCTTGATGTCAGTCTGAGTCCCGATTGTTTTCGGGACGAAGAATCTCACAGCTTCCCGCCCCAAGATTCTTCAGTCGCTGTCGCTCCTTCAGCGTGACACCGTTTCAAGTGCCTGGTCAGGATGTGCGGCTAAAACGACTGCGCCAGTGCCTTTGCCCTGGCAATTGCCTCGCTTTTCTTCTGCTGTGCCACCTCCGAACCTTTGTTCAGGGTCGGCTCAATTGTCAACAATCGGACATCAGTCAATCCAATAAAACCAAAGATTAATTTTAGATATTTTACCTGCAAGTCAAGGGTTTCTGCCGGAGTTCCAACCGGGTATTCACCGCCGCGCGCGCATACCAGCAGAAGCGGTTTATCGCCAACCAGACCGGCATACCCGCCGTCATCGGTGACTGTAAACGTGCAGGTTGGCTGAACCAGAATATCTATATAGTGCTTGAGACGATACGGTATGGAGAAATTCCACATGGGGGTTGCAATCACGTATTTATCTGCAGATTTGAATTCCTCAATCAGCAGTTCAACGGCATGCCAGGCGGTACGCTCTTCTGCCGTGTGAGGCAGACCGTGCATAATGGCATATTTTGCCTGGAGTACCAGGCCGTCAAAAGGAGGCAGATCCTTGTGAAATAGATTGATGGTAATGATCTTATCGTTGGGATGTAACTTCTGGTAGGCGTCAATAAAGGCATTTGCCGCTGCTATTGAAAAAGACCGTTCACGACGCGGCGAGGCCTGCAAGTATAAAACGGTGCTCATTCGTATCTCCTTAACACAGGGCTGTGCATTGTTGGTTTCACCTGTATATCCTGCGCAGCGCTGGCGGGAGCCGAGGATCTATGGCTTTCAAGTAATGGTGGGAACCCCAGAGCCAATGCCCCCGCAGCAGCAGAACAGAAACAGCTATGACCCGTCAAACAGTTCTGCATCAGTCCAGCGCACCATTTCACCGATACACGCCAAGCCATCATGGTGCCACATCATGGTCGGGGTCGGCATTTTGCCGGCGGGGCAGATACGGGACACTCCCAGACGTGCCAGCAGATTAAACAGCTCGGTCCGCCGTTGTTCAGCTACCTCAAGCCCGGCATTCTGCATATACCCTTTAAGCGGTTCAAGGTAGACGGCAATATCGTTCAGGTGTCTCAGGGGAATAAGCCGGATAAACCGATGCAAGGGCGAGGGAAGTAATTCCTGCAGCGGTTCGCAAACGATTGTCCAGCCCAGGTTTTCACCGGCCGCTATGCACACGTTCGCGCCGACCAGTTCCCGCAATTCGCAGGACGCATGCATGTGCCGCAGGACGGCTGCATCCTCAATGGTAAGCTGTGCGGGGGGAAATGTTTTTTCAAGGAACTTCATGGCCCGGGCCAATATGGTCACAAATTCCTGCGGGCTGACCTCTCCACCTTCTTCCAAAAAATAAACCTGTGGCGAGATGCAGGCAAACTGATCAAACACGGAAACGTCATAGGCGATCCGATCTGCCAGTGCGGGGGCATTGGCCCAGGTTAACGCCTCTTTTCCCACCGCGCCAAACCCGATGCGATGACTGTGGGGAATTACCCTGGTTGCAGGCGGCACACGCTTGCTTACTGAATTGCAGGTCGCCTCGCTGCCATATACAATAACCACCCCGCAGTGCTGAAACAGGATATCTTCAATGGTTTCATCGCCGCCACGCCAGGAAAGTATCGCCACACAGTCGCCAATTCCCGGATCAAGTTCCCGCAACGTTTCCGCATACAGTGGCGGAAAGATCGGCTCTTCGCGCGATGCCTTGCCGATTATCGGCGATTTGACCAGAAATGAGCGCATAATGCTTAAATGTGGAAGGCCGGGAATATTTGAAGAGAAGATCGCAGCTGTCAAATCCGGACCGGTCGCCTTGGAATAACTGCGGCGATCCGTAGCATAATGAAACCCATCAAGAAATGCAGGATCCCCCAGTTCAGAGCGCAGGGCACTTAGCAGATCTGCCTTGCGCGAGGAAAGATGCTCGACCCGCAGTGATTCTGTTACCATCTCTGGAGAAAAACCGGTAAACAGCGCAATAGCCTCCACGGCCGCACGCTTTTTTGGGTAGCGGTCGTCAAGCCAGCGTTCCGAAGCTGCGTCAAGAATAGAGGCAATCTCTTCAACGGATTTTTGTTCCAGATAAGCTTTTCGCGCCTTTAACCAGGCGATAACCCGCTCTAAAAAAACGGGTGTTACCGTGGGAAACTCAATCCGAATGACGGTGTCCTGTTCGGGAAACTCGTGCACAGAATACCTGAAGCTGGCAATTTCTTTGCGCAGCTCTTCAGGCAGGTAGTAACCGCGGAGCAGCAGTTCTTTCATGAGGTTTTTGTCAACTCCTCAATAGACAGAGAACAACCGCGCGCTTCCGCGGCGCGGGCTCTGCCTAGAATCTCAAAGCCCTGGTCACAACGTCGGCCTACATCGTCGGTTTGAATGCACGCAACCCGCTCCACATTGGTCAAATCAAGGTGCCAGAGAATGCCTTTTGCACCCACCGGAACCTCCTGCATGGTACGCGGATCAAGCACCCGGGTGCGCGTCCAGGGCGGATTTTCTTTGCAGCGCCGGGCAGATGTCTGCCGGCAGTAGTTTTTCAGGGAATTATCATAAAATTGAGATCCCAGCTCGGTCATACCGAGCAGGTTCACGCTCATTTCAGGCGGCACCCCCAGGCACGAGGTAATCTGCGTCAGAAATTCGTCGGGCGTTATGGCCCGTGTTTTTCCTTTATAGCCGCCGGCATCAAGGGTGCGGCTGCCGGGCGGCAGGGAAAAGGAAATGTTTTGTTCCCGGCAGTAATCAAAAAAAGCCAGAAAACCCAAAGAAGCCCCAATGAGCGCTACCGGCATCTGTTCCTGCTCCGCGACGCGCAGTTCCTGAACCAGTTGTTCCGGGATAAAGCCCTGTTCACCCACCAGAAATTTGCTGCCCGGCACGCCAAATGCCCGGCGCAATTGTTCCATACCATACGCCATGATCATCTGTGGCGCTTTTTCTGGCGGTGGCGCCAGGATAAGAAACCTGAGTTTGAGGTTGTCAGGGAAAAAATACTGCCGGGCATTTTCCAGGATGGCAGTATTCATGAGTTCAAGGCCCTGGGCAGAAAACAGCGACCGGCCCTTGGTCGCCCCCTGGGTCGTCCCGCTGGTGCTGAATACCTGCAGTGCCGCTTCAGGAGGATGGGCAAAAAGATCAGCCAGCTTAAATCCATCGGTAGCAATGCCGGGTATCTCACGCCAGGTGGCAACCCGATCCGGCGCAATGCCCCTGCGATCGCACAGTTTCTTATAGAGGGGAATGGCACCATATTGGAAACGAAACACCTCCACCGCAAGCTCATTAAACAATGCCTCGTCGGGCTGCTGAAACGACGTTTTAATATATTCTGCTATTCGATTGCCGATTTCAACCATGGTTATTGATTTGAGAAGAATCGCTCACGGCCTGTCCTTCACAGGAAAAGGATGCTACCAATGCAGGGCGACCGCTTTTTTCTCAACGAGAAATTCCAGAAAATTGGTAACCTGGTGCTGCCTCATACTAAAAGCCGCAGTCAGTTCTGCGATTGATCGCACCCCGGTGCACGTGGCTGCCAGACCGGCTATGAGTTCCGACGCCAGGTTGTGTTGCGCGGCATATTCCGCAGCCAGATCCGCGGCGCGCACGGATGAAACAATAACTTTCGGTTTTAAATGCGGCCGGAGGCGCGGCAGGTCTTTAAATCCCGGCGTGATGGCAAGATCACGGGCAGCATAGGCAAACAGACAGGGCTGCTGTTTGAATTTTGCTTTAAAAACATCTCGGTAGGCGCTGAAGCCCGCAACAATGCCATCACCGATAGCGCGACCAACCGTGGCATAGAGCCCGGTGACGTCTCCCGCCGCATACACACCGGCCATACTGGTGCGCATCTCCCGGTCAACCTTAATAAACCCTCGGGCAGTCTTTTTTAGTGGCGACACATCAAACTCATACAGCGGCGAGAGTTCATAGGAATTATAATCCAGCAGCACTTTGCTGCAGGCGATAAACTGCTCGCCCGCGTCCCTGGTCATAATGCGGATCCCGTGCAGAAACTGGTCGCCTTCATAGCGAATAATTTTCCCCTGAATGACAGTGCCGGTGACGTCTGGAAGCTGTGGATTGGGGGCATTTGAGTTGAGCAGATAGATGGTGTGATGGCGGCCGTTATTGCATGCTTCAATAAGGGCAACCAGGTTGCGGGTGAATTCGTTGCCGACGATAACGACTGTTTGTCGACCTTCAAGGTTAAAAAAGTTATGAAGCAGTTCCTCAAAAAATTCATACCCCATATAGGTAATGGCGATGTTCTGCAGATACTCCTGCTCATTTGCAAGGGAGCGAAACCCCGTGGCGATAATCACGGCAAGAACGCGCACCGCCGTGCCCGCTGCCGTATAGACCGTTTTCACCGGGCCTGCAAAATCAATCCGGACAACGTGCGAGTTGATCAGCGGTATTTCAAGGTCTTCGATATCCTGGCGAAAGCGGCGCACTACCTCGCTGCCGGACAGATGAAATGCGGGACCGGTCAGCATGCAGGACCGCCATTTGGCCAGTCCGCCCAGGCCCGCGCCGTCAATCAGCACGGTGCTGCAGGGCACCGATTTGTAGCTTTTTACCCAGCGGGTGCGGATGGCAGCGGTCATGCCCGCTGGCCCGGCGCCGATGACGGCAACATCATAATCGTATGGCGGAAAAGACGCGGTTGAAACCATCAGTTATGCGGTTCAGCGATCAGAACTCAGCCCCTGCCAGTCTGGCCGGCGGCTGACGGGCTGATCGCTGGTCAGGTAAATATATCCCGGGTTTTGGGTTTTTTATCGAGTCCCCGTAATTTCCAGTAAAGCGCCCGGTAGGCGCAATACAGCCTGCCCTTTACCGGGGTGTTATATTTGCGAGCGTCCGGGTGCAGAAAACAGAAGTGCCGGCATTTTAATTTCTGCAGCGCCTCAGAAAACTCGTGCGCATTATTCTTCTGCGCCCCATCCGGGAAAAAGCTATGGTTATAATATCCCAGCGCAGAATAGGTGTCAGCATCCTGACCGCCATGGGAGCGATAAAAATCCATGAACGTTGACCGATCGCTGACAATGCCATACTTTTCCGGATGCAAAAACTGCGGCGCCCCGGGTTCGATCTGAATCGTCCATACCATCATCCGCTTCAAAATGCTATGGTACCGCTTCTTGATGGTGCGCATCATCTGCTTGGTCTGCATGGCTTCATGAACCGTCTCGTACGGAATGCCGACGGTAAAAAACATATCAAGATAGATATTGTGCTCCCGCATAAAATCCAAGGTTTGAAACAGCTCGTCATTAGTGTAAAAAAACCCTTTGTTCAGTTTGCGCACCCGTTCTGATGAAGATTCAGCCGAGATGGCGAGCACCGAATACGGTCCGGGAAACGTCTCCTTAAATGCTTCCATAAATTTTTTGGTGGGCAGAGACCAGCATTCAAAATACCAGTCAAGCCCCAGATTGCGCTGGCGTATCCGTTTGAACAATTCCAGAAAATAACGATCGTCTTTCGGCGTGGGATCAAAACAGACCGACATGGTCTGATAGCCGTAGGCCTTGGCCTGTTCCATGGAATCAACGACTTTCTCGGGATCCCGGAAAATAACTTTTTTCCGGCCGCTGATGATTAACTGGCCTTCATAGCTGCCGCCGCAAAACGAACAGTTTACCGGACAGCCTCTGCCAATGGCAAGCGGAAACAGCGAGGTGCCAATGGAGTGATGCTTAATATTCTTGTCAGCGGAGAAATGTTTCATCCAGGCCAGCGGAAAGCTGAACGAACGCACATAGGTCGGGTAATTTTTCAGCAGCGCCAGATTGGTGAAGTCCAGTTCATCAAGATCGTGTTTCTCTGCGACATACGAGAGGGGATTTTCAATAATCTCTCCGTCTCGGCGCCAGGAAAGATTAGGCACCGCTGCAAGATTCGGCGCGCCGGCAGCATATTCCTGCATCAGCGCCAGCACCGGTTTTTCACCGTCACCGCGCACCACGGCATCAATACAGGAGAAGTTTTCAAGAATTTCCCGGGCAAAAAAGCTCGCCGTGAAGCCTCCCAAAACGATAGAGATGTTCGGGTAGCGGGCTTTTATCTGGCGCGCCACTTCTATTGTATCATATGCCTGATAGTGCCAGTGAATCGGCATGCCGATCACCTTCACCTGCCGGTCTTTCAGCCATTCAATGAGCGAAAACCTGCGGTTTTCAATCCACTCCACGCCCAGGTGGATAATCTGTGAGCGAAACCCATGCTTGCACAAATAATCAGCCATGGCGAAAACCCCCATGGGCATGAAGGTTATATTCATGAATTCACTCAGCGGTTTATAGAAGCTGCTCTTTTTGGGCACATGCACGAATAAAAAATCAATTGATTCCACGATGATCTCCTTTATAGTGGCTGCCGTGCCGCATCACTGCACAATTTCTCCGTCTGCAGAAACGTATGTTGGGCACTGCAGAAAAATTCCGGTGTCCGGTGGGTTAGCTGTTTTTGGTCATGCGGTGTTCAAGAAACCGAATAAGGCCGCCGGAGGCAAGCACCATTTGAATATACTGCGGCAGTGGTTCACAGGGAAGATGCCAGTTCCGGTGAAGACTGCTGACTTGATTTTTTTCCAGGTCAATGCGTATCACTTCTCCCTGTTCCACCACGTTTTGGATGCCACGGCAGGTGACAAGGTAAATCCCCTGATTTGTCAGATTTCGATAAAAAATGCGGGCAAACGACTCGGCAACAATGACCTCTATGCCGTTATAGGCAAATGAGCGTGCCGAGGATTCTCGGCTTGAACCACAGCCGAAGTTGCGGCCGGCAACAATAATATCGCCCGGTTGCATTTTTGCTATGAAATCTTCTGCGCCTCGCGACAGGCCTGAAGCAACCCGCTCTTTTTGCAGGCTGAAATAATCGGGCGGATGCAGAATATCTGTATTGACATGATCGCCCAGTTTAAATGCGGTTCCAGTAAACAATGTTTTCATTATAGAATATGCAATCCTTCAACGAAGCCTCATCGCCAGGCACGAGTGGTTTGTATCGCCGGTTATAGATTTATTGAAAATATGTTCGCGGATCAGTTATTTTCCCTTCAAGGGCAGATGCGGCTGCGGTCGCCGTGGAACAGAGAAATACCCGGCTGCCCCTGCCACCCATGCGGCCCGCAAAATTCCGGTTGGATGTTGCCAGGCAGGTCTCGCCCTCAGCGATAATGCCTTTGTCAATTTTTCCGCAGGGGCCGCAGCTCGGATTGGCAACGACAGCGCCTGCTTCAATAAGAGTCCTGATGTAGCCTTCCTCCAGGGCCCGCAGATAAATGGTATTTGACGACGGGATGACAATAAGCCGGCAAAATCGCGCTGTTTTTCTACCCTTCAGGATCGTAGCCGCAATTTTCAGGTCCTCCAGCCGTCCGCCTGTGCACGAGCCAATATATACCTGATCGAGGGGCTCGCCCGCAACCTCAGTGACGGGAACTGCATGACTGGGGTGCGGCGGTATCGCCACCATGGGGGGAAGGTCAGAAACATCACACACCATCTGCTGTTCAAAGCGTGCGGAATCAGGGAGTGTAATCTGCTTGCAGGCAGCTCCGTTTTTTTCCTGCACATAACGGGCCGTGATGGCGTCCGGAATAAAGATTCCCGCCTTGGCACCGCCTTCAACCACCATGTTTGAAATGGAACAGCGGCTATCCATGGATATACCCGTTGTGGTCTGGTCAACAAATTCCAGCGAGCGATACAGGGCGCCATCCTCGCCGAGGTCGGCAAGCAGCTTTAAAATGATATCCTTTCCCAGAATAAACGGGGCCAGCGTGCCCACCAAGGTAATCAGAAAACATTCGGGAATGCGCATCCAGATTTTACCGGTGATAAGACCATACAGCACATCGGTCGAACCCATGCCGGTTGCAAAACACCCCACTGCCCCGGCAGTCACCGTGTGCGAATCCGCGCCGATGATCAGCGCACCCGGCACCGTCACGGGATGCTCAACCAGCATTTGGTGGCAAATGCCGGTAAACAGCTCAAGGTTTTCAATCTGCTCCTGTTTGCAAAAATCAAGAAATTTTTTTAGTATTCCGGCCCGCTCTTCCGATGCCGGCGGCGCAAAATGGTCGGCAGTGAACAGCACCCGGGTTTTATCCCAAATGGTGCCGCCCAGCCTTCTGAAATCGTCAATAAGCAGCGCGATGGTCGGATCATGACCCAGGATTCCGTCAAGGTAAAACTCGGCATACTCCCCGTCTGCCGCCACTGCCGGATTGACGCAGTGCTGCATCAATATTGAATGGGTGTAGGTATCGGTGCTGTGCATAGCCATACATTAAAACCACCAAGCACAGGCGTGCTGAGTGGTAATGGGTGTTACAGTCACTGCTTATACTGCCTCCGCGACCGCAACTGCATCATCAGGTGGTCGTCAGGCCGTGGATTGAACACGCGGGCAGGAGCGTTGGTCTGCGTGTGCGGGCACCAGTGACACAAACGATTCGCCCGCTACTCTGCTGCATACAAGGATGTCTTGGTTTCAAGATACTTGGTGGCGATGCCCTTCGGCTCGGATTTTCGCGAACCGTCCAGAACCCGCTGCACAATCGTCCAAAACACGCGTTCATCAAACCCAAGGTGTTTCTGATTAAAAACCTCAACAATATTTTTCATAAATTGGAATGCGCCTTTGGAATCGCTCTCTTTTTCTTTTTTTACATCAGCGACAATGCGGTCAACCTCAGCAGCTTTCGCCTCAATGCCTTTTTCCTCCAGAAGGCGGCGCACCAGGGCTCTGCCCGAGTGCTTGCCCAAGACAAATGCCCGTTCTCGGCCCACCTCTTCAGGGCGAATCGGTTCATACGTTTCCAGATTTTTAAGAATGCCGTCCACATGGATTCCCGATTCGTGGCGAAACGCATTGTACCCGACGATGGATTTATTGGGCGCGATAATGAGGCCGGAATAGTCTTCCACCAGTTTAGACAACGCATAAAGTTTTGCTGTGTTCAGATGATGCTTGACTTTCAGGAGATTGCCTGCCGCCATCACTACTTCCTCCAGCGAGGCATTCCCGGCCCGCTCGCCGATGCCGTTCACCGTCACGGTCGGGTACTCAACTCCCGCTTCTATTGCGGCCAGTGTATTGGCAGTTGCCAGCCCAAAATCATTATGACAGTGGATGCCAAAGCGAATTGATTCTTTCATGCGGTTCTTAATCGTCAGGCACAGGTCTTTTATGCCGGCCGGCGTGAGCATAGACACCGTATCACAAATGATAATTTTGTCTGCGCCCGCGCGGGCAACGCGGTCAAACAGCGGAATGATGAAATCTAAATCTGCCCGGGCGGTATCTTCCGCCACAAAATCAACTGTGATGCCATTTGTTACCGCATATTCCACCGACTGCAGCGCCCGTTCTTCTGCCTGCTGGCGCGAGGTATTAAATTTATACTGCAAATGCAGGTCGCTGACCGGCGTAAACAGAAACGCCTCGCGCGCACCGCAATTCAGAGCCACATCAACATCCTGTTTTTTGGCGCGAATTGACACTGCCAACTTGATGCGCCATTTTCGGCTGAGGATATGCTTAATATTCTTTGCTTCATTTAACGAGACGATGGGCAGCCCGACATCAACAATGTCGATCCCGGCTTCTTCCATGGTTTCGATAAGTTTAACTTTTTCTTTGTAAGAGAAACAGACACCCGGGGCCTGTTCGCCGTCGCGCAGCGTCTCGTCAATGACATATATTTCCGGTGCTGTGGTGTTTTGCATGGCCACCTCCTATGCATTCATTTTAAATTTACCAAACTGCGGCGCCCGCGTTACCCGCATGACATTAAAATACTGCCAGGGATTAAGCGGGGTGGACCAGTGGGGGTGCTGAGCGCACCAGTTTTCAACCATCTGAAAATCCTGCGGCGTAAAATCATGGGGCAGGTGAAAGGTCGGGCTTAAGTAATCGCCCGCCTCACCCATAAAAACAATATCCTCGGCCTTGGCCATGTTAAAAAGCGGCGTATCAGGATAAATGCGGATGCCAAAGACGGTGAGGATGTTGTCAGGCTGGGGGATGCGTTCCAGGAATCTGAATCCCTCAGCAATCGTCTCTCGGGTTTCACCCGGCCCGCCCAAAAGCAACTGAAACGACGTCGCGATGCCGGCTTTGCGATAACAAGCGGCAGCCTTGGCAATGTCGGCCTGCGTGAAATCCTTGCCCATGCGCTCCAGCATTTCTTCTGCGGCGACATCAATGCCCACATCTGCACCAATACAGCCTGAACGCGCCATGAGCGCCGCCATTTCATCTGAAATGCCCACCGGATTCACATTGGCGTACCACTTGATCTTAACATCGCGGCGTATGATCTCCTCGCAAACGGCACTGGCATGCTCAGTCGGAAAATTAAACACGCTGTCAACAAAGAAGAAATAGTCCAGATTCCAGAACCGTTGCGCCGCAATGATCTCTTCCACTATCCGTCCCGGTGTTTTAAGCCGGTAGGTTTTTCCATCTATGCGCGGATGCTCGCAATACACACAGTTAAAGGCACAGCCGCGCTTGGTCTGCAGGCCGATATAACTCTTTTTTTGGATATACTTTTTATAGTCGAGCAAATCAAACGCCGCCGGCTCGGTCTGTTCCAGATCGGGGATGAGTGTAGCTGGATTGCACTGATACCCCCCGTTTGCCTTAAAGACCAGACCTGCAATATGCTCATAAGGAGCGCCGTCTGCAAGGGCCTGCGCAAGCTGAACACCGGCTATTTCTCCCTCACCCTGAATGCCAAACTCAGCCCCCAGATATCGCAACGCATCAACCGGGAACAGGGAATAGCCAGGCCCCCCGACAACTAAAGGCGCATCGGTCATTGTTCGCAGGAGGTCAACCAGCTCTTTTATGTCCGGCAAATAGTAGCGGAGCGCAGACATGCAGGTATTGTCAATATTGCGAATAGAGAGGCCAATCAGTTCGGGCTGAAACGTTTTTATTGTCTGTGAAAGAAGCGCCTGTTCGTCTTTTTTTGAGAACAGAAACATCCGGTCAATGACCCGGACCTCGTGACCGGCTTTTCTCAGACTTGCAGCGACCAGCGAAAGTCCAACCGGCGCAGCAGGTATTGGCCAGCGTTCTTGATTGGTATTTATTAAGATAATTCGCATAATTATAATTTATTAAAATGCTTTATATATAAATTATTAAGGTATAAATAATATTTCTTTCAGTGCTTGTCAACCTATTTTTGCACCGGGCGTTACGCAAGCAAGGCCATAAAGAATCCGGCAATCAGCAGCGGAAACGGCAAAAAGCTTGCGGGGAAAGCGGCCATTGCATCTATGGCGCGCAGGGGAGTTTTTCAGGAATAAACATACCGGTTCGGCATTACTGTTTTCGTTTGACCTGTTTCTCAGCCTGCTGCAAATAATGCCAGATCAATTCTTCAATATAGGGGGGAACGGTCATGCCCTTTTCCCGCAGGCGCATTTGATATTTTTTGAACGAATACGCATGGCGAAAACTGCTGATCATCATCCGGAAATACTGTTGCAGCTCGTTTTCAATGCGAATGCGCAGCCCATGCCGCAGCACCAGGAGATGTTCGATCTCCTTTATGACCCGGGGGTTAATGCACCGACAGGTAGAATCATAAAAAACAAAACGCTGCAGCAGCAGGCTGTCGGCATCTTCACGCTCGATGGCATCCTGAATTCTGGCAAGGTTGAGACAATCGCAGATCGAGAGCACCAGTCCCTGGGATTTAAGCTCCTCTATCTGCTCTTGCACATAGGGTGGCACCGGATAGGAAACGTCGTCGGGAACCGCAAGGTGCTCATCCCTGAAATACAACACCACGTCAACATCCGAAGCCTCTTCTGCCATGCCAAAGTTAAACGATCCTAATAAATGAAAGGCAACCTCATGGCCGCGCGCCTCCAGAGATTCGGCAAGTTGCATGAGTTGGCGGATGCGTATCATGCTCGCCGGGGTCTCAAATTTCTGAAAAAACCCCCGCAAGCGGTTAAACAGGCGGATTGCCGCAATATGTTTTTCCCGTTTTTTTATGTCTGACAAATAACGATAGCGTTTGAGATCCATGACCAGCAGGCGGAATTTGCCATCCTGCATGATGCACTGCTCAACATCAAAAATTCGCCCTCCTTCAAGCTGTTTCAGCATGCCGCCCCGAAAGCTGGCGCCTTCCATAAAAAACTCAACAAAGTAACCGCCCTTTTTTACCCGTCTGATTTCAACCACCCGCCCGAAATTAGAGGGGTTGATAAAAACCTTGTTATCCCTAAACACCGCGCCCCAGTCCTCATGCATATGGCCGCTGAGGATGACCCGCACGGTGTTTTGATCCACAAAGTTGCGCAACCCGATACTGCCGATGCTGCCGTATACCGCCAGCCGATCTAAATAGCCATAGGGCGGATGGTGAACCAGCAGGATGTCGGGCGAGGCCTGCTGCAAAAACTGGTAGGGCTCGGATACGAGTTTTGTTTGTTCCAGCCGTTCATTGAACTTCACCTGCAGATTCTCCGGGATGCCGGGTGTAAACACCGGTGCACCGCCATATCCCGCAATGGTAATGCCGTTTATGCGCAGGGTTTTTTTGTGCAGGTCCCAGGGAGCCAGAGCCGTCTGAGACAGATCCATATCATAATTTCCCGGCAGCGTGATGATGGGTGCCGTGCCCGAAGCAGCAAAAATCCGCGCCATGCGCTGGTATTTCTGGAGCATGGTGCGCCGCGCTTCCTCTGCCATCGCCAGATAATCACCTGCCAGGGTTTTTTCTTCGGTGCGGGTTTTTGCGGCAGTGAGCAGCGTCCGGGCAACATCCTCGCGGGTACCGCCTATGCCGTGGCGCATGCCCAGGGAAAAGACCTGCTTTTGCAGTTCAGTAAACCGGGTGGCCCGTTCCCATGAGCGGAAAGCACAGTAAACCAGGTCCCCGGCAATGATATACAGGTCCGCTTCCGTGATTTGAAACAGTTTGGTAAGGTTACTGAACGCCTCGTGAATGTCAGAGGCAAAGATTATTTTCATGTCCCGATGCCAATACGCATACGTTATTTTCGTCTGGCGCGGTTTTTTCTCTGTGCCAAAAAGGTTAGCAGGTGCTCCAACCGCATCGAATTTAATACATCTGCCGGTTCAAGCCATCCTTTGCGCGCCACATTCACTCCAAACGCCACGTCCCGCAGCCCCGCCACCGTATGGGCATCAGGGTTAATAGCCATTTTGGCGCCTTTTGTTTTGGCGAACTGGCACAACCGCCAATCAAGATCAAGCCGCAAGGGATGCGCATTTATTTCCAGGGCAACACCCGCCTGCGCCGCAACCTCAATGACCCGCGGCATATCAACAGCATAGGGTTCTCGCGACAGCAACAGCCTGCCCGTCGGGTGGCCGAGCATGGTAACAAACGGATTGCGCAGGGCGCGAATTATTCGATTGGTCATGTCAGCCTCGCTCAGGGTGAAGTGAGAATGGACCGAGGCAATGACAAAGTCGCATCCTGCCAGCAGCGTGTCCGGATAATCAAGGGTTCCATCCGGCAGGATATCTGCCTCAGTGCCTTTCAACAGACGAAACCCCTGCAGCCGGCGGTTAAGGCCATCAATTTCGTCAAACAGCGCCGTGAGCCGCTCTCCCGTAAGACCCCGGGCATACCGGGCGCTCTGGCTATGCTCGGCGATTCCCAGATACGTATAGCCCATCTGCTGCGCCTCCCGGGCGAGTTCCATAAGACTACTGGTGCCGTCGCTATGGTTGGAGTGGACATGAAACACGCCATGGAGATCCTGGTCTTCAATCAGGCGCGGCAACCGATGATGCTCTGCGGCTGCAAGTTCACCCCGGTCTTCCCGAAGTTCAGGAGGAATATAGTCAAGCTGCAGGGCATGAAAAATTTCCTCTTCATTGGTGCAAACAATCAAACGGTCGCCGGTAAATAACCCGTATTCATTCATCTTCATGCCCAGGTGGATGGCGCGACCGCGCAGGGCAATATTGTGTTCTTTGCTGCCGGTAAAATGATGCAGCGCATAAGGAAATTCCCGGTCAGAAACCGTTCGCACGTCCACCTGAATGCCCGCCGCCGTGATGATGCTTGATTTGGTGTCACCTTTGGCAATGATGCCTTCAGCCTGCGGAAGCGCGGTGAACCGCTCCATTACTGCGGGGCTGTCCGGGGTGCTCACCACGATGTCAATATCCTTTACCAGCTCTTTTTTGCGGCGCAGACTGCCAGCAATGCTTACCCGCGTGACCTGCTTCATGTGGGACAGTGCCGCGACAATAGGCGCTGCCACGTCGCAGGCAGTGCTGTAAAGAAACTGATGCTGATATTTACGCACAAAACTGATGCCGCGCATGATGTTATCCTGAGTTTTTTTTCCAAACCCCGGCAGTTCCACCAGGCGGTTTTCATTACAGGCGTATTCGAGTTCGCCGATCGAGGCAATGCCGAGCCGGTCATGGAGCTGTTTTATTTTTTTGGGCCCGAGACCAGGGATGCGCAACATTTCCTGAAGTCCTGCAGGCAGTTCTTTCTTCAGCTCTTCATAGTAGGGCAGATGTCCGGTTCGCACCAGTTCCGAGATTTTTTGCGCCAACCCCTCTCCGATGCCGGGAACGTCCTGCAGGCGATTTTCTGAAACAAGCGTGCGCAGATCTTCTTCCAGCCCTTCAATGGCACGGGCGCCTGCTGTGTAGGCGCGGCTTTTGAAGGGGTTTTCCCCTTTTAATTCAAGCAGGGTACCGATTTCGCTCAGGATTGCTGCAACGTCTTTTTTATCCATCGCAGGTGAAATATCATAAGGATCGCGCAAGGCCTTTTTGCCGCGTTATACGTTTAGGACGTTCGTCACCATAGTTCCGTGCCGGGATCGGAAAGTATCCAGCCGGGACGTTCTTCACAATTTTTTTCCCTTGCAATATAGAACACATCTCTACCTGTGCCACAGTTCAACCCTCCTTTTTCTGGGCTCGCATGCCAGTGCCTGGTTTTTTTGGCAGTTATTGGGAAAAAGCTGGTTACCAATGCGCTTGACACGGTGATGGTGTGGTGCAGGGGCGCCTCACGCCACGTTCCTGGAGACATGCTAACTGCCCTTTATGAGCACCACAAATACAGGCCGGTCGTTTCATCATAGACCCGTTCCGGCGCTGCGCCATCAAGCTCCAGGAGATGCATCTCCGCGGCAAAGATTGTGGTGGGCGACATCAGATGCCCGCCCCAACAGGCGCCCTCCGCGTCGCCCAGCAGAATATGGGCATGGATCAGCAGAGCAGCGTCTTTGAGTGAGCTGTTGCCGTTGCAGGCTATGATTTCAAAACGGCCGTCCCGTTGCAGAGTTTTATAGATCCGCGCCTCCTGATCATAATAACCAACCGACGCGCTGGCAACCGCGCCGATAACAGAAAACACTGCAGGAATCGCCTGTTCCCGTTCTATGACCGCTGTGATTGCTGCCAGCAGATCATCACCCGGTGCAAAACGCACCAAAAGAGCGCGCTTAATCGGATATGAAAAAATGTGCGCCATTGTCCCTGGTTATATTTTCATCTCTATCACATCCACTGCCATCGTCTCTGCATCAAGGATGGCGATGGTGGACCGATCCCGGAGCCAGCCGCCTGCCTCGCCCGGATTAATAATAAGCGGAGAACCGTTTCTCACCTCAACTTCGTGGGTATGACCGTAAATAATGACATCAATACCGGCGCTGGCTGCTGCAACCTCAAGGCTTCCCGGCTCATGCATCAGCAAGAACTTTTTGTTCATCCAGGTAAATGTGCGCGGCCCGGGGAGAAGAGTTCCCAGACCTTTAAAACTGGCAGCCAGTCCGATTTTTTCCCCGTCATTGTTGCCAAAAACTATCTCCATCGGGCAGGAAAGTTTTTTAAAATCAAGTGCCGTAAAGGGAGAAATTAAATCCCCCGCATGGATGACCAAAGAAACACCGGCGCGGTTGAAAAAATCTACCGCCTGACGGATAACGGGCCGGTTATCATGCGTATCAGAAATGATACCGATGGTGTTGCCTTTTTGCATTTCCAACTCCTAATATATATTTATACTGTTTTATTTTACGCCACTGATTCGTCAGGTTTCAATTCCTTTTTTATCAGCGAATAGTTCTGGTTGTTTTTTGAAACATATAGTATATTTTTCCATGAGAGCCGAGAGCTGCGCTTTGCTCGAAACGGCCAACGTCTTTTCCCGAGCAACGAAGGGGTCATCGCACGGGGCGAAAGCAACGCGGCACATTCTTGACTGAACCATATACCGAGAAGGGGGTTTTTTATGAGGAACGGCAACTCGATACTGCTACTGGTTATAGCGCTGGGTCTTTTTTTATGCATGCTTCCGGCGTGCATCAATAAAGAAGATCCTGCACTGGGCAGGGATCAGTTGATAGATGCGCTGGATGCCGCGTTCGTCCGGGTTCTGGACAGCGGCACGTACCGGAATATTATTAACAGTGATCCGGTTGCCGGCCCTCTCATAGTCAATATCGGAGACTGTTATCCGCGCATTGAAGAAGATGGCGTCCAGATTTACCCGTTTCCCGCAAATCCTGTGGGGATACATAAAAAAATAATAGATAACAGGAAAATAACGGTGGGAACCTTCGATGTGGGAGACCAACAGGGAACGTTCCGTATATTTGATTCCGTTAATTCGGCTCTGATGCGGGCGATTATTGACGAGCTCGGTAAAGGGTACGGCATACCGCCCTCACCAGACCCCGGCGCAATCCAGATTGAACCGTATCTGATATCACCACCAAGCAGTAGTTTGGTGTTTACCGGGCTGAATAATGGAGATTTTGACATCACTGATTTTCTTGGCGCATTAGGCGCAACGGCAAAAGTCGGTGGTATCCCGGAGAGACGGCGGAAGCTGGCCCGGTTTACGTGTACGATCTTTGGCACGCCTTGGTTTATTCACGTACGAAACAACGCACCATACCAAACCGTTGATGATGTATTGGCAGATACAAACGCACGGTTGTGCGTCGGGCAGCTCTCTTCGCGCCTCTCAGAAGACTATTTTAAGAATGCCGCGATAACACAAAAATTTTATAATGATCTGGAGATGTGCAGCGAAGGGGTCAGGGACGGCGTCTATGATGCCTATTTGCACTTTGATCCTGTTCCGCTTTTCCCCGAGTTGCGTTCAATTCCAACGCAGATCGTTTCAGGCATCCCGATCTGGGTTGCCGGAGACGAAACACCGCCCCGGACAACCACCACGGTGCCGTGAGCATAAACGAGCGGCATTGTTTCGGCCTTAAAAGTAGTTACGAGGCTTTTCTTCGGGTTACCGCAGCGCAGTAACCCTTTTTTTGCGTTTTGTGCCTGCTGTACATTTCTATTGCATCTCTGGGAATACCCATATTTGTATTGCACCAGCAGTTAAGATAGATTAAACAGAACGTAATAATTTCAATGTTGTCAGGCGCGTTGACTCATAGGAAAAGGTAACCGAGAGAGGGGAGCGGCTGAGAGTGCAAGACGAAGCGTCATGGACGAGGTACCTTAAG
>FWPV01001597.1_pt1 | contig 59644 bp, 51 predicted proteins | sample 2228371 | NCBI WGS metagenome assembly FWPV01 (sample SAMEA103939776, study PRJEB20133) | metagenome
TGGGCGACCGCCGCCAGCGGGAGCCAGATGCTCAACGACATTCCCTGCAACACGTGGGATTGCGTGGCGATCGGCATCGACCTGATGGCGGTGGGCTACGCCTACACTTCCGAAGCCGCCTTTGGGAGCACGCCCGTGACAACTATCGGCGGCGCCGCCGGCTTTACGTATGGGAAGCTAGCTCAGTACGGCGCCGCCGCTGCTGGTGTGGGATGGGTTGAATATCAATATCGACTTGGAAAAGCATCATTAGCAGATTTATGGGTCGCCCGTGCTACTGCAATAACAGGAATCACTCCTCTCCCTATAGTTGGTCCTATATCAGCAACGGTGCAATTAGCTTGGGATGTATTAGATCCACTCCATCCGTGGTGACAATGTAGATATGATGCTTCGGCTTATCCTCTATATTCTTGTTGTGGCAGGGGCAGCAATAATCTATGACTACTGTTACAGAAACGTTCATCTTTATCTGTTTAGATGCATGCTGCTAAGTGGATTAAGTGTCTTTGTTATAGGAGTACTGGGTGCGAGTCTATTCACTGGTGTCATTGAAATGCCTCAGATACTTTTTGGAATCGTTAGCGCCTGTGTGACGGTTATCGCCTTCTATTTGCTCGGATTAAAACGTCGCACCAAATAATTTCCCTAAACCGGCGGCCAGCGCATCGCCCTGCGCGACGGCGGGACGCTCTACTGGCTGCTGACGGACCACCTGGGCGGGACGGCCTACACCGTGAGCGGGACGACCAGGACGGGCGAGCTGCGCTATCGCCCCTTCGGCGTCACCCGCTTTGCGTCGGGGACGACGCCGACGAGCGTTCGCTTCACGGGGCAGCGGGAGGAGGCGGCGCTGGGGCTGTACTACTACAACGCCCGCTGGTGTGACCCGGCGCTGGGGCATTTCCTCTCGCCGGACAGTATCGTGCCGGAGGCGGGCAATGGACTATAATATTCACAACAAAGCTGCGCACAAGCACGCCGTGACTGCGGTGAGCGGGGGCACACTACGCCTACGACGCCAACGGCAACCTGGTGAGCCGCACGTCGGGCGGACAGACGCTGAGCTTCGCCTACGACGCCGAGAACCGGCTGGTGGGGGTGAGCGGGGCGGCGAGCGCCGCCTTCGTCTACGACGGCGACGGCCGGCGGGTCAAGGGGACGGTCAACGGCGTGACGAGCTACAGGATGATCTTTTTCGTTTTCCCACTTTTTCGGGGTTGACACAACACGCCAGACAGTCTACAATCGGAGATAATCTGTGATAGCGGCTCGATGAGGCCGTGGTTGTACGCTCCACGTTTCCTCGCCTCCATTCTCGCCATCGAATGGACGCCGCGGTGATAGTTGGATGGCGTTCTGAAGTGGTCTGATGCCTCGATGGCGTTTCTCACACCGAAACCTTCACTTTTGATTTGAGATGCAAAAGATCCCTCGCTATCTTCGTGTCGCGGGCGTATTTTGGCTGGTGTAGCGTGTCGTATCGCAATCGGAATCGGTTCATCATCCTTCGTTCTCCCTGAAAAGTATTTTGTATCAAGCTCTATTGTTGGAAAAGGAACCTATGAACATCTACGTTGGAAATCTGTCGTATCGCACCACCGAGGATGAGTTGCGCAGGACGTTCGAAGCCTACGGCGCTGTCACCTCAGCATCGATCATCCGAGACCGGGAAAGCGGCCAGTCGAAGGGCTTCGGTTTCGTTGAGATGCCGTCGGACAGCGAAGCGTTGGCGGCCATCAACGCCCTCAACGACAAAGAAGTGGGTGGGCGACGCTTGAAGGTCAACCAGGCGCGGCCACGCGAGGAGAGCGGCTCCCGCGGCGGACGCCAGCAAGCGCGTCCACGCAACGACTACAACAGAGACCGCAATCGCTGGTAAATCGCAAGACATCACAGACGCACACCTCGCCAGGCATCTTCTGGGAAGCTCAAGGCTTCCCAGAAGATGTTTTTGCGCCTTTTCACGCAGAAGCGCTTTAGAATTCTCACGCTGCAGCGCTGCCCTCTGCACTCATTCCTTGTTGGGCTCTGGCCAGACGCTGCAGCGGGATGAAGGTCATCAACAGGAAAAGGAGCATGCCGGCCAGCCGCCCGGCGCCGGACAGCAAGAAGATGAGATGAAAACTGACTGTATCCGCCAGGTAGCCTCCCAATAGCGGTCCGATGAACGCGCTTGCAAAGACGCCTGTCTGATAGAGCGCCACCGCGCGCGCTCTGCCGACGTTCGGCGTCACCTGCAGCAGAAGGTTGAAATTCGCCAGGTTGAAGCCCGCCCACAAAAAGCCGCCGAAGAGATTGTTGACCCCCGCCTGCCACGCCTCGGTGTAAAACACCCAGGCCACCGGCAGGAGCACGATGGGAAAGCCCGTCACGAGCTGCAAAAAGACGGCGCCGCGACGGTCGAGCAGCTTTCCAAAAAAGATCTGACCGCCGATGGCCGACAGGCTGGAAATGCTGGCGAAGAGGCCGACCGTGCTTGAATCGGCGCCCAGGTGCGTGACCAGGTACACGTTGAAAAACGGGGCCGCAATCTGCAGCGCCAGGTTCCAGATAAAGCCGCTGACGACGAAACCCAGAAAACCGGGGCTGCTTTTGAGCGCCGCGCTCAGACTGCCGGTCTGGCGCACCTGTTCCGCGTGTTGAGCAGTGCGAGGCTCGCGTATCCGCGCAAACTGATAGGTGCCCGCCATGCCCAGCAAAAAGGCAATGAAAAAGCTCAATTGATAGCCGAGATACGGGTCCGCCTGCCATTGGTTGCCCGTCCGGATCAGCCAGCCGGCGACAGCCGAGAAGATCAACGTCGCCAGCCCCATGGTCAAGTTGCGGATGCTGAAGTAGCGGCCGCGCATGAACTCGGGCACGAGGTCGGCCACGAGCGCAGTCCAGGCCGGATTGGCGAAGTTCGCAGCGAAAGCGCGCAGGCCGTTGAGCGCTGTAATCGCCAGGATGGCGATCGTCGGCGGCAATGTGAGCAACGGCAGCAACGCAAGCAGCAGGAGCGTTAGGCGCGCCACCCCCCCGCCGCTCCACAACACAATTCCTTTGCGGTTGCCGGTCTTCTCCATGAGCCGGGCGCCGGGAAAGAGCGCCGCAGCGCCGGCCAGGTTGCCGATAGCGGTGATCCAGCCCACCTGCTGGTTGGTGGCGCCATAGGCGAGCGCAAAGAGCGGAATGAAAGCCAGATAGAAGGCTTCGCTCGCAGCCGAAAAGATGCCGTCGAGCCAGAAATGGCGCAGGTTGTTGACCTGTCGAATGGTGAGCGGCTGGGGCGCCTGTTGATCGATCGTGCGCTCCATCGGCCTGCGCACCAGATACCAGTTCCAGCGTTGGGGGCGCAGATGGTCAAAAACGCCGATGCGCCGCTGGGGGATGTAGTTCATCAACTGGCGCATTCGCTCTTCGCGCGCACCGGTGCGGCGCTGGCGATTTTGGCCGTTGTTCAAAGATGCATCCTTCATCGTGGAGCCTCGGTTTCGTCGGGTGAGAACTTAAATGGGCAACGTTGTGGGTGCTTGCAGCGATAGATGTTTGTTCTCATGGCAGGGGAGAGAGGCGCTCCGTCGGGCGTTGACAATAGGCGTTGCGAAGAGCGCTTTTTTGCACCTTCCCCAGCGCATTGCGCGGCAGGTCGGTGGTAAAGAAGACGCGCCTGGGCGTCTTGTAGGGAGCCAGGCGTTCACGGCAAAACTGCATGATCTCCTCTGGGCTGGCCTGTGCGCCCGCGCGCAGCACGACGACGGCGGTCACCTGCTCCCCCCATTCCACGTCCGGGCAGCCGATCACGGCGCTGGTCTCTACAGCAGGATGCTCGTTCAGCACAAGCTCCACCTCAGAAGGATAGACGTTGTAGCCGCCGCTGATGATCAAGTCTTTGGAGCGCCCTTTAAGCGTGAAATAGCCGTCGGGCTGGCGCAGACCCAGATCGCCGGTGCGCAGCCAGCCGTCCGGGGTGAAAGCTGCAGCAGTCTTCTCGGGTTGGCGCCAGTAGCCTTTGCAGACGTTGTCGCCGCGCACCTGCACCTCGCCGACCTGGCCGTCAGGAAGAGGGGCGCCGCTCTCAGGATCGACGATGCGCACCTCGACGCCGGGCAACGGCAATCCCACGGAGCCGACGCGGCGCTCGCCATGCAAGGGGTTGGAGAGAATCATGCCCGCCTCGGACATGCCGTAGCGTTCGAGCAGCTGCACGCCGAACTGCTCCTCAAAGCGATGGAAGAGCTCTTCAGGCAGCCGGTCGGAGCCAGAGGTGACAAGACGCATATGCCGCAGCGAGTATCGTTCCGCGCCGGGCGCCTCCACCAATCGACGGTGGATGGTCGGCACGCCCATGAAGACCGTGCAGGGCCTCTGCACCAAAAGCTCCAACGTTTGCAGCGGCTCAAAGCGCGTCAACAGCACGATGGTCGCGCCGGCGTTGAGTGCGCCGTGCAGGGCGACGATCAGGCCATGCACATGAAAGAGCGGCAGCACATGCAGCAACACGTCGTCGCTCCGCCATCCCCACGCCTCATGCAGGCTGTTGAGATTGGCGGTGAGATTGCGATGCGTCAGCTCCGCGCCTTTGGGCCGACCGGTCGTGCCGCTGGTGTAGATCATCAGGCAGGTGGCGTCGGGATCGTCGGGCAACGGAATGGCGGCTGCATCAGCCTCGGCGAACGGTGCAAGCAGGCGATCGAAAGCGCTCTGCGCCTTTCCTTCCAGCCCGATTACCTCGTGCACGCAGGGCGCCTGTATGGAGAGCTCCTGCATTGCGCTTTGAGGAAGAACATCCGTGAAAAAAAGCCGCGCCTCTGCATCCTGGAGAAAATAGAGCAGCTCACTCGGCGTGTAGGCGGTGTTGAGAGGAAGCGAGATGGCGCCCAGCCGCATTGCCGCCAGATGCAGACAGATGAAAGGCAACCCTTTCCCAAGCTGGATGGCGACGCGGTCGCCGGGCTGCACGCCCTTCTGTCGCAACATCGCCATCGTGCGCAACACCATCGCTTCCAGCTCGCCATAACGCACAACTTGAGGCGGCGCTGTCGGATCGTCGATGCGCTCGAGGGCGATCCGTTCCGGCTGGGAAAGACAAAGGGAGCGAAGGGTCTCTAGAAACATGGTTCGACGAATCTCAGATCACTTTTCTTACAACGCATGCAAACATTGGTTGCATCACGAGCGTCTTGCATAATCTTTCATGCTATACCTGTTTTCTCCACATAGCAAAAACGTCGCGAAAGGTGGAAGGAATAAAGCGGAACCGAATTGCGCTTCATTTGACAGCGACGCCCGACATGACTATACTTTTATTTGAAATCTGCGGGTGTAGCTCAATGGCAGAGCATTTGCTTCCCAAGCAAAGGGTTGAGAGTTCGAGTCTCTTCACCCGCTCTATTCAGATGGTGATATGCACTGTGGGCGCCTGGATGGCCAGGCGCTTTGCTTTTTAGGGGTGTTCGCTGTGAAAGAGAGCCTCCTGGCGCCCGCCGAACCGGGCAGCTATATCCTTCTTCTCTTTTCGCCGAAACGCTCTGCGTTGACGGTGGGGCGTTTGGGCGATCTGACGGTTGAACCCGGCTGGTATCTTTACGTAGGCAGCGCCCTGGGAGCGGGAGGGCTGCGCGGCCGTCTGCGCCATCATCTGCGACCGCCGCGACGTCCACACTGGCATATCGACTATCTACGCCAGGCGTGCGATCTCTGGGCAATCTGGTTCGTCGCCAGCGCCGAACGATGGGAGCACCGATGGGCGCAGACGTTGAGCGCAATGGAGACGGCCATGCCCCTCCTCGGTTTTGGCGCTTCAGATTGTCGATGCGTCTCGCACTGTTTCTTTCTAACCGAACAGCCCACACTGGCTCAACTGCAACAGCAGTTGCTCCATTCCCACCCTGGACTTCCTTTTTTGCATGAACTGGCTCCGTCTCGTGATTGACATAATTATAGTGCGGCTTTGAGAGGAATCCTGGAGGCCCAGAGGGGTTTGGCAACTCGGTTCGTCTCTGGTATGATCGCGTCATAAAAATGACTAAAAAGTTTCTTGAAGAGCGCTGAAGGATAGCGGGTAAGCAACTTGTCATTTACGCCGGACCCTCTTCTGTCGATCGATCATCTTTCCTCTTCACCATTTGAGGTGCGACTCCTCCTGATCTGTCATGCGGAGGGGATGCAGAATCGTTACACCGGGCTGGTGCAGCGCGGTGAATCTATCGCCGACAGCGGGTTGACCGCCTTCGGCTGGGAACAGACGACTCAACTTGCCCAATGGCTGGCGACCCATGAGACGATCGACGTGCTCTATTCCGCCCCGCTGCTCCAAAGTCGTCTCACCGCACAGCGCATCGGACAAACGCTTGGGCTTCCGGTGACGGTGAACGAGCGCATTCCAGGACGCTTCCCATCGGATCTCGCGCTGCCAGGGATGTGGGATCGCAACGAGCGCACCATTCTGCATTTCGATCCGCCGGCATCCATCCCACCCGATTCGCCCTATGGCATCTATCTGCACAGCCTGATCGAGGAATTGGACGCTATCATCCAGGCCAACTGGGGGAAGTCCATTGCGATTGTGCTCAGCGGCAACGCCGTCGCCACCACGGTGCGGCATTTCGCCGGCGCCCATGGGCTTCCGATTGCAGTCAGCCACACCGCCATCACAGAGTTGCGCAGACAGGACGGCGTCTGGTCGCTGGTTTATGTGAACCGCCGCGAGCATCTGCCGGTCGGGATGGCGCCGGCGCCGCGCCAGCGAACGGCGACTCTGAACGTAGACAACGGCGGCGAGATCGCGCAAGACATTGCGCGCATCGTCGCCGCCTATGGCCGCGCCTCGTTGCAGACAAACCCGCCGCGCAACGCAAAACGCATCCAGCGTCTGCAGCATCTGCTCAAATTCGCCCAGCTGCCCAAAGGATTGAGCGTGCTCGATGTCGGCTGCGGCTCCGGTGAGCTGTCGCTGCTGCTGGCCGAAGAGGGAGCGAGAGAGGTTGTCGGCATCGACATCAGCCCGGCGATGCTGGAGGCGGCCGAGTTCATGCGTCTCAGCAGTCGCTCGCCGGCGGCCGCGCGCGTCAGTTTTCGCCTGGCGCCGGCGCATGCGTTGCCTTTCCGAGATGAACGCTTCGACGCCGCCGTCTGCCGGCTCGTTCTGCATCACAATCATCGGCCTCAGCTGATCCTGGAAGAGATCGCGCGCGTGCTGAAGCATGGGGGCGTCCTGATCCTCGCAGATCTGCTAAGCACAGATGACCCGGTGAAGCGCGCCACGCAGAATGCGATTGAGGAAAAACGCGATCCCAGCCATGTCGCCATCTTCAGCGCCGAGCAATATCGCAAACTGGTGGTGGGCGCAGGTTTTGCCATCGAGGCGGAGCAGGTCGCCGTCTTCGAGCGCGAGCTGGAGGAATGGTTGGACGATATGTACGCGGAACCGGAGACGCGCACGGTCGTGCGCGAGATGATCGAAGCGGGTCTGGAAACAGACGCCGCCGGACTTCACGCCCGGCGGCAAGGGGATAAACTCTTTTTTGAGCAGCGCTTGTTCTACATTAAAGCCGTAAAACCCTGATCGTTCGGCGCAAGGAGCGACTGCGCTCGCCATCCTCCTCGCCTCAGAGCGCAGACTGTGTCATAGCCTTGACCAGGCTCACCCCTTGTAGAGCTCGCGCAGAATAATGCTCTTCTGAATCTGCGTGGTGCCTTCGTAAATCTGATAGATCTTGCTGTCGCGCAACAGTTTCTCCACCGGATATTCGCGGCTATAGCCGTTGCCGCCGAAGACCTGGACGGCGTCGAGGGCGTTGAGCACGGCGGCGTCTGCGGCGTAGGCCTTCGCGACTGCAGCCTCCATGGTGTTGCGCCGCCCATGATCGATCAGCCACGCCGCTTTCCACGTCAGCGCGCGTGCGGCTTCGACGCGAATCTTCATGTCCGCCAGCATGAAGCCGACGCCCTGGAAACTGTGGATCGGTTGGCCAAAGGCGTACCGTTCATTGGCGTAGCGAACCGCTTCGTCCAACGCGCGACGAGCGACGCCCGTGGCGGCCGCGGCGACAGGCGGGCGGCTCTTGTCGAAGACTTTCATGCCGATCATGAAACCGTCGCCTTCGCGTCCCAGCAAATTTTCGACCGGCACCTCCACGTCCTCGAAGAAGACCTGACAGGCTTGCGCTGCATGTTGCCCCATCTTTTCGAGCGGCTTGCTGGTGCTGACGCCCTTCCATTCGCGCTCGACGATGAAGCAGCTCATGCCTTTGTGTCTGCCGTTGGGGTCCGTCTTGGCGAAGACGGTGAAATAGCTGGCCACCGGGCCGTCGGTGATCCAGGTCTTTGTCCCGTTCAGGATATAGCGGTCGCCCTTGCGAATCGCCGTCGTTTTGATGCCTGCGACATCCGAGCCGGCGTCCGGTTCGGTCATGCAGTAGGACATGATCTTGCCCTCTTGCGTGAGCTTCGGGAAGTATCGCTGCTTTTGCTCCTCGTTGCCTGCGATCAAGATCGGCAGCACGGCCAGCTGGTTGAGCATGAGCGCAGTCTGAATGCCGGAGCAGCCGTAGGCGAGCTCCTCGCCCACGATGCACTCCTCCAGGACGCTGGCGCCGACGCCGCCGTATTCTTCGGGAATGTTCAGGTTGACAAGGCCCACCTTCAGCGCTTTTTTCCAAAGATCCCACGGCCATTCCCCTGAAACGTCATAGCGTTCGGCCGCGCCTGACTCGATGATCTCTTTTCGTGCAAAGTCGCGAGCGAGATTCTGGAGCATCACCTGATCGTCGGTGAGGTCAAAATTCAGGCCGGAGCTTTGTTCCTCCATCGTGGCTAGCATGAGCAGTTCCCCTTCAATTTTTTAGAACCATGGATTGTCTGGCAAATCGTGATGCAGCCGGCTGGGGCCGGTGCGAGGCTTCTGCTTAATTCAAGCGATGGTGGATTCTGTGGCTGTTCCGAGGAAGTTGAAAGGCGGAGCCCCGGCGGAGTGAGAGCGAAAGGCACGCCGTTATTTCGTCTCCTCCGGCAGACGCACCCAGCGCGCGTTGACAAGACGCGCCAGGTCCTGGACAGGCAGCAAGAGATTGGCCCCGCGCTGGCCGGCGCTGACGGCGATTTCGTCATAGCGCCGGGCGCGCTCGTCCAGATAGACGTCGAACCCTTTGTTGATCAGCGCCAGCGCGCTGATGCCGCCGGTCTTGAGGCCCGTCATCTGCTCCGCCTGCTCGTGCGTCGCCATCTTGACCTTTTTGAGGTTGACAGCCTGGGCGAAAGCTCTAAGATCAAGCGTGGCCGGGCCGGGAATGATTACAAGCATCGGCTTGCGTCGCGGCTCATCGGGCAGCACCACTAGGGTCTTAAAGACCTGCTCCGGCGGCAGACCGACGGCCTCGGCCACCTCGACCGCAGAGTGCACGCCCGAATCGTAGTCGTAGGTGAGCACCCGATAGCGCACTTTTTTGCTGTCGAGGAACCGTGTTACGTTGTTCTTGAATTGTTCGGCCATGACGTCGACTCCTTCACTGGGGATAGTTTATTCGGGGCGGTTCCTCGCCGCAAACCGGTGCGCCGCCGGGGACTTTTTAGCGATCTGCGCAAGCAATTTCATTCTGAAAGACGCCCATGTTCGAGAATCCATGGTTCTCCTGGGGGGTGGCGGCGCTTCTGGCGCTGTTGGCGACTGCCTGGCTGGCGACCAACCTCCAGGGGCGCAAGCGCAATCGGGCGCTGGCGAGCGGCTTTGAGGAGAGCACGCGCAGCCGGCTTGTCTACGCGCGCGGCGTTTCGATGCGCGGCTTTGCTGCGCGTTTCGAGCCGGCGCCGGAGCCTTTCATTCACCTCGAGGTCGCGTATCGCAGCGGCGCCACGCCGGACCCGCTTGGCTTTCTCATCGGCGCGTTGACCCGCCAAAACGACGAGCTGACGCTGCGCGCGCTGCTCCCCGACCGACCGGTTGCCGAGTTGATTTGGGAGCGTGGACGAATTCCTGCGCTTGCACGCGCGCGCCGCGCGCGTGCGTCCCTGTGGGTGCATCGCCGCTCTGAGCTGATCGGCGGCGAGTACGCCGTGCGAGGACCCGACGCCGCCGCGCTCGAGTATGTCTTCGTCGATCTGCAAGCGCGCTTCGGTCACGCCCTGCGACGCGTCCATGTGGCGGCGGATCGGGAGGACGCGCACGTCGAGGTGACTTTGCAAGGCTCTTCCCTGCGCCGCAGCGACGCGCCTGCGCTCGTCGCCACCGTGCGCAGCCTTGGCCGCGCTGCGACGCGGCGCTGACGCCGCCCTTCCGCCTGCACAATTCCTGTTTGCATCAACGGCGCAACATGAGCAAAACCAGATCTGCGCTATAATGAAAGGGAAATCTCGATAAAATTCCGTTTATTCAAAACCGTACACAAAGGAGAGTGAATCCATGGCGGTGAAACATGTGCGACTTGGCAAACATGGCGTGCTGGTGAGCAATCTCTGTCTGGGCACCATGAATTTCGGCTGGGTGACTTCGGAAGAAGAGAGCTTTCGCATCATGGATCGAGCGCTCGAGCTGGGCATCAACTTTTTTGACACCGCCGACGTTTACGGTTGGGCGGTGGAGCACGGCACGACGGAAGAGATCATCGGGCGTTGGTTTGCACAGGGAGGCGGTCGCCGCGAGGCCGTCGTGCTGGCGACGAAAGTGTACAATCCCGTCACGCGCAAGTCGGCGCGGCCCGAACCCAACAGCGACGGCCGCAGCCTCTCTGCCTACAAGATTCGGAAACATTGTGAAGGCAGCCTGCGGCGCCTCCAGACCGATTGGATCGACCTCTATCAGATGCACCACATCGACCGCGATTGCCCCTGGGACGAGACCTGGCAGGCGTTCGACGCGCTGATCGGGCAGGGCAAGGTCGTCTACGTAGGCTCCAGCAACTTTGCGGGGTGGGACATCGCCACAGCGTGCCAGGAGGCGTGGAAGCGCGGCATGAGCGGGCTGGTGAGCGAGCAAAGCATCTATCACCTGGACAATCGCATGATTGAGCTCGAGGTGATCCCGGCCTGTCGTCACTATGGTCTGGGGTTGATTCCGTGGAGCCCGCTCGGAGGCGGTCTGTTAGGCGGCGCGCTGCAGAAGGCCCGAGAAGGGCGACGCATGAGCGAGGAGTTCGAGAAGCGCGTCGAGCAGAAGCGGCCGCAGCTGGAAAAATACGAAGCGCTCTGCCGTGAAATCGGCCATGAGCCGGCCGAAGTGGCGCTGGCGTGGCTGTTGCACAATCCTGCCGTGACTGCGCCCATCATCGGCCCGCGCACCGTGGAGCAGCTGGAGAGCGCTGTGCGCGCCACCGAGATCACGCTGGACGCCGAGGTGCTGGCGAAACTGGATGAAATTTTCCCCGGCCCCGGCGGCGAGGCGCCCAAGGCGTACGCGTGGTAAGAGCCGCCTCGAAACACGCCGGAAGGAATCCGGCGGTGCGACGGCGCAAATCTTACAACGGTGCGAATCGGAAACAGGCAAACTCTGGCGGTGCGGTTGCCCCGCACCGCCAGACGCGTTCACTCTCCTTCGCCTGAAGCGTCTTACTCCGGCGTGATCGGGAAGAGGAAGTAATCCCCGGCTTCGACCGTCAGCTCGCCGTTGGTGGAGCCCCACGGCGGCGGTGCGTCGAGCGTGTAGGTGTAGCGGCCCGGGTCGAAGCATTTTTCCACCTGTCCGTTGCTCGGCACTTTGAAAGTCTCCCCTTTGCCGGTGCTCTTGCTCGTAAAGGTGATTGTCAGCTCCGGCCCGATGAAGTTTTGGAAGATATAGCATCCCTTGCCGCCAGCGCCGCCGGACTGTCCGCCGGATTGACCGCCTCCAGACTGTCCGCCGCCTGCAGGGGGCGCCGGCGCCTTCGCCTCAGGAATATCGGCGCAGCGCGCGTTGAGCGTCACATACTGGCTGCTGCCTGACACCCAACCCTCGACGCCTGCGGAGGTCGTCACCTGGAGCCAGCTGCAGTTGTTCACCTGACCGGTCACGGCTACGACGTCGCCAGCGCTGACTGCGCCGACGCGGTTGTAGTTGGTGCCCGGCCCGCTGCGCACGTTGAGGCGCTCCACGATGACGGTCGCCGTCGGCCCGCTCAGGACGGCCTCCTGCGCGCTTTCCTGCGCCGACTTCACGGCGCCCGCAACCGAGAGCGAGGCGATCATTTCGCCGAAAGCCGCAGCATCTTCTGGGGTCGGCAGGTTGGTGTAGAGCAAGATCAACGGCGAGTCGGCGTCTACAGGCTTGGCCGCCAGCACAACGAAGAGCGCGCCCTTGACGCCGCCGCATTCCATCCATACATCGTAGGCGCCGGTCAGGTTCTGCGTGGCGTAATCGTAGCGGGCGTCGTAGGTGCAATCGTCTTTCAAGTCGAAGAAATCCAGCGCTTCGCCGGGCTCGGCGATGCCGGCGCCCAGCAACTCGGAGACGCCGACAAAGATGCCTGGCGTCCTCCAGGTGTCGTTGAATTTCTTGATGTTGGGCGACGCCGTAAAGGCCACGCCGATGGGGCCGTCGCCCAGGTCCCAATCTTCGCTCAGAAGGTCGGTCCAGCTCTCCGGCACGCGCAGACCGATCGTTCCCGTGTCGTCGTTGACGTTGATGAAGGCCGGCCCGCTTTCTTCTTCGAGCGGTTCGGACGCGGCGCTGGCGCTCTCCTCTGCGCTCGGGCCGGCGGCCAGCGAGGCGTCGAGATAGAAGCTGTCCATGAAGGTCGCGAAGGCTTCGATGTCGGCCTCGGCGACGGCCAGGAAATCGATGAAGAGGATCTGGTCGATCGGATCGGACTGCGCCATCATCACTGCATAGGAGTTGTCGGCGCCGCCGCACTGTTCATAGACGTCGGCGACGATGTTATAGACGCGATCAAACGCCTCATGCGTGTAGGTGTAGCGGTCGTCGTAGGTGCAGTTCTCTGCGAGCGTCTCGTCTTTTAACATCTCGTCCGGATCAAGCGCTTCGGACATGCCGACGGCGCTTTTGACGAGGACGCCGGGCGTGGTCCAGGTGGAGTTGAATTTCTCGATATTGGGCGACGCCGTCAATGTGTAGCCGAGCAGTTCACCTTGACTGCTGAGCCATTCCGCCGCAGCGATGTCGCTATATTCGGCCGGCAGCAGCGCGCTGACCGCCGGGCTCTCGACGGCGACGTAGCTGTACGCGAGGTCGCTTACATCGACGAGGTCGAAGAGCGGGCCTTCCTCGCTGATTGCAACGTCGATGGCTTTTTGCGCCTCGTCCGTTGCAGTCGCAACAGGCGGCGTCACCGTCAGCGAGTTGAGCAGCGCATCCCAGGCGTTGAAGTCGCGCTCTTCGACGCCGTACAGCTCCAGGAGCACGAAATAGGCGTTCGTTTCGCTGGGCGCCAGCGCCACGATGACGCCGGTGGTCTCCCCACCCCCGCACTCTCTCCAGAATTGATATGCGCCCGCCAGTTGGCCGACTGTGATCGCTTCGCGCTCCCCTTGGGTGCAGGAGTTGTGCAGCGTGTACTCGTCCAACAGATCCTCGACCGCCATTTGGCCTGGCAGCACATCCGAGTAGCGCAGGATGGCGCCGGGAATCCCCCAGTCATCATAGAAATTGTCCAGATCGGGAGCAACGTCGAGGCGGATGCCGACCGTTTCGTCGTTGAAGTTCCACGCCGCTTCCTGCACATCTTTCCAGGCGGCGGGTGCGTCGAAGGCGAGGATGCCTTGCGCGTCGGAGACGCGCACGAATTCATCGTAGGTTGCTGCAGGGGACGTCTGCCCTCCGCTCGGTTGCCCGGACGACTGGGACGAATCCGGCGTCGCCCCCAGGGTGACGCTGACCTGCAGCGGACGACCGTTGAGCTGACCGGCCAGCACTTCACCTGTGTCCAGGCGCAGCACCTCGATGGCGGTGACGGCGTTGGCGCGGCGGCTGCGTAAAATGTCGCAGTAGGTGGCCATGGTGCCGTCGGTGGCGAGGGGCAGGTTCTCCATGGAGAGGATGATGTCTCCCGGCAACACCCCGGCCTGATCCGCCAGCGAGCCGGAAGCCACCGAAGAGACCCAGATGCCGGAGAGCTTGCCATCCTGGGTGACGAAGGCTTCGCCGTTGACGCCGATCGAGTCGACGTCTTTCCCTTCCAGAAGCTCCTCGATGATCTCCAGCGCGCTGTCGCGGCCGATGGCGTGAAATTGTTCCGTGGCGCGGCTGTAGGAGTAGTTCACGCCGACCACCTGGCCGTTTGTCGTCACGAGCGGGCCGCCGGAGTTGCCGGGGTTGATGTTGGCGTCGTGCTCGATCACCCCTTCGACGGACGCCCAGGCGCGTCGGCCATCGGCGCGGGCTTTGGAGATGATCCCGCGCGTGAGTGTGTACTCAGGGTCGCCCAGAGGAAAGCCGGCGGCGTACACATCCAGGCCGACCCGGATCGGCCCTTCATACCAGGCCAGATAGGGGTAGTTGCGGCCCTGCAGGTCGATCACGGCCAGATCGGCGCACTCGGAGACGCCGACGATGCGCGCGTTGACAGGGTCTTTCTTCCCCTCCACGTAGACTTTGAGATAGGCGGCGCCGGTGACGACGTGGTTGTTGGTGACCACATGCCCTTCGGGATCGATGATGAAGCCGGTGCCGCTGCCGGCGCCCGCCGTCATCCCCTCAGACGGGTCTCTGAAGACGCCGACAGCCTCGATGCGCACGACGGCTTTCTGGACGTCCTCCAAATTGTCGATCGGTCCGGGCGTCGGCGTGGCCTGGCTGCCGCGCTGCTCGAGCGAAGGCGGCGCGCTGGCGTAAAGGCTCCCCGGCGCTATCAACGCAATACAAAGGATCGATAAAGCCAAAATGGGCCAGATGCGGCGCGAGCGACGAAGCGTATACATACATGCTCCTTTCATTTCCAATAGTCCCGTGAGGAGCGGGGTAATGGTAAAAAGGGGAGATCCTTCTCGATCCTAGCAAAGGTCAGAATTTGCCGCAAGCGGCATTTCGCTGATCATTTGCTGATCATTTGGTGAAGACCGTTGTTCCCAGTGGTGCTGCGTGTTGCGTGTTTCGTGACGCGCTACGAAACACGCAACATCATAGGATGCGCTCAACCTTTCCGTCAATCAACGCGCCGTCCGACCGCGCTCGTGCCACCAATCCTCCGCCTGGAGATAGCTGCGCAGGGCGAGGCTCAAGCCCAGGCGCAATGGCTCCGGCGGCCAGGGGATGACGCAACGGTTGACGATAAAGCAATCGGTCAGGTCGGTGCGGCGCTCCAGGAGGAGATCGGTGAGCGTCTGTCCGTTGAGTTGGCTCATAGAGACGCCGTGACCGATGCAGCCGACGGCGTAGACGACGCGATGATCGCCAAGGTAGCCGAGCGCAGGGGTCAGGTCGAGCGTGACGGAGAAAGGGCCGCCCCAACGATGGGTGACGCGCACGCCTTTCAGAGCAGGAAACAGCCAGGCGATGTGCTCCTCCAGGTGGCGCCATGCGTGAGGATTGGCGTCTCGCTCCATGTCTTCGCCGAAGGAAAGCCCGACCGGCCCGCCCCCCATCAGCAGGCGATTGTCCGGCGTCAGGCGGTAGTAGTGGATCAGGTTGCGCGCATCCTCCACGCCCTGCCGGTTTCGCCAGCCGATGGCCGCCAGTTGCTGCTCGGAGAGCGGCTCCGTGGCGATCATGTACGTCCAGGCGGGGATCTGCTTGCGCCGCAGCATGGGGAAGAGATGCGAATAGGCATTGGTGGCGAAGACCAGCTTGCGCGCCTGCACCTGACCACCTGGCGTCTTCAGCAGCAGGCGCTCGCCCCGCGTAATTTCCAGCACCGGGCTGTGCTCGTAGACGTGTGCGCCCAGCTCCTCGGCAATGCGCTTCATTTCGCGCACCAGTTTCACCGGATGGATCAGCGCCAGCCGCGGCTCCCACCAGGCGCCGAGATAGCGCTCGGAGCGAACCTGGGCCTGCGCAGCGTCTCGATCCAACCATTCGATGCCGGTGACGCCGAGCTTATGACATAGCTCGATCTGCTTTTGAATCTTGCGCACATGGGCGGGAACGGTCGCCATGCGCAGAAAACCAGGGCGAATGTAGTCGCAGTCCAGCCGATGCGCTTCGACCAGCTCGCCGAGCCGATCGACGGCGCGCTCCATGTAGCGATGGCCCTCCAGCGCCGCCTGTTTGCCTTTGAGCAGCGCCATCACGTCGATGCCCAGCCCCATCAGCGTCATGGCGAAGGAGCCGTTGCGCCCGCTGGCGCCGAAGCCAACGATCTCGCGTTCGAGAACCGCCACCTTCATACTGGGTTCCGCTTTGAGCAGGTGATAGGCCGTCGAGAGACCGGTGAAGCCGCCGCCGATGATGGCCACGTCCGCCTCGACTGTTCCCTGCAGAGGCGCGTTCGGCTGATATGTCGGTGCAGCGGCCAGCCAGAAACTGACGTCGGCGTAGTCGGTGCGCGCTCCTGTGGTCATAGACTCTTCTCCTCCGGGAAATTGTCTGTCGATGGTCTTTGAAAAAGCTCCAGGTTTTCAAGACCTTGCGATCCACCGAGAATATGCGGCTGGCTGTAAACTCAACCAACCAAACCGCGCTTGATGGCGAATTGAACCAGCTCTGTACGATTCGTCAGGTTCAGCTTACGCATCAAGTTGGCGCGATGGAAATCAACCGTCTTGACGCTGATGAAGAGCGCGTCGGCGACCTCCTGATACGTTTTGCCGTTTGCCAGCAACTGTAGCACCTCGCGCTCCCGCTCGGTCAGCGTCTCGAGGGGATCGGCGGGTGCTGCGTCCCGCCGCCGGATGTTGTCCGCCACGACGTCGGCGATGCGCGGATCGAGAAAGGTTCCGCCATCTGCAACGGCGCGAATTGCGCGCACCAGTGTGTCATCGGGCGCGCGTTTCAGCACATATCCCTTGGCGCCGGCGCGTAGCATCGGCAGGACATACTCCCGATTTTCATGTTGCGTCAGCGTAAGGATGCACACCTGCGGATAGTTCTGCGAGATTGCGTGCGTGGCCGCCAATCCATCCATGCCTGGCATAGCGATATCCATCAGCACAACGTCTGGCTCGAGTTGTTGCACCAATCGCAGCGCCTCCTGGCCGTCCGCAGCCTCGCCGATCACCTGGAAATCAGCGTGTTGTTGCAGGAGCAGACGGATGCCGGCCCGCACGATGGCGTGATCATCGACGATCAAGATGCGGATCATGGTTCATGCACTCCCACAGACTCTACCAGGGGCAGACAAACGCGTACGACGACACCGTTTCCCGGACTGCTTTCAATGTCGAGACAGCCCCCCAACAGGGCAGCGCGCTCTTGCATGCCGAGCAGCCCCCAGGGACGTCGCTCCTGGTTCGACGCATCGAGGGCGTCGCGGTCAAACCCAATCCCATTGTCGCGGATGATCAGACATGCTTTCTGGTTCGTCACCTCCAGGTGAATCCACGCTTGGGTGGCGCAGGCATGACGGCTGATATTCATAATTGCCTCTTGACCGATGCGAAACAGGGCTGTCTCCACCTCTTCAGGCAAGCGGAGTGCGTCCTCCGGCAACTCCAGCGAGACGTTGATTCCCTGTTTGGTCAGCCGCTCTTCTGCGCACCAGCGCAGCGCCATAACCAACCCCAAATCGTCGAGCAGACTGGGGCGAAGGTCGTAGATTACGTCTTGCAACTCTTTGACGATGTCGCTGGCGGAGACGGCCAGTCGAGACAGCAAGAGCGCAGCTTGTTGCGGATTGTGGGCGACGGCGGCGGCGCTGGCGTTGACGCCGAAAAGCAGTGCGTTGATCGACTGTCCGATGCCATCGTGCAACTCGCGTGCAATGCGCCGACGCTCCTCTTCCTGCGCGCGGATGACCTGCGCCAGCAGCTCACTGCGTCGTTGTTCGCGTTGGCGCAATGCCTCCCAGAGGCGGGCGTTTTCCAGAGCCACGCCCATCTGTTGACCGACGGCCGCCAGCAGCGCCATCTCGGTCTCTGTGAAGAGGTGCGGCGTTTCGGCTGCGACGCTCAGAAGCCCAAGCGCGCAGCCGCGCGCTTGGATCGCCACCGTCGCATGGCACAGTGGCCGGTCTCCTCGCCTCAACACCTGACGCGCCGTGCAACGCGCATCCTCTCCGGCGACGATGATCGGGCGTTGGTTCGTCGCCACAGCGCTGCATAGACAGTCGGGGAAGCCAGCGGTGGGTGCAGTGTCGAAGCCGCGCCATGCTGCAACGCGAGCGCCCCCCTCTTGTTCAAAGGTGACGACCCAGCCCGTGGAGAGGTCGAGCGCCTCCAGCACCTGCTCAAGCGCTCGCTCCAACATCTGCTCCGGCGAGAGCATCTCGCTCACTGCCGAGGCGACGGCGTTCAATGCACTGAGCTCGCGATTGCGTCGGCGCAGCTCTGTTTCCTGCGCTTTGCGCTGCGTGACATCGCGCATAAACCAGGCCAGCGCCCGCTTGCCCTGGTAACGGGTCAGGGTGCTGGTGGTTTCCAGCACCAGTTTTTCCCCGTGACGATTGACGAGCGCCAGTTCAATGGGGCTGGTGGGCTGTTGCGCTGCCTTGATCGCCTGCCAGACGCGTCGCGCAGTGGCCACCGAGTCTGGATGAAGCACGCGAGCCGCATTGGTTCCGATCAGGTCGGACGGGGCGTATCCGGCCATCCGTGCAAACGCTTCATTTACGAACAGCAGAGCGCCTTCTTCCTCTCCTTCATCACAGATGAGCGCAATGCCTTCGCCGACCACGGCGGCGGCGGTCAACAAGTCCCGATAGCCCGCCTCGGACAATCGCAGTTGCTCGATTGAGCTTTGAATACGGTCGGCCATTTCGTTGAAAGCGCGCGCCAGGTCGCCCACCTCGTCATCGGTCGGCACGAGCACGCGTTCGTCGAGGTGACCCTCGCCGAGTCGTTTGACCTGGCGGCTGAATTCCGCCAGCGGGCGCAGCGCCAAGCGGCTGAGGGCATAGGTGACGGCCACTGCAACCAGCGATCCGAGCGCAGTCAGCATCAACACAAAGGTCGTAACTTGTCGCTGGATTTCTAGAATGCGCGCCTGGCTGAAGCCGAGATGCACCTCTGCAGCCAGCCCGTCTAAGGGACGATAGCCGAAATCGCGCACGAGGCCCCGTTCGGTGGCGAGCAGCACGCCCTCGCCGGGTCGTTCGCCGACTGTTCCGATGACGTGCAGAAGATCGCCGGGAAATCCACTGCGAAAGGTGTGAACGATAGGCGTGGCAGGGCCAAATGCAAAGACATAGACGATATCCGGGTTGTTCGCCAACGCTGCGTCCACCATCTCCTGCATAGCCGCCAGATCACCCTCGACCAGTGCGTTTGCCATGCTTTCGCCCAGGGCAAGCGTCAATGCTTCGCCTGAGGCGATCATTTCAATGCGCAGATGGCGTGAAACCATTAGATTCACGGCAAATGCTGTGATCAGTCCGGCGGACACCACGATCACTACCATGGATACGATGATCCGCGTGGTCAGTCGATGGGGGAGCAGTCGCTCGAGCCAGAGCCAAAAGGCGTTCATCGTCAAGGTTCTAGTAACCCGATGGTGGCGGCCAGCTCGCGCAGCCTCTGATAGTCTCCGTCGTTGGCGCGCACAAAGCCGCACGGCATTTCAGAGCGCTCCCAGTGATGGAGGGCGTGCGCGTCAGCCCCTTGAGGGTTTAAGCGAAGGAGGGCCTCCTGTGCAAGTCGAACGGTTTGCGGCGGAACATCGGGCGCAGCTACGATTCCGCTGGATGGGTACGGCTCAGAAACCGCCAGGATGCGCACCAACCCGCGTTCCGCCAGGTTGAAAGCCAGCGTATCCTGGAGCGCGCCTGCGTCGTAGCGGCCGCTCGTGACGGCTTTGGCCGTGGCAGCATGAGATTCGTTGAACGTAAAGATGCGGAAGTCATTGAGCGTCAGACCGGCTTCTTGCAGCATCAGGCGCGGGATCAGGTGTCCTTGCGTGGAGGTGGGAGCGCCGAATGCAAAGGAGCGCCCACGCAGGTCGGCCAGCGCAGTGATGGAGCTGTGGACAGGAACGACAATGGCGGCGCGGTAGACGTCCTCGCCGGCGCTGTTCAGCCCGCGCACCACGATCTGCGCGCCGCAGCGATGATGCGCCTTCAGATAGGAGACTGTCCCCATGACGGCGAAATCCACCTCGCCCCTGCACAGCTGGTCGAGCAACGCTTCCCCAGGCACCGCGACCTGAACGCACCAGGGCAAGCCGGTTGTCTGTTGCAGCCAGCGCGCCAGCGAGGCGACCTGACGCACATCTTCTTTCGGTTCCAATCGGCGATCGAAGCCCAGTCTCCAGCAAGCCGTTGGCGTGGGTGCAGGCGCATACACCTCATGCGCCAAGAGCCGACCTTCCAGGCTGACGGAGAGTGCTGGCTGCTCCGGGCTGCATGCGCTCATCAGCAAAAACGCTAATAAAATCAACAAGATGCCTGGAGTATAGCGGGCGAGGTCGATCGACGGCCCTTGGTTCATATAGACCCCGGTGGACTCTGGCCGCTACAAGACGTCCTACATTCAACAGTATGCCATAAACGTCTCGTAGTGGCCGAGTCTTCTATATCGTTCAACATTGATGGCACTGGATGCGGTGCAACAAAACCTTAAAAAGAAAAAAGGGGCGATGACTTCTGACAAGAAGTGCATCGACCCAACGAGACGGCTCCGCAAAAACATTCTACGAGAGTGACTCACCCAGGACTCGAACCTGGAACCCGCTGATTAAGAGTCAGCTGCTCTACCAATTGAGCTAGTGAGCCTTGCGAGACAATTAAAATATAGCAAAAATCGCCTGGATGTGCAAATTTCAGCGCCGATTTTTGCAAAGACCGCCCGGTTGGAGAACGAAGTTCAACCCCACCGCAAGGAGCAAAGGGCGCAGATGCTTATCCTCCGGCATCCTTGCGCCCTCTGCGTCTCTGCGGCGCCGATTCTGCGGTCTTATTGCTGCGCAGCGCAATCCGCCAAAAATTCGCCGAGCAGGCTGTTGAAGACCTCCGGCGTCTCCCATTGCGGCGCGTGACCTGCGCCCGGAATCACCTGCACCGCCCTGCGCCAGAGCGTCGGCATGGAGATGGCGTCGAAGTACGAGAGTCGCACCACCTGCTCCTCTGCGCCATGGAGGACGGCCAGCGGCACGCGCAAATTGCGCACGACCTCCACCTCGTCCTTGTAGCCGCCTGGCCGAATGCTGCCGGCGACGGCGGCGCGAGCGCGTCCATCGGCGCGGCGCAGGTCTTCGATGAAGCGGGCGTCGCCGGGGTCGTAGCCCGGCGCAAAGAAGACGTCGTGAAACGCCTTCATGTCCGCTTCGCTGAGGTCTGCGGTGAAGGCAGCCGACATGGCGGGATGGGGGAAGAAGCCGGCTTCCATGTCGGGCGGGAAGGCGAAAGGCGGCGTGCCGAAGATCAGCACGCCTTTGCAGCCCGGCAAATCTTCCGCCGCCTCCAGCGCCACGTGGCCGCCCAGGCTCCAGCCCACCAGCGCCAGCTCGCCGAGGTTCAGCGCCTCTGCAACCTTGACGACGAGGCGCCCCCAGTTGGCGACGCCCAGATGTTTCTCCGGATCGGCGACAGGCTGTGAATCGCCAAAGCCGGGCATATCGATCGCAACCAGTTTATGAGTTCGGCCCAGTTCACTGTCGAGCTGGCGCTGATACGCGCGCCTCGATGAGGAGTTCCCATGGATGAGCAAGGCGGCGAATCCTTCGCCAGGGCTGGCCGTGTAGGCGATGGTCTGGCCTTCGATCGACAGATGGTTGGTCTGCATAGTGCAAGTTGCTCCTTACTGTCTCATGAAATGGAAGAATGGAAGCCTATGCTTGAGGCAGGTCACTATGATAGTGGAATCTGACGGCGTCTGCAAAAAAAGAATTTAAGGCGGCGAGGCCCATGTTGCCCTGCCTTTATGCGTGCCTACATTCACTACGTTTGAATCAACGCATCATCAACGCAGCCAGGGCTATGATCCAGTTGGACATGGGTGATGGCTACGCAAGGTGTGCGATAGCGCACAGGCCACCGGTGGCGCGTTGCATCGCTTTTCACCCTCCTTGCTTTTACACTGAGAGAGAACCTGCAACGGCAACCGACACAGAACAGAGAGAAGAGAGAAGGATGAAACGCAAAATGTTGCACAACGAAGGGAGCGTGTACGCAGACGGCGTCTGGCTGGCGCGGGCCCAATGCACAATATTGGACGAAGGTGAGCGCATTGCGCTGCGCATCTGCGACGGCGAGCGCGATCTGTTCGACCCGCCGATCCCGGCCAACGAGTTTATGCTGGAGTTAAGCGGAGGGCGTTGTTTTCATTTCAGGCTGGTGGAAGGGAACCCTGTGATCGGCGCCTATGTCGTCTCGATCGCAGAATCTTTCAGAACAGATGTTGATCGATCACTTCGGCGTCCCCTCCCGGTCCGCTCGTGATGACGGTGCGCACGCTGCTCAGCGTCTGTAGGCGTCTGAGCAGCTCGCGCTCGAAGGCTGGCTCGCAGAGAAGATGGACGTTTGGCCCGGCGTCGATGGTGAAATAGACGGGCAGTCCATCTTCTTCGCGCCAGCGTCGCACCGCATGCAACACCTCGAGCGTGCCCGGCTGCCAGTAGAGCAGGCTGGGGCGGCTCGTCATCATCACGGCGTGCATGGCGAGCGCATCCTGTTCGATCAAGGGGCCAAGGCGCTCCAATTCGCGCAGGGCGATGGCGTTGCGCACTTCCTGCAGCATCGTGTACACCGCGTCCACGCGAGCGGCGTTGAAGGGGCTGGTCAACGCCAGGGCGTGACCGTTTTGGCTGCTCACAGCCTTCTCTGCCGTGCTGACGACCGCCACCACGTCGCGCAAGGCCCAATGGTCCGCCGGAAAGAGCTGGCGCGCCACGCTGGTGGCGTCGTCGTTCCCCCGCTCCCATTCCACATAACCGCCGAAAATGCTGCGGCTGGCCGAGCCGCTGCCGCGACGGGCGATGGCCGAAAGCCGCGTGCGGTCGAGCGACAGGCCGATGGCCGTGCAGGCCGCCACAGTCAACGCTGCGAAAGCGCTGGCGGACGAGGCGATGCCGGACGCCATCGGAAAGTTGTTGCGGCTGACGACGCACGCCCGGAAGCGACGGTCGCCGGCCAGGTGGCGAATCAGATCGAGGTGACGGATCACGCGCTCCGCCTTTGGGCCTGCGGCGCGCTCTCCGTCGATCGTGATCTCGTCGGCGCTCAAACGACCGGCGACGTCCCACTCGACCGTCGTCGTCGTATGCAGCGCGCCGAGCGTCATGCTGATGGAGTTGTTCAGGGGGATGTTGAGGCGGGGGTCGGCTACGCCCCAGTATTTGATAAAGGCAATGTTGCTGCCCGCGCGCGCAGTGGCCTTGAAAGGCGACGCCTCTGAACGTTGCATAGACCTATGCGCTCTCCCGCTCGACCCACTCTTCAAAGCGGCGAATCAGATCATCGAGGAGTTCATCGTGGGCCGCGAAGGTGACATCGACGCCGCCCTCGGTTTCCGCGATCTCGGCGAACCATCCGATCCCCTCCACGCGACGCAGTTTCTCCTCGACGCCGCCGCCGAGCCGTTTCAGATAGGTTTCCGCCTGGGCCGGCGTGACGCCGGCAAACGAAAGCGTCTCGCGTTCATAGCGCTCTGCGCTTTGAAATTCTCGATATAGATTGTCGCGTTCGTCGCCGAACGAAGATGTGCTGATGGGCATGGTCGCCACCCCTTTTGATTTTCAGAGAATCGCTCATGGTCTTCAAGGGAGCGATTGGGCGTCTCATTTTATGTACGCGAGTATACCACTGCGGCCAACCAGAGGCCAAGCAATTCTTGCGTCTTAAGAAATTTTTGAGAGATGGATGACAGTTGAAACGCGAAAGTGAGTTATAATAAAATCAGTATATACGGGTGATGAGGCTCACCTCAAACCGCCGCCCTGGCTGATAGCCTCTACTGAGTCGATTCCGATTGGTGAATCCTCCGTAGAGGCTTTTTCTTTGCCTCGCCGGAGGAGAAGCAACAGGAGGCGCAACGATGAGCTTTGGAAGCATCCTTTTTGATCACAATGGCGTCCTGCCCAAGGCGCCAGACGCGCTGCAGTTCCTCTCCGATCTTCACCTGGATCAAGTGATCGAGGCCATCATCGCCCCCAAGCGTGAATATGATCTGAAGCCGTTCTTCTTGACCCCTCCCCACGATGTGGAAACCATTCTGTATCGCCAGGAAGTGATGCGCGAGCTCGAAAGTGAACCGTTGATGGTCATCTTGCGAGCCTTCGCCGAGCAGATGAGCATCGTGCGCCGCTATCTGGCGATGGTGGAGAAGTTGGATTTTGAACTGCACAAAAAGGGGTGGTTTCTGGAAGCGGCGCTGGTCTATTGCAACGCCGTGAAGAAGCTGGCCGGTCATCTGGAAAACAGCCGCTTCCAATCGCGCGGCCTGAGGCTGTTCCGCGATTACGTGATGCAGTATGTGCGTTCTTCGCCGTTTTTGTCGCTGGCCGACGAGGCGGATCAGGTGAAGAAGGCGCTGTCGGAGGTGCGATACTGCGTCATTATCGAGAACGGCAAGTTCAAAGTGGGCCCCTATGAGGAGGAAGAGGACTACAGCGTCGAAGTGGAGAACACTTTCGCCAAGTTCAAACAGGCTGCAGCCGAGGAATATCTGGTCAAGCTATCCCAAAGGAGCGGGATGAGCCACATCGAGGCCATCATCCTGGAGTTCGTGGCGAGGCTCTATCCTGAGCCGTTCGCCGCGTTGCGGGAGTTCTGCGCTCGCCACAATCCATTTGTCGACGAAACGCTCCGCGCTTTCGATCGAGAGATTCAGTTTTATATTGCGTATCTGGAGTTCATCGGCGATTTTCGACGCGAAGGCTTGCCTTTTTGTTATCCGCAGGTGAGCGCTGAGGGCAGAGAATCGTATGTGCGAGAAGGGTTTGATCTGGCCCTTGCGCTCAGCATGCGGCGACAAGGCGAAAGAACCGTCGTCTGCAACGATTTCTTTTTGCGCGCGCCGGAGCGCATCCTTGTCGTCACCGGGCCCAATCAGGGCGGCAAAACCACCTTTGCGCGCATGTTTGGGCAGCTGCACTACCTGGCCAGCCTGGGTTGTCCTGTCCCAGGGCGAGAGGCTCGCCTTGTCCTGTTCGACAAGCTATTCACCTATTTTGAAACGGAGGAGGATATCCGCAACCTACGCGGCAAGCTGGACGACGACCTCTTTCGCATCCATCAGATTTTGAGCCAGGCCACTCCACAGAGCATTCTCATCTTCAACGAGCCTTTCGCCTCCACTGCGTTGCACGACGCGCTCTTTTTGAGCAAGGAGGTCATGGCGCGCGTGATTGACCTGGACGCCCGTTGCGCGTGGGTGACGTTTCTAGATGAGCTCGCTTCCATGAGCGAGAAGGTCGTCAGCATGGTGGCGACGGTCGATCCCACAGACCCGACGATTCGCACGTTCAAGGTCGTCCGACAACCGGCCAACGGCCTTGCGTACGCGTTTTCTCTTGCCCAGAAACATCGTCTCACCTATCACGACATTCAGGAGCGAATCCATGATGAAGGTCTCTCTACTGCATCCTGAGCAGGATTTTGATGCGTCCCAGCCCTTGCCGCCGCTGGCCGAAGATTTGGTGCAAGATCTGGAGTTGAAGGTGTTGCTCGAGGCGATGGCGAAAGGAGACGAGCATCTGTTTCGAGCATCGACTCAAGTTCTGTTGTCCGGCGTGCAAGACATGGCGGTGATTCACTATCGTCAGGAAATTCTCCAAGACTGTCTGAAACATCCCGACGTGATCAGGCGAATCTACCGCATTCCTCTGGAGTTTATGGAGCGAAAACGGCGGCAGTGGCTGTGGATTTCGACGCGGTATTCGCCTCCAGCCTCGATTTTGAACAGCGCGCAGCAGATGCTGGCCGCTACGCTGGATCTGCTCTGGGAGCTGCGGCGGATCGCCGACGCGTATGCAGAGCAATTCACCTCCAGAGGTTTTCGTCGCTTTTTTACGATGATTCAACAGGAGCTTGATGATTCCTACCTCGCCCTCGTCGAGCGGCAGGTCAATGCGTTGCGATTCCCGCAAGGCGTGCTGCTGAGCGCCCGGCTGGGCGCAGGGAATGAAGGCGCGGAGTATGTCCTGCGCAAGCCGAACAACGCCGATCAACCCTGGATCAAACGCATGCTGACGCGAAAGTCGCCCACCTACTCATACACGCTCCATCCTCGCGATGAGGCGGGCGCTAGAATTTTGGGAGAGTTGCGCGACCGGGGAGTGGCGCGGGCAGCCAATGCCGTCGCCCAGGCGGCCGACCACATCGAGAGTTTCTTCAAGGTGCTGCAATTCGAGCTGGCCTTCTATCTCGGCTGCTTGAATTTGCACGAAGCGCTGGAGCAGCTCGGCGCACCGATCGCCTTTCCCCGGCCTGCGCCCGTCCAGGAGCGGCGCCTCTCGTGCACCAATCTGTACGACGTCACCCTGTTGTTGACGATGCAGCAAGCGGTGGTCGGCAACGACGTCGCCGCCGACGGCAAAAAGCTGATCGTCATCACGGGCCCGAATCAGGGAGGAAAGACCACTTTTCTGCGCAGCCTCGGCGTCGCGCAGCTGATGATGCAGGCCGGCATGTTCGTTCCGGCGGAGTCTTTCTCCGCCAATGTGTGTACGGCGCTTTTTACACACTTCAAGCGCGCGGAAGATAAGACGCTGGAGAGCGGGAAATTTCAGGAGGAGCTGCAGCGCATGAACGCAATCGTCGATCATCTCACGCCCAATGCCCTGCTTTTGTGCAACGAGTCCTTCGCCTCCACGAACGAACGCGAAGGCTCGGAGATCGCCTGGCAGATCGTCAGCGCCCTGCTCGAAAAACGCGTGAAGGTGTTCTACGTCACCCACATGTATGAATTGGCGCAGCGTTTCTATGAGAACGATCGAGCCGACGCGCTCTTCCTCCGGGCGGAGCGATTGCCGGACGGAACGCGAACATTTCGGCTTCGGGAAGGCGAGCCGCTGGAGACGAGCTACGGCGTCGACGTATATCGCAAGATTTTTGGAGAAGACAACGAGCCGTTGCAACGGGAGTCGGAATTCGCCCGATACAGTGGTTCACTCCAGGGGCAACAATAACAGTGGAATCTCCATCTCCTGCGGCGTCAATCCGCCGTGATGGCCGTAATACTTCTGCTTGAAGCGTCCGTCGCCCCACCAGTAGACGCTTTCGCCGGGGTAGGCCAGGATGACAAGATTCCCCACACGCGCCCGAAACGTCTCCGAGACCGGCCCCGGCCCGAAATAGCCCTGCGCAATCATCTCCTCGACGCGGCGCACCTCCCCGCGCTCGCCGACGATGCGGGATAACAGCTCCTGCGCTTCGTCGAGATGCTCCTCATGGGCGTGAATAAAAAAGTCGCGGCAAGAGCCGGCCGGCGCCAGGATTTCGCCACGCCGGTTGGTGCGCAGCAGCGGGCGCACCTTCTCGAAGCCGGGCGTTTGATCCAGGTAGAGCGTGGTTCTCGGGTCAGTCTCCACCTGGCCATGGTCGGCGATGATCATGAGCAACGCGTCCTTGAAGCGACCCAGGATGTCGCGTTGCAGCCAGCGCTCGATGACGTCCAGCGTGGCTTCCAGGTCGGCGCGACTTTGCAGGCGCCGGGGGCCGTGCACATGACAGACGGCGTCGAAGGCGCCGAAGTAGCCGACCAGCCACATCGGCTCTTGAGCGCGGCGCAGCGTCTGCGTCATGGTCGCCAACCCTTCTGGAATCGTCAGGTAGGGGATCGTGTGCGCACCTTCGCCCATCTGTTTGGTGTAGGTTGAATTGGCGAATTCGCGCGGCTGCACGAGATAAGTCCGCACGCCGTGCATCGCCAGCCGCCGTCCCAACCGCCCCGCAGGCAGCAACGCAGCGCCTTCCACCCCTTGCTCCGTCAGAGAGTCGCGCTTTTCATCGCCGGCGAAGGAGAAGAGCAACGGCGCAATCATGGCGTCGACTTTCGGCTCGTAATAAAACCACTCATAGACGCCGTGCTGTCCGACCGGAACGCCGGTGTAAAGCGTCGTCACATGCGCGCTGGTGGTGGAAGGAAACTGCGAGGTGAGCCTGGCGACGCCTCCCTGTCGGGCGAAGCGTCGGATGAGTGGATGCTCCTGAAAGCGCTCGAAAAAGCGCCAGCCGAAAGCGTCGATGAACAGCGTGATGACGCGCGTGAAGCGGTGATTCGCCGCTCGCCAGCCTTCGGGCCGCAGCGGCGAGGCGCCTTGCCCCGTGAGCAAATGCTCCACGAAATCGGGAATCTCGGCGAAGCTGGCCTCCCCATAGCGAGGCCGGATGAAGACGGGGTCGGACGAACGATGGGGGCCCATCAGCGACTTTCTCCGAAGAATTCGATCAGCAGTCGATTCACCGTCTCCGGCTCTTCATGTTGCACCCAATGCGTGGCTTCCTCCAGGAAAACGAGCCGCCCCTCGTCGCAAAGGTCGATGCTCGGTTGGGCCATTTTGCGGTCGAGCGCGATGTCGTTGACGCCCCAGATCATCAGCGTCGGGACGCGGATGCGCCCCAGCTCGACCGCTTGCGCCTGATAGCGAACCGCTGCGCGATACCAGTTGAGCATGGCGGTGAGCGCCCCCGGCTGCGACCACGCCTGCTTGTAGGCCAGCAGGTCGTCGTCGGTGAAGGTTCCCCGTCGACTGCTGCCTTTGAGCATGCGAATCAAGTCGGTGTAGTCGTTGCGGCTCAGGGCATATTCCGGCAGCCAGGGCAGTTGGAAGAAAAAGATATACCAGCTCTTCTTGCGCTGCTCCGGGTCCTCCAGCACAGTGCGTCGCATCACCGCCGGATGCGGGACGTTGAGGATCGCCAGCTTTTTGACGAGATGCGGATAGCGCCCCGCCACCCACCACGCCACCGCCGCCCCCCAGTCGTGGCCGGCGAGATAGACCTGCTTGCGCCCTGAAGCCTCGATCAGGCCGACGACATCGCGCGCCAGGGTCTCGATGTGATAGGCGGAGACGCCCGCCGGCTTGTCGCTGCGATTGTAGCCGCGCTGGTCCGGCGCCCAGACGTGGTAGCCGGCCGCCGCCAGCGCAGGCAATTGCTTGCGCCAGCCATACCAGAATTCAGGAAAGCCATGCAACAAAATGACAAGCGGGCCCTCTTGTGCGCCCGCCATCGCGACATGTAGATTGACGCCGTTGACACGCATGTTGTGCGCCTGCCTTCGCAAACTCGCCCCTTCACGTGAGCTATTCTCAGTCTACCAAAGCCGGCGCCAGATCAAAAAGAATATCATGCCGAAGAGGATGGTGGCGAGCAGGTTGCGCGTGCGCCATGCCAGCAGGCCAGAAGCTGCGCCCGCAACCAGATAGGCGTTGCCTGGATGCACGTCGAGCGTTCCGTTCGGCGTCAGCATCGCCGGGACGACGATGGCGGCCAGCACCGCCGGCGGGATGAATTTCAACGCGTCCACCACCGGCTGCGGCAGCGCAATGCGGCTCACCAACGCAAGCGGCGGCCAGCGAATCAGGAAGGTCACGGCGGCCATGCTCGCCACCAAAATGATTTCATTCCATATCATACGCGCTCCATTGTCGCTTACATTGCGCCTCCGGACATCATGTCATGTTTCCGGCGCGTGGCTACAGGTGCATTGCACCGCCGCTCGAAGCCTTCGGTTATGGCGGAGGAAGGCGTTCCGCCGTCGGCGGCGTCAACGGCTCGGTTCTGTGTGCAGCCATCCATCGCTCGGTGAGCGCTCCGGCCAAGACGCCCGTCAGCGTCGCCCCTATCAGCCCCAGCCGATTGGGCAGCCCCGCCAACAGCAGCGCCGTTGCGCCGGCGACCAGCGCGCTCATCACCACCGGTCGACTGCGCAGCCCAGGAGTGATCATGCCGATAAAGGTGACGATCAGGGCGAAGTCCAACCCCCAGCCGCCTGGATTGGGCAACGTGCGGCCGGTGAAAACGCCGATCCAGGTGCAGAGTTGCCAGTTGGTGTACATAAAAAGGGCCGATCCCAGAAAGAACCAGTGCTTGTAGGGCGAGGCGTCCGGCTGACGATAGCGCTCGACAACGACCAGAAAGCTCTCGTCGGTGAGCCAAAAGGCCAGCGGCGCCAGCCAACGCTGCGGCAGATGCTTCATGTACGGCGCCAGCGTCACGCTGTAGAGGGCGTGGCGCAGATTCACCACAAAGGTGGTCATCACGATGAGCAGGACGCCGGCGCCCCCGCCGACCAGTCCGGCGGCGATGAATTGGGAGGAGCCGGCGAAGACAAAGGCGGACATGGCGGCTGCAGCGGCTGCGCTGAGGCCGCTGTTCACCGCCAGCGCGCCGAAGATAATCCCAAACGGAATGGCGCCGACGACCAACGGAAATGTCGCCCGCACGCCGCGCCAGAACTCTGCGCGGCGAGAGCTCTCAGCGCTCACGGCTGCACTCCGGCGCCTTTGATCTGCCCGGCGCGCCGCTCTATCGGCGGCGCGGCGCCCTTGCGGCTTAAGCCAATTGCAAGCGGCATCATCTTTTGCAAAATCTTTTCTGCAAGGTGCATCGACATGCGCACCATTGTAACCGAGACAAGTTTATTTGTAAAAGGACAACCCGCTCCGATGAATGAGGACATCAGGAGAGCAGGAGCTTACAACGTTGCAGCGGAGGCGGCGCTCTGCGCAAGAGCACAGATTTGACTTTCATCCTTCCGCTAAAGGCCCACGACAAGGGCGCTGTGTCCACCCTCCTATGTTACAATGCGCACAACGTTCACATTGCAGAGGCTTGCTTTATCCAACTGCAAGAGGGAAATTTGCATGTTGTTCACCGTCTCGAAACTCACCACCCGCATCATCCAACTCTTTGAGCAGGACGACCTGCTGCGCGATGTGCAGGTGATCGGCGAGGTCAGCAACTGGCGGCGCGCCGCCAGTGGGCATATTTACTTTCGGCTCAAAGACGAAGGCGCCACCATCAACGCCGTCATGTGGCGGGGCAATGCGTCGGCGCAGAGCTGGCTGCCCAGGGAGGGCGACCAGGTGATCGCCCATGGCTACGTCGGCGTCTACCCGGAGAACGGCGCCTATCAGCTCTACACCCATCGCCTGACGCCCGCCGGTCGGGGCCAGTTGTACGCCCAGTTCGAGGCGTTGAAAGAACGCCTGCGCGCAGCCGGCCTGTTCGACGAAGCGCGCAAGCGGCCCCTGCCCCGGCTCCCTGTGCGGCTCGGCGTCGTCACCAGTCCGGACGCCGCCGCGCTGCGCGATATTCTGCGCACGCTCGCTGCGCGCTGGCCGCTGGTGGAGGTGATCCTTTTCCCCACACTTGTGCAGGGCGGCGACGCACCGCCTGGCATCGTCGCCGCCATCGCTGCGGCCAATCGCTACAGCAACGAAGCGGCGCGCATCGACGCCCTGATTCTGGCGCGCGGAGGCGGCAGCATCGAAGACCTGTGGGCGTTCAACGACGAGCAGGTGGCGCTCGCCGTCGCCGCAAGCGCCATCCCGGTCATCTCCGGCGTGGGCCATGAGACCGATTTCACCATCGTCGATTTTGTCGCCGACCTGCGCGCGGCGACGCCGACCGCAGCCGCCGTGGCCGCAGTGCAAGGCCGGCTCGACCATCACGCGCAGGTGATGGCGCGCATGCAAACCATGCGCCTGCGCATCCGCCAGCGCCTCGATCAGGAACAGAGAGCCTTTGAGCGCTTGCGCATGCGCCTGCAACGCATTCATCCCCAGCGCCAGATCGATCAGGCGCGGCTGCGCTTGGACGAGCGCGAGCGTCGGCTGCATGGGGCCGTGCAGCGCGCGCTGGCGCAGCGCCGCGAACGGCTGCGCGCCGCGGAGCAGCGTCTCGAAGCGCTCAATCCGTTGCGCGTGCTGGCCAGGGGCTACAGCATCGTGCAGCGCATGGATGGCGTCGTCGTCATCGATCCGGCGATGGTGCATGCCGGCGAGAGGTTGACTGTGCGGGCGGCGCGCGGCGAGTATCGCGTCGAGGTGAGGGAAAAGTGAGCAAAGAGAAGTGAGAGAGCGGCTGCGAGTGGCGAAGAGCAAACTGTTCCGGTCATTTGGACAAAATTTTTTACATCCCTTTAATCTCCTCTTATCACCCCATTGACGTCTCCTTCCTACTGTGAAGGTGCATCGGCTGCGATGCAAGAACGTCCGTCTGTCAACCGATGAAATGGAGGAAAACCATGCGAAAACTCGCAGCTTTATTACTTGCCCTGGCCTTGGCGGCGACGACAGTCGTCCCGGCCTCCAGTCAGCCTGCAGTGCAAACCGGCAACGTGATCTTCTTTCACCCGGACGGCTCCGGCCTCAACCACTGGAACGCCGCCCGCATGTATTGGTACGGCCCTGACGGCGAGCTGCACTGGGATCAGCTTCCGGAGATGGCCGTCTATCGCGGCCACATGAGCGACCGCCTGGTGGGCACCTCCAACGGCGGCGCCACCGTGCACGCCTTCGGCTACAAGGTGCTCGGCCCCGGCTCCTTCGGCCAGGACGGCGGCATCGACCCGGAAGAGCCGGGCTCGCAGGGACGCCCGATCAACGCGCTCAGCGGCTATCCGGGCAGCATCATGCGCGAGGCTGCGGCGGCCGGCATGCCTGTCGGCATCGTCAATGACGGCGACCTGCCGGAGCCGGGCACGGGCGTCTTCCTGGCGGAAGTGGGAAATCGCAATCTTTCCAACGAGATTGCACGCCAGTTTATCGATGGCCGCCCCGGTTTTGAAGGGGAGCCTCTGCCCAAGGTGATGCTGGGCGGCGGCGAGGGATTCTTCCTGCCTTCTGACGCGCCGGCCTGCGGAGAAGAAATTACGCTGGACTGCTATGTGCATGTCGATCAGGTCAACGGTCGCGGCCCGGCGCGCGACGACGGCCGCAACCTGCTCAAGGAGGCCGCCGAGCTCGGCTACGAAGTGATCCGCACGCGCGCCGAATTTGACGCGCTGTGGGCGCGCATCCAGGCGGAGCCGGACTATGCGCCGATGGTGCTGGGGCTTTTCGCACGCGATGACATTTTCAACGACACCACGGAAGAGCGCCTGATTGCGCTGGGCCTGGTCGATGATTCGATGAAGGGGACAAAGGAAGGTCGCCTGATCATCTGGGGCAGCCGACCGGGGACGCCCGGCTACAACCCGCCGACCGTCGCCGAAATGACGCAGATGGCGCTGGAGTTGCTGCGCCGTCACAGCGAGGCGGCGGGCAAGCCCTTCTTCCTGGTCAGCGAGGTCGAGAGCGTCGACAACCTGCCCAACAACTCGAACGCCATCGGCGGTCTGCGCGCGCTGAAAGCGGCGGATGATACGATCGGCGTGATTCGTCAGTTCATCGCCGAGAATCCTAACACGTTGCTGCTGACGGCGGCGGACAGCGACGCGGGCGGCATGCAGGTCTTCAGCCCTGCGCCGGTGGATGAGAACGGTCGCGTCACCACCAGCAGCGGCAATCCCACGGGCTTTGGCCTCAACCAGGGCTTCGCGCTGGATGGCGTTGAGGGACAAAACACGGAGCCCTTCCTGGCCGCACCCGACGCCTTTGGCAATGAGCTGGACTTCGCCATCGGCTGGACGGGCACCAACGACGTGGCGGGCGGCATCCTCAGCCGCGCCGAAGGGCTGAACGCCGAGCTGCTGCGCACCGAGTTCCGCAGCCGCTTCGACAACACCGACGTCTATCGCCTGATGTACGCCACGCTCTTCGGCGAGCTGCTGCCGCCTTCTTACGGCCAGCAGGCGCCGACGCGCGGCGAGTAGTTGCTGTTCTTCTAACTTTACACTCAATAGACTGCGCCGGCGCGCCGGGTTTCGGCGACGCTGGCGCAGCGTTTTTGCTGCGCAGGGCGCCTTCCCGCGCTCTTTTTTCTTCCTGTCGTTTTCTGCTCATCGTCGACGCACGCTGATATCTTCTTCTGCAGAGAGAGCTTCAGAATTTTTTAATTTTTTCTTTGGCGGTTTTTCATGCTCATTCGCTATCCTGCCAGACGAAAAGCGCAAAACCATTTCTGGAAAATGCGAGGCATTCTACGGCGTTCATGGACGCGCCTTTCTGAAAGGGGGAGACAATGCAGATGGAGCACAGAAGAACCTTGTCGTTTCGTGGATATTTTGCTTGTGATTCCCAGTCTTCCCGTGCTCGTCTCCATCTCCCCCGAAGAAAATCGGTGCATATATACGCACGCGTAGGTCACACTCGGGTGCTGCGCCTTGCGGAGGCGCTCGGCTATGAAAGCATCGACATCGACCTGACCTGCTGCGATACGATTGACGCAGATCTGCTCCAACAGTGTGATCTGATCCTGATCGACGCCGTGTATTTGACGGAAGCGATGCAGCAATACCTCGTCGAATGGATTCGTTTGCACACCTTCGCTCCGATTGTTGTCATGGGAAAGCGTAGCTATCGGCGGGACGTTTCGTCTGTTTTGGCGAAAGGTGCGGACGGGATCGTCTGGCTCGACGACCCCATCGAGGTGAATATCGCGCATTGCAGAGCCATTTTGCGCCGCGCAGGCGCTTCCTGATCGAAGAACGATGTGCGGTTTGTGTTCATCAGAGGCATTTCTCTGTCGCTCTGGTTGTTTTTAAAAGCTACTTCGTTTAGAAAGGCAGGTTGCAAAAGTGTTCAAACACGCGACAGCATTCTTTGCGCCCGCGCTCCTGGCTATCGGCCTGTGGGGAGAACCTTTGTCGGCGGCCGGATTGTCGGAGTGGCAGCCCAAGCCCCGCCCTGCGCAGTGCACAGCGGCCACGATCGAAGGTCAGGTGACCGGTTTCTCCTACAATTCCAAGGGAGACCTCCACGGCGTATGGTTGGACGCCGAGGTTCATGTGCGCTTTCCACCTCACGAAGGTTGGCGGGTGAGCGAAGTGCTTTCGGTGGGCTCCTATCTTGAAGCGACAGGGTGCTGGCGAAGCGGACCGAAAGGCGACGCACATCTCAAGGCGGAGACCATCACCGTGCCCGAAGCTGGACAGACGCTTATGATTCACAAGCGCGTGCCGCGCAGTGCGCGCCATCCTCACCCAATGCCGGAATACGGGCGACCTACTCCGGCGGCGCCCGGACATGAGCATCTTGCTCCGCCTCCTCCTGCGCCGCGGCATGGGCGCCCCGTTCCTCCTGCAGCGGAACGTCAGCATCCTGCGCCGTATGCGCCGGGATATGAGCGCCCTGCGCCGCCGCAGCCGTAATTGAGCGACATTTTTCTCACCCGCGCTGCTTCTTACGCCCAGGCGCCGACGACTTCTACACCGCACTGTGGAGGTCGTCGGCGCCTTTTGCAAGGCTTGCGCCGGGCTGCGATCCAACCCAAATAAGGTGTGATACAATCAGGAGAACGGTAAGCATTGATGGGGTTGACGTTATGACGCTTGAGGAAATCAGCGCATCCTCTGCTCGCATCCTGATCATCGAAGATGAGCACACAATCACCGAATTCTTGCGCGTGGGACTGACCTATGAGGGATTTCAGGTCGAGATCGCCTGCGACGGATGGAGTGGCCTGCGTCTTTTGGATGCACAAGAGTTTGACCTGGTGATTCTGGACTTAATGCTGCCCGATCTCGATGGGCTGGAGATCTGTAAACGGCTGCGCGCCGCCAATGCCGATCTCGCCATCATTCTGTTGACCGCCAAACGCGAGATCCCCGACCGGATCGCCGGTTTGAACCTGGGCGCAGACGACTACGTGACCAAGCCCTTTAGCTTTGAGGAGCTTCTGGCGCGCATTCGCGCCGTATTGCGCCGCCGCGGGCGACCGCAGGAGCAGACTGTCGTGACGGCCGCGGGCATCGTGCTCAACAGCGTCACCTATGAGGTGCACAAAAACGGGGAGCCGATCGACCTGACGCCCAAAGAATTCGCCCTTCTTGAATTGTTCATGCGCCACCCTCGCCGCGTTTTTACGAGGGAAACGCTTCTCAACCGCATCTGGGGGTTCGATTTCGTCGGCGACACCAACGTCGTCGATGTTCACATCCATCACCTCCGCGAAAAGATCGGCGATCGAGCCAGGCGTTTGATTCGGACCAACTACGGCCTGGGCTACAGTTTCCGCCCCGATGAAGATGATTCGTTGGCATGAGCGTTCGCTGCGCACCCGCCTCACCGTGCTTTATGTCGCTTTATTGACTTTATTGTTGAGCGGCCTCGGTGTGCTCTTCTATTTTGATATGCGCACATTTCTGTCCAGCACCACTGCAGTGCGACTGCGCGCCCAGGCCAAGCCCGTCATCGAGCGCTGGCTGGTCGAGGCCCCGCTCGACGCCGCCGGCGTTCCCTCGTTGCATCCGATTGCGGAAAATCTGGCGCGCGATTTGACCTCCCGCGACACCACCGCTCTGATTCTGGACTCCGACGCTGCGCTGCTGGCGAATGGCCGCCGATTGCCCGAAGAGCCTCTTCCGGCGCCGGTCGATCCCGAACGAATGGCGCTGGCCCTCGCCGGAGAAAATGAAATCACCTACGCCGTGATGGTGGGCGACCAGCACACGATGGTGCTTTTGATCCCACTGCGCCCCCAGCCCGGCCATCCCACTATTCTCGGCGCGGCGCAGCTAAACACGCCCTTGACTGTGGTCGATCAGCTCCTGTGGCGCGAACAGAGATTAATTTTGGTGGGGAGCCTGCTCACCATTTTGCTGGGGGTGGCGGGCAGCTTCTGGCTCACCTCGTCGGCGCTGCGTCCCTTGCGCCGCATGACCGACGCCTGTCGACGCATCGCCGCCGGCGATTTCAGCGAGCGCGTCAACCTGCCCTATCTACAAAGCGCTGAGGCCAAAGATGAAGTGATTCAACTGGCCGGCGCCTTCAACGACATGATCACGCGCATCGAGAACACCTTTGCTGCGCAGCAACGCTTTATCGCTGACGCCGCCCATGAATTGCGCACCCCTCTGACGGCGATCAAAGGGACCCTGGAAGTGCTGCTGCGCGGCTCGCAAGACGATCCGGCCAACGCCAAACGTCTGCTTCGCGCCATGTACAGTGAGACAGAGCGATTGAGCCGTCTGGCCGAACAGCTGCTGGATCTGACTCGACTCCAGAACGGAATTATCCTCCATCGCACCTCCTTTGATTTAGAGCGCTGGCTCCGAGAGGAATTTCTGCCCCAGGCGCATTTGTTGACCAGAGACCGGCGGCTTGAATTGCAGCCAGGAGGCGCTGCAGTTGTCAACGCCGATCCCGACGCCCTGAAACAGGTTCTCTTCAATCTGCTCGACAACGCCGTGCAGCACACTGCGCAGGGGGAAGCCATCCAAATCGGCTGGGAGACCACGCGCGCGGTCGTGAGGGTCTGGGTGGCGGACGACGGAGAGGGCATCCCCGCCGAGGACCTGCCGCATGTTTTTGCGCCGTTTTATCGCGGGGATCGCTCCCGCTCGCGCCTGCGCGGGGGGGCCGGCCTGGGATTGACCATTGTCCAAGGCATTGTCCATGCCCACGGTGGGCAGGTGCATGTCGCAAGCGCCCCTGGAAAAGGAACGCAAGTGACGTTCACACTGGAATGCGTCCAGTCTTGATTCTAAGGCTTATCATAACGACGATAGGAGCATTTTTCATGAAGAGCTACCGCAAAGAACTGTGGTTCCACGTCCCGACTCGCCGCGCCTTTATCAACATTACGCCGCAGGTCGAAGAATGCCTGCGCGAGAGCGGCGTCCGGGAAGGGTTGGTGTTGGTCAACGCCATGCACATCACCGCTTCGGTCTTCATCAACGACGACGAGCCGGGGCTGCATTACGATTTCGAGCAGTGGCTGGAAGGACTGGCGCCGCATGAGCCCGTCAGCCGCTATCGCCACAACCGCACCGGCGAGGACAACGCCGACGCCCATCTGAAACGTCAGATCATGGGGCGAGAAGTGGTCGTGGCCGTGACGAACGGTCGGCTGGACTTCGGGCCGTGGGAGCAGATTTTCTACGGCGAATTCGACGGCCGCAGGGCGAAGCGGGTGCTGGTGAAAATTATCGGCGAATAAAATGCGTCGCGGCGTCGGCCTTCCAACGCCGCGACCTTCTGAGTCAAAAATGTCAGCTCTGCTCAATGAGCACAAGATACAAGGCTGACGCAAAACGTTATCAGTATAAAATGGAGAGGTAAGGGAGCCCAACCACCAAAAGAACGGCTAAAAAGATGATTCCAAAAACCAGACCCAACAACCAGAAGGCGCGGCGGTCAATAAAGCCGCTTCCGTAGTAGATGGGGCTGGGACCGGTGGCGTAGGGCGTAATGATGCCCATGATGCCCAAAGAGTAGCAGAGAAGCAGCGCCAGCATCGTCACCGGCATTCCGGGCACCGCCGCGCCTACCGCCAGCATCACAGGCAGCACTGCAGTTGTTTGAGCCGTGATGCTGGCGAAGAAGTAATGAATGAAGAAGAACAACGCCACCAGGGAGATCATGACCAGAGTCACCGGCAGCCCTTCCAGAAAACCTGCTGCTCGGTCAGAGAACCAGACAATGAAGCCCACTCGATTGAGACCTCCGGCGAGAGTGACCAACGTCGCAAACCACACCAGCACATTCCACGCTGGTCCATTGGCAAGAACATCGCTCCACTTCACCACGTTCAATATCAACATGAGACAAATTACGCCCAAGGCGACCGTCGTAGCGTCTATGAAGTCGCGACCCAAGATCCACAGAACCAGCGCCACCAGCGCCAAGAGAGCCATGACAATCTCTTGACGAGAAAGCCGACCCATCTGGGCTATCTCTTGGCGAGCCCACTCCGGCACTTCGGAGCTTCCTTTAATTTCGGGCGGATAAAGCTTATAGACTAGATATGGCAGCGCCGCCAACAAGATGACGCCCACAGGTAGAAAGCCTACAAACCATTGCGTCCAGGTGATCTGCAGATTCACCGTTTTGTTGACCAATTCGATAGCTAGCAGATTGGGTGCAAGGGCTGTGAGAAACATAGAACTGGTGACGCAAGTGGCAGCCAGCGCCGTCCACATAATGTAAGCTCCGATCTTACGCGCTGTGGGGCCAGGTTCTGAACCATAGAGCCCCGGGATGTTGCGAATGATGGGAAAAATGGTCCCGCCGCTGCGCGCCGTATTTGAGGGGGTGAAAGGCGCCAGAATTAAATCGGATAATGTGATCGCATAACCCAACCCTAGCGTGCGCTTTCCCAGACGCTGCACTAGGTGAAGGGCGACGCGACGACCTAGACCGGTCTTCTCATAACCCATGGCGAACATGAAGGCGGCAAAGATCAGCCAGACAGTGGTGTTGGAGAATCCGCTGAGCATCCATCTAATTGTCTCGCCTGGCAGGTCAAATCCAGGATCGGCGCGTTGCTCCGGCGAGAACGCCAACCCCAAAACGCCGATGAGCACGACGCCGATCAATCCAATGGCAGCTGCCGGCAGCGGCTCCAAAATCAATCCCACAATCACGCCGACGAAGATTGCAAAGTAATACCAGGCATGAGGTGCCAGATCTTCAGGCGTCGGGATTAGGGCGATGATGATTGTAACCAGAACGGGAAGAACGACTCTCCATGGAACAGCTTTCATATGCGACTCCTTGTTCTATGAGAGAGATTGTGGATTGAGAAGGGATTTATAGATTGACATAAAATAATCGATAAATATGTGAACTGTAGTCTGCGCGATAACCGTGCACAAAGATAGTTTCAAAAATTATTATAGTGTATTTGTGATTTAATTCACAAGTTAGATTTGAGAGTATCAGGAATAGGGATTACGCAGTTAAGGTGGAGTCTTCTCGCGAAGTATGGCCTTCCAGGATTCTCCAGGCTTTCTTGGAAGGTGGGCCAACCGTAATGTCTATGAGAATCTATGAGTTATGGCTGCGAATATGGCGAATCAACACAATGATCCCAATACCGACGCCGGCGGCGACCCCGACCAGCCGTCGCGCACGGCCGATGTCTCTCGGCTGCGGAGACGCCAGCCCCGCCCCTAACACGTAATGACCCACTTTTTCCAGTTCCACCCCCAGCGCGCCGGCCATCGCCGCCATCGGGTGGCCGGCGTTGGGGCTGGCGGTTCGACGCGCGTCGCCACGCCAGATGCGCCGGGCGCGACGCCCATCGCCGCCTGTGATGCGAGCGCAGGCGACGATCAGCAGCGCCGTGGCGCGCGCAGGAAGTAGGTTGGCGACGTCGTCCAGCCGCGCCGGCGCTTTGCCCAGCCATTCCCGTTCGGCGTCTCGATAGCCGAGCATGGCGTCGGCGGTGTTCAAAAAGCGATAGGCGTAGGCGGCCGCAAGCCCCCATTCGGCCTTGGGGGCGAGGGCGTAGTAGAAGAGCGGCGCCAGCGTCCCGTCGGAAAGGTTCTCGGCCAGCGACTCGATCGTCGCCGCCGCCACTTGCGAGGCGTCGAGCCGGCTGACGTCTCGGCTGACGAGGTGCCAGGCGAGCAGCCGTCGCGCCGTTTCCAGCTCTCCTCGCTCCAACGCCGCCTCGACGCTGCGCCCCGCCGCCAACAGGCCGCGCAGGGAAAAGGTTATCTTGAGCAAGATGGCTTCAAGCAACGCGGCGACCGGCGTCGGCGCCCGTGAAAGCGTATGCGCCAAAAGCTGCGCTATGAAGGCCGAGAGTACGGCTCCGCCTCCGGCAAGGCAGAGACCGAAGAGAAAGGGCGCGGTTCGTCCCTGGCGCGGCGCGCGACGTCGCAGCCAGGCGATCGCCGTCCCCATCCACGCCACCGGATGCCAGCGGTTGCCGGGGTCGCCCCAAAGCCAATCGAGGGCGAACGCCAGCAAGAGCGCCATCCAGCGTCGATCGGTTGCGCGTCCGTTGCGGGTCGTCACGGCCATCGTCATCCGCCCCCGATCAAACGCTCGATCGTCGGCCAGCCGATGGCGGCTTCAACGACGTCGGCGAGGCGGTCATATTCGCGAGCGCGACGCCCGCGGCTAGAGACAAGCGGCGTTCGCTGCGTCGTGGGCGCTGTTGCGGCTTTCCAACCTAAGGAGCGCAGCCAATTGTGGCGAAACGCGTCGTTGGCGAAGATGTCATGGAGATAGACGCCCCAAACGCGGCCATCCTTGCTGAGCGCGCCGTCGGGAAGCTCGACCCCCTGTCCGTTGCGCTGCACGATCACGCCGAAGGGCGTGGCTTCGCCGAGCCGGACGCTCTCGCCCATGTGGATCTCATACCCTTCCACCAGGGAGCCATCGGGCAGGCGCATCTGCGAGCGATAGGTGTGTTTGACGCGCGCAAATTCCGTTGCGACCGGCAGCAAGCCTAAGCCGGCCATGGACGCGCCGACCGGCCCTTCGACGCCGTGCGGATCGTCCACGCGTTCTCCCAGCATCTGATAGCCGCCGCAGACGCCGACGACGACCGCGCGCTGTGCAGCTTCTGTGATGGCGCGATCGAGCCCTCGGCTGCGCAGCCACGCCAGGTCGGCCAGTGTGGCTTTGGTGCCGGGAAGGATAATGGCGTGCGGCGCGCCGAGTTCTTCGACTGCGCCGACATAGCGCACGCGCACCCCTGGCTCCGCGGCCAGCGGGTCGAACTCGTCGAAGTTGGCGATGTGGGGGAGGCGGATCACCGCAATGTCGATGTGCGGTGATGGCTCCGCCACCTGCGGCGAAGGATGCAAGGCGTCCGGCTGAATCGAGACGGCGTCTTCATCTGGGATCAGAAGGTCGGGTAGGTAGGGGATGACGCCGAGCAGGGGAACGCCAAACGTTTTTCCACGGAGCAACGCGTTGACGTCGCCCAACAGCGCCGGATCCCCGCGGAATTTGTTGATCACCAGCCCTTGGATGCGGCTGCGCTCCTCCGGCTCGAGCAGCCACAGCGTGCCGGCCAGGGCGGCGAAGACGCCGCCGCGGTCGATGTCGCCCACCAGCAGACAGGCGGCGTCGGCGTAGTGCGCCATGCGCATGTTGACGATGTCCCCGGCTTTAAGGTTGATCTCCGCCGGACTGCCCGCCCCTTCCAGCACAATCACGTCAAAACGGTCGGCCAGCCGGTCGTAGGCGGCGCAAACTTCCGTCCAGAGCTGTTGTTTGAGCGCAAACCAGTTGCCGGCCTCGATGCGCCCCGCCACTTTGCCGTTCAGGACAATCTGACTGCGGCGGTCGGCCTCCGGCTTGAGCAACACCGGGTTCATGTCCGTATGGGGGGCGATCCCGGCGGCTTCCGCCTGGACGATCTGCGCTCGACCCATTTCGCCGCCTTCAGGCGTCACGCCGGCGTTGTTGCTCATGTTTTGCGCTTTAAAGGGCGCCACCTTTACGCCGCGCCTCGCCAGGATGCGGCAGAGGGCGGTGGTGAGGAGGCTCTTGCCGGCGCTGGAGTGGGTGCCCAACACCATCAAGGCGCGGGCGCGCGCAGAGCGGCGGCGTCCGCCTCTATGCAGGGCAAGGGCGGGATCTGAGTCGGTGGTTGCGGTCTGGCCTGGCGCAGCGAAGGTTTTTGCCCCGTCCACCTCCAGACGAAGCTGCTCGAGCGCGTTCAGCAGGCGGCGGTTTTCCTCTGGTTTTCGTGTAGCGATGCGAATGTGCGCGGAGAGGCCGAAGGAGGCGCAATCGCGCACCAGGAGGCCATGCGCAAGCAGGCGACGTCGCAACGCAGCGCCGTCCCCGACGCGCACCAACATGAAATGCGTCTCTGAAGGCAGCGGTCGCCATCCGCCGTGCTCCAGTCCGGCGATCAGCTCCTCCTTTGCCAGGCGCAGTGCAGCCAGCGTTTCGCGCAGATGCGTCAGGTCGGCCAGGGCGGCGGCGCCGGCGGCCTGCGCCAGAGCGTTGACGCTCCACGGCGGCTGCACGCGGCGCATCGCCTCGATGAAGGTTGGCGCGGCCAGGGCGTAGCCGAGCCGCAGCCCCGCCAACGCATACTCCTTGGTGAGCGAACGCACGATCAGAAGGTTGGCCAGGTCAGGGGCGTAGGCGGAGCGAGGCGAAGCGAGAAACGCCAGATAAGATTCATCGACGATGAAGAGCGTCTGCGGCCATCGCCTTGCCCATGCGTGGAGAACCTCCACCGGCGTGAAACGACCCGTGGGGTTGTTGGGGTTGCACAGAAAGACTGCAGATGGAAGGCGTTGTTCGAGCAGGCGTTCGATTGCCTCCGGCTCAACGGCGAACGCATTGCGCTCCTCGCCTCGCCATTCATGAACCGTAGCGCCCATCAACGCGGCGACGCGCGCATACTCGCCATACGTGGGGCCGACAATGAGCACAGCGTCACCCCGGCGAAGGAAGGCGAACGCCGCCAGCCAGAGAATTTCCGATGCGCCGTTGCCGACGAGGATCGATTCCGGCGTGGTCCGAAGGGCGTCCGCCAGGGCGCGTCGCAGCGCCCTGCATTCGCGATCGGGATAACGGGCGAGATCGATGGTTTGCAACGCCTGTTGCACGGCCGGAGAAGGGCCAAAAGGGTTGCTGTTTTGGCTGAAATCCAGAATGGCGTCGGGGGTGAGACCCAGCTGCTCTATCTCGGTGTAGTCGATGGCGCCGTGGAACGTCGGCGGCGTCGCCAGCGCTTCTGGACGCAGGCGGGCGTAAATGGGCGGAGCGCACGCGCGGGTCATCGTTCACTCCTCTCCCTCGAGCGGTAAAAAGCCGGCGAAGCCTGCGGCGTCTCGTTCGGGATCGAACCAGGCCAACCGGTCTGCAAAGGCGGCGGCGGCGCCGATCAGGACGATCGCAGGCGTCGGCATGGGATGGTGCTGAAGCGCGGCGGGAAGCGCAGCCAGCGTGGAGCGCAGCGTCCGTTGCCGGCGAGTCCCCGCCCAACTGACGACCAGCGCAGGCGTCTCTGCGCAGCGACCCGCCTCCAACAACGCCTGGCAGATGGAGCCGATGTTTTTCATCGCCATCAGGATCACCAGGGTGGGGGCGTGCGCCAGGGCGCGCCATTCCAGCTGGCTGCCCGGCTTGTCCGGCGCTTCGCTGCCGGTGAGCACGGCGAAGCCGGAGGCGACTCCGCGCTTCGTCAGCGGCGCGGCGGCGTAGGCGGCGGCTGCGTTCACCGAACTGACGCCCGGCACCACTTCGTACGTCAGCCCCGCTGCGGCCAGCGCCTCCATCTCCTCCCCGCCCTGGCCGAAGATCAGCGGATCGCCGCCTTTGAGTCGCACCACCATTTTGCCCTGTCGCACGCGATCCACCAGCAACGCGTTGATCTGCGCCTGCGTGGCCACGTGACAATCGCGGCCTTTGCCGACGAAGATGCGTTCGGCGTCGGGCCGCGCCTCGTCCAGTAGCTCTTGCGCAATCAGGCGGTCATAGAGGATGACGTCGGCGCGGCGCAGCAGCTCCAGCCCGCGCACCGTAATCAGGTCTGGGCGTCCCGGTCCGGCGCCCACCAGATAGGCTTTTCCCGTCATTCCGTTTCCTCTCCATGGTTTTTTGACTGCGCCAGCAATCGTCCGATCTGGTCGCGAGAGGCTGCCGCGCGTCGCGGGTCTGCGCCGCCCGTGCTCACGGCGATGAGCGCATCTTCGGTGCGCAGCACAGCCGGAACATGAAAATCTCCTTCCTCGGGCGCGTCGGCCACGTTGCACAGCGCGCCGACCGCTGCAGCCTCCTGCGCGATGGCGGCGTTGACCGCTCGCTCCGACGTGGCGGCGAAGACCAGCCTCGCGCCGACCAGGTCGCCCGGCGCGTAGGGCCGCGCCTCCCAGTCGATGCGCCCCTCCGCCGCCCATCGTTGCAAGGTCTCCGTCGCCGTCGGCGAGATCAGTCGGATGCGCGGCGCAGCGCCTTCAGCCGTCGCTGCGTCGAGCAGCCCGCGCACCTTGCGTTCGCCCACCTTGCCGCCCCCGCAGACCACGACCACGGCGCCTGCGAGCTGCGTCAGGGTGATGGGATAGAGCAGGCGAACGCCAAAAGAGGTCATGTTGGCCGCATTGGGGGATTCGACGATTCCTTGCGGTGCGAACTTATCCAGGTGGCCGGCCGCATACCCGCGCGGGGTGACAAAATGGCCGGCGACCATGAAGCTCTGGCTGTTGCCGACCAGCACCAGCGAAAACATATCGACCGTCTCCACGTCGAGCGCCTCCAGCGTCGTCACCTGCACGCGTTCGTCGCGGCGCGTGATGTTGCGCGCCACCGCCACCGGCGTCGAAGGAGGGCGAAATCGTCGCAAGATCTCCATGGCTCTTCCGAGCTGCCACGAACGTTCCTTGCTGCGCGGGTTGTAGAAGGCGATGACGAAATCTCCCCACGCTGCAGCGGCGATGCGGCGCTCGATGATCGGCCAGGGCGTCAACAGGTCGCTCAGGCTGATGGCGCAAAAATCATGGCCGATCGCCGCACCCACGCGCGCAGCGACCGCCTGGAACGCGCTGACGCCCGGCGTCACCACCACCGGCGGATCGTTTCCCTGCCAGTTCTGGCTGCGCAACAGCTCAAAGACCGGCGCAGCCATGGCGTACACGCCGACATCCCCGCTGCTGATCAAGGCCACGCGACGCCCCTGTCGCGCCATCTCGATGGCTGTGCGCGCCCGTTCGACCTCCTCGCCCATCGGGCTGAGCACAACGTCCTGATGCTCGGCAAGCAACGGGCGAATCAAGTCGACATACAATTGGTAGCCGATCACCACCTCCGCCGCCCGCAGGTGATGCTGGGCAGCCAGCGTCAGATGGCTCAGGTCGCCCGGCCCGATGCTGACCAAAAAGAGCGCTCCGCTCATGCATTCTCCCTTCCGCTGTTTGTTTGATTGCGCAACGCAATGGCGACCGTGCATTGCGCGAAACTGCGTTTGGGCGCCAACAAGGGCCCGCCTGCCGCCAGCACGGCGCAAGGCTCGGCCACGCCCGGCAGCCCGAATTTTTCCTGCGCCGCGCTGGCGGTGAATGTCTCTGGATCGAGCTGTTGCAGCCGGTGATGAGGGATCACGTGCAGCGGCGCGCGCAGGGCGTCGGCCAGGCGGCGCAGACCGGGTTCTTCGGCCTTTAGCTCCGCAGTGGCGAGCGCAGCCAGGCTATGCAGCGACAGGCCAGCTTCCTCAAAGGCGATGCGGAGCGCCTGTTGAAGCGCCTCCGACGTCGCTCCTTTTCGACAGCCGATGCCGGCGACGAGCAATGGTGGTCGATAGATGAGGCTTTTGGCGGTCACCTGCGTTTCGACCAGGCCGGGCGTTGCGATGATCCCCGCCGCGTAATCGGGCGCTTTCAACGCCTCCGGCTCTGCAATTTCCTCGAGGTTGGCGCAGCCGCTGAGTTGCTCGCGCAGACGCTCCGCCTCGACGAGGGGAATGCGCGGGTCGATCCAAAGCCCGATGCGGTCGTCGTCGACGAAGCGGGCCATCGTATGCGTCAAGGCGCTCTCCGGGTCGATGCGCCAGCCCAGCTCTTCCGCCAGACGATCGAGCGCCGGCTTGCCCTGGCCGTCGCTGGCGGTGGTGACGACGGCTGTTCCGCCCGTGATGGCGGCGACTTGCTGCGCCAGCCGGTTTGCGTCGGCCTGGTGACCGCCGAGCAATGGAATCACGAAGCGCCCCTGCTCATCCAGACAGAGCACAGCCGGATCGTGTGTTTTTTCGCTCACCAGGGGCGCCACTGCGCGCACGGCGACGCCGGCCGCCATGATCAACAGGAGCGGTCGTCGCTCCTGCCAACGGCGGCGCACTTCGGCAAGCACGGAGCCCGCGTAGCGATGCGCGCGCTCCGATGGTTCATCGCCTGGCCGCTGCGGCAGCCACGCTTCGCCTTCGAGCGCCGTCGCCAGCCGTTGCGCCAACGCCGCGCCCCGGCGAGTGACTGCGATGCAGATCGGGCCTTGGTTGGGCAAAGCCGAAGGCGTCTCCGGGTGATTTGTCGGCGGCGCTTCAGTCGTTGGCCGCGCGGTCGCCCTCCGAAAGCGGTGGGTGTAGTGGGGGGCATACAGATGACTGGCCGAGCGTTTCTCCGCCTGTTTGAGCGCCGGGTCCAGCGCCGGCGTCACGAGAATCAGCGCCTGTCGCGTGTAACCTGCGGCGCGCACCTTGTCGGCGATGTCGGCCAGCGTGCCGAGGACGTAGCTTTCGTCGGGCCAGGTCACCCGATGCACCACTGCCGCCGGCGTGGCGGGCGAGTAAGCGCCGCCGGCGAGCAATTCCTCCACCACCTGTCGGATGCGCGTGACGCTGAGATGGATGGCGAGCGTTGCGCCGTGCGCGGCGAGGTCGCGCAGTTGCTCGCCGGCCGGCATGGGCACGCGGCCGGCTGCGCGCGTCAAAATCACCGTCTGCACCAGGTCGGGCACGGTCAGCTCCACGCCGAGGCGGGCGGCGGCGGCAAAGGCCGAGGCCACGCCGGGGACGATCGCGTAGGGGACGCCCGCCTCTTCCAGCCGGGCCATCTGCTCGTGGATGGCGCCGTAGATGGACGGGTCGCCGCTGTGCACGCGGGCGACGACTTCCCCGCGGCGCGCGGCGTCGATCATCAGCGCCATGATTTCGTCGAGATGCATCGCCGAGGAGCCAAGGACGCGCGCATTGGGCCGCGCGGCCGCCGTTACGGCCTCCGGCGTCACCAGGCTGTCGGCGTACAGCACAAGGTCGGCCTGAGCGATGAGATCGCGCCCGCGCACGGTGATGAGGTCGGCTGCGCCTGGGCCTGCGCCGATGAAGTAGACGGTTCCTGGTCTGGCCTGAATCATAGCGACTCCGGTGAAGCTGTTGAGGTCGGTGAAGTTGAGGTCGGTGAAATCGTCGAGGGCCAGGCCCCCTGCACGGGCAGACGGATGGGCGCGCGTGGGGAGCGGCGCACGATCAGGAGCGAAAGATAGGGGCGCGGCTCCGTCTCGGTGCGCAACGTCCGCAGATCATCGACGATGCGTTCTTCGGGCATGCCGACGCGTTCGGCGTAAACTGCGGCGTCGAGCAGACCTAAGGTTTCGAGCGCGTCGAGCACGCGAGGGAGCGCAGCGCCCACCTTCATCAGGATCACCGTTTCAAAGTCCGCCAGCAGCCGCTGCAGCACAGCGGCGTCGGTCTCGTAGCTGGCGGGCAGGATCGCCACCCGCTCTGAAGTGGTCGCCAGCACGACGCCTGCACGCGCGGCCGCGGCGGCGAACGAGGTGACGCCGGGAACGACGCTGACCTGAACGTGCGGATGGCGCTGCGCCAGCTCGCTCCACAGGTAGGTGAAGGTGCCGTAGAGCAGTGGGTCTCCCAGCAACAGATAGACGCCCTGCGCGCCCGGCTGCAATGCGGCTGCGATCTGATCGGCGGCGGCCTCCCAGGCCGGCGTCAGCAGGTCGGGATCGCGCGTCATCGGCAGCGCCAGCTCGACGATGCGCTGCTCGGGCCGCAGCCACGGTTCGGCGATGCGCAGGGCCAGGCTGGCGTCGCCGTCGCGGCTGCGCGGCGCGAACACCACCTGCGCCTGTTCGATGGCGCGCACAGCCTTGACGGTGATCCATTCCGGATCGCCCGGCCCCAGGCCGACGGCGGTTAAAAACGAGGTTTTCGTCAAGGTTGTCATTGCCCGTTTGCCTTTCGCCAGGTGAAGATAAAGACCGGGTTCAAAGCCTCCAGCCGCAGGGAGGATTGAATCGTCTTGCCCCGGCCGATCTGCGCCAGCACCACCTGGGCCTCAGGCGCCAGTCGCCGCAGGGTCTCCAGGCTGTCCAACGTGACCAGATTGACGACCAACCGCCCGCCGCGGCGCAGGCGCTCCTGCGCCATGCCGACCAGCTCCGCCAGGCGTCCGCCGGAGCCGCCGATGAAGACGGCGTCGGGATCGGGCAGGTCGCAACAGGCTTCCGGCGCGCTCCCCTCCACAACCTGCACGTTGGGTGCATCGAGGCGTGCAAGGTTCTGCCGGATGCATGCACAAAATTCGGGCCGGCGTTCGACCGCGTAGACGCAGGCGGTGGGTTGACTGATGGCCGCCTCGATGGCGATTGCGCCGCTGCCTGCGCCAATGTCCCACAACACTTCATCGGCGCTGAGCGCCAGTTCGGCCAGCGAGAGCAGGCGAATCTCCCGCTTGGTGATTTGGCCGGCCAGCGTGATGAACGCCTCGTCGGGCAGCCCGGGCGGCCGCGGCCGTCGCGGGCGTGGATTCCACACGACGAAGACGTTCAACGCCGCGAACTCCTCCTGTTGCGCTGCTTCCGCCAGCGTCATGCGCAGCACGCGTTGGTTGTCTGCGCCCAGATTTTCGCACACGGCGCATGGGGCGTCGGCGCTCATGCCGGCGGCGATCAGCGCCCGTGCAACGACGGCCGGCGTCTGCACGGGGTCGGTGAGAATGGCGGCCTTAGGCGCAGCGAGCGCCTGTGGAAGCATTGCGGCCAGCGGTCGGCCATGCGCGCTGAGCAGCGCTGCGTCGTGCCAGGGTTCGGCCAGCGCGGCGAAGGCCAGTTGAAATGAGGCGGGCGCCGGGTGAATTTCCAGCGCCTCTGGAGGCAGCGCCTTGCGCAGCGTGGCGGCGAAGCCATACCAGAGCGGGTCGCCGGAGGCCAGCACCGCCACGCGCTCGCCTGCCTCCCAGCCCTGCCGGGCGCGCGCGACGGCGAAATCGGCGTCCGCAGCGATGACGATGGTTTCTCCCGTAAAGGCCGGGAAAAAGGCCAGGTGCCGTTTGCCGCCGATCAACACCTGCGCCGCTTCGATGCGCTCTCGCAGCGTCGGCGGCAACATCTGCACCCCGCCGGCGTGGATTCCCACCACCAGCACAGGCGTCCGCTTCATGCTGCGTCCTCCAACGGCTCATCGTCGTCGTAGGCATGCGTCGGATCCTCCGCCAACCGTTGCAGCAAAGGAGCAGTGGGGAGAGCGCTGCGCAGCCGATCTGCCTGAGAGGATTCAATGGCGCCTTGGGCGCGGCCGAGCACCTCGCCGTTGAAGTCGATCAGAATTGTCTCCATCTCCAATGCGCCGCCTTGCTTACGCACAAATTCTAGACAGGCTTCGAGCGCCAGCTCGGCGATGCGTTGCAGTGGCGCGGTGAAATGCGCCGCCTGGCAGAGCTCCAGGAAATGGCGTCCTGTGTTGGCGTTGGCGACGGCTTCCACCAGCGCGTCCGGCGCGCCCGTCTCTCGACAGACGCGCGCCAGGAAGTCAAAATCGACCTGATTGCCGGCGACGTGGGTCTGCATGTGTCCCTGCGCCGTCTTGATCATTTTGCCGATCATGCCTACGAAGACGACCGAACGCACGCCCATAGCGACGCAGGTTTTCAGCGCGTCGCCGGTGAAGACGCTCAGCTCGACGAAGGCGACCTCGGGCAGCTCCGGGAAGAGCTGCATGGCGAAGCGTTCGGAGCGGCCGCCGGTCGCCAGCACCACGCGCGCAACGTGATTGGCAGCCGCCATTTCCACCGCTTGCACCACGCTGGCGCGCCAGGCGGCGGTGCTGTAGGGGAAGACCTTGCCCGTCGTGCCGAGGATGCTGATGCCGCCCAGGATGCCCAGCCGCGGGTTGAGCGTGCGCTGCGCCAGCCGCTCGCCGTCGGGGACGCTGATGATCACCTCCAGCCCGTGCTCCTCCAGCCATGCTGCGCCGCCGGGCGCGGCGGCGATGACGGCGTCGAGCACGTTTTCCGTGATCTGGCGTCGCGGCACCGGGTTGATCGCTGCAGCGCCGACGGGCAGCCCGATCCCCGGCAGCGTGACGCGACCGACGCCCACGCCGCCGTCGATGTGCACGCCCGGCTCGGCGACGATGCGCACCTCCGCGCAAATGAGCGCGCCGTGGGTCACGTCGGGGTCGTCGCCGGCGTCCTTCACCATGCAGCAGTAGGCGCTGTGTTCCTCCAGCCGCGGATGAACGGGCGTCATGGTGGCCGTTTCGCCGATGGGCAGCGTGATGGTGACCTGCTCCGGCCACCGGCGGGTGAAGAGGGCCAGCGTCGCTGCTTTGGCGGCGGCGGCGGCGTTGCTGCCGGTCGTGTACCCTGTGCGCCCCCCGCGCCGATTGCGCGGCGGAACCATGTCGTTCATAAGACCTCCGTGGCCGTGCGGCCTGCGGCCAGCCGCAACAGCGCATTGGCGATGGCGACCGCCACGGGCGAGCCGCCCTTGCGCCCTTCCGTCGTGATCCATGGAACATCGGTGCGGCGGGTGAGCAGCGCCTTGCTCTCCGCCGTCCCCACAAAACCGACCGGCGCACCGATGATCAGCGCCGGCCGCACGCCTCGATCGACGAAGGTCAGCGTTTCCAGCAGGGCGGTCGGCGCGTTGCCGATGGCGACGACCGCGCCCGCCAACAGTCCTTGCGCCGCGGCGTAACGAATGGCCGCAGCGCTGCGGGTGATGTTTTCCTGGCGGGCCTGGGCGCACACCTGCGCTTCGTTGACAAAACAATACACCGAGACGCCCATCGCCGTGGCAATTTCTGCGCTGACGCCTGCGCGCACCATTTGAACGTCGGCCAGAATCGGGCGCCCTCGTCGCAGCGCATGAACGCCCGCCTCGATTGCGCCCTCGCTCCAGCGGGTGATGCGGGCGAAATCAAAATCGGCGGTGGCGTGGATGATGCGATGGATCACGACGTCGGCCGGCGGCGCGAAGACCAGCCCCTGCGCGGCCAGCTCCTCGCGGATGATGGCGAAGGATCGTTCGGTGATGGCGGCGGGCGTTAGACTCATCGCGCTGCCTGCTCCCGCAAATGTTCGCTCCAGTAGTGATAGGTTTTGGCGACGGCGGTGACCACGTTTTTGATTTCAGATTCGAGCCGGAAGCGGGGGCCGACCGGCACGTACAGCACGCAGCCTTCGCGCCGCACGGCGATATTTTCCACTACAATGGCGCGCAAGAGCCAGATCGCCATCTCTTCGCTTGCACACTGGATGCCCAGCCACCCCGGCGCGCGGGAGGGAACGGTGGACAGGCCGGTGGTCATGCGCACCCCGCGGCCGATCTCTTCCGCCACGCGCGCACAACCTTCCGGATCGGCGAGCGCTTCCTGAGGGTCCACGGGTTCGAGCAGCTCCCCACGATGGGGCGGTCCGCCGGCCAGCGCCAGCTCGCAGAAGGGGTTCTCCGGATCGTCCACGCCCCAGATGCGATCCCAGGCCACGCGGCCTTCTGCATCGTAGACGAGCGGCGCGGCGGCCATCGGCGCCGCGCTGACGGCGCGTCCTCCCTGATAGCGTGGAGGCAGGATTGCCGTCAGACGCTCCATGCCGTGGGAATGGGAGACGCCGCGCAGGCCGTGGCGGTGATCGGAAGATTGAGGCGCACCATAATCATCGGCGTAGGCGGACATGCGATGGCGATATTTGCACAGGTCGCAGGTCATGCTTGCGTCCCCTTCGACGGCTTCCCGATAGCGTTGGAGGATCGCCTCCACCACGCCTGCATGACTGTGCAAGTGCTCTGCGAAGCGCATCTCTACGTCGGGATGCGCCGCCGCCACGGCTTTGGCCTGGCGCAGAATGCCCCGGTGGATGCGGCCGGTGAAGAGCAGAAATGGCGCCACGACGATGCGTTCGGCGCCGAGGTGGATGCAGCGCTCCAGCGTCTCGGCGACGCCAGGACGGGCGATGCTGTAGAAGCCATATTCCACCCACTCGTAGCCCCATCCCTCCGCCAGGAGGCGCGCCATCTTGGCGACGTCGCTGTTGCTGTCGGGGTCGCCGGTTCCGCGGCCGATGAGCGCGATGGCGGTGCGAGGCAGCCGGGCGGGAAGTTCGTTTGACGAATGGTCCGGCGCTGAAGCAGCGCCCTGGAGCGCGCGGCGACAACGGTCATCCAGCGCTTGAAGCAGCGCGTGCTGGACGCCAAGGGGCGCAGCGTAGCGAAATTCGACCTCTGGCCAGCGCACGCGCGCCCAGTTGAGCAAGGTGGGAATGTCATTTTTCTGGTGCCCCGCCGGCCCCAGGAAAAGCGGCGCCACCACGATCTGGCGATGGCCTGCTTCCACGCATTGCCGCACTGCTTCGGCGATGGGCGGCTCGCTGAACTCCAGAAAGCACGGGTAAAGCTTTGCAGGGACGCGCGTCTGCAGGATGTGAGCCAGGTGAAAAAACTCCTGGACGCCTTCCATATCCTGGCTGCCGTGGCCGATGAAAATCAGGGCAGTGGGAGAAAATTCAGGCATTGCGTTTTCCTTTGAACCTGTTACGTGCTGCGTGGCGCGTGGTGCATCGGCGTTGCGTCGGAGAATAGCCACAGGTCGGCGCCGATGCGTGCGCGCCAGGCCGGCGAAGCAAAAAATTCCCGAGGCGGGGCCACATGCACAACGCACCCTTCTTCCATGAGGGCAATTTTATCAGCCCAGTGGCGGGCGACGTCCAGCTCGTGCGTGGAGAGCACGACGGCGCCTCCTTCGGCCACGTGCTCGTCGAGGATCGACAACACGTTGCGCCGCATCCACGGATCGAGGCCGGACGTGACCTCATCCGCCAGCAAGACGGTGGGGCGCATCGCCAGGACGCCCGCCAGCGCCGCGCAGAGCTTCTGCCCGCCGCTGAGGGCGTGAGGCGGCTGCGCCAACAGATGCTCGATTCGGCAGCGCGCGGCGGCCCATTCGGCCCGCTGGCGCGCCTCCTGCTCCGATGCACCCGAATTCAACGGGCCAAAGGCCAGGTCCTGGAGCAAGGTTGGGGCAAAGATCTGCTCGTCTGGGTTTTGGAAGATCAACCCCACCCGGTTGCGCAGCGCGCGCAGCGCTGGCCTGGTGTAAGCGATCGCCTCCCCTTGCCAGCGGACGACGCCTTGCTGCGGGCGCAAGAGACCGTTGCCGTGGAGCAGCAAAGTGCTCTTGCCGGAGCCGTTGCGCCCCATGAGCGCAATTTTTTCTCCGGCCCTCACCTCCAGGGAGGCGCCGCGCAGCGCCGGAGCGTCGGCTCCTGGATAACGATAGTGGAGCGCCTCAAACGCAAGCAAGGGAGTCGTCGTCATAGACAGGCCAATCCGAGCAAGGTGGCAAGGACAAGGCAGGCTACAGCCGGCCAGGTCCAAGAGAGTGTGTAGGCGGGCGTCAGCATAGGCAGCGCGCCGCCTTCATAGCCGCGCGCCTGCAACGCCATCTCCATGCGCTGGCCGGAGCGCCAGCTTGCGGCGAACAACTGGCTTCCCAATGCCGCTGCGCTGCGCATCGTCGCTGACCAAGAGGCGTAGCCATTGCGGCTTTCCTGTGCGCGTTGCATTCGCATCAGCGTCTCCAAAAGCAAAAACACAGAGCGATACATCATCAGCGTCACATCGAGTAGCGCCGCCGGCGCGTGGAATCGCTGCGCTGCCGCCGCCAGCTCCAGGATCGGCGTCGTGAGCGCCAGAAAATTCATGGCGCTGGCGCAGGCGAAAGCGCGCAACAGCAGCGCGCCTGCTTGCGCCAAGGAGGCGGGTGTGACCGTCGCCGACCATCCGCCTCCCTGCCCGACCGGGCCGATTTGCACGGCCACGGCGACCACGCCGAGCGCCAGGAAAAGGCCCTCGGCTGCGAGCAGGCGCAACACAAAGCCAGGCGTGGCGCCGCCCCAGAGCAGACTCAGCCCCGCCATCCACAACAGCGCCGCCGCGCTCACCGCCGGTCGATCCAGAACCAGACAGAGCGCGATGACGGTCAGCGCAAAGGCGAACTTGTTCAGCGGATGCACATGGCGCAGCCGGCTGGCGTGCGCATAAGCGTCGAGTCGATGCATGAAAACCGTGTTTCGTGGGTTTGGACTGTGGCCGGACGGGCCATCCGATCACGCCGGAGGCGCGCCCCTCCGGCCTGTCGGAGCCGCCTCTTTCCGCCCTCGCTGCCAGCCGAAAAAGTAACCGATGAAGCCTGCGCCGATCGCCGCCTGCAGCGCAAAAAGCAGGCTTTCCGTCTCGCTTCCCGGCGGCTCCCACAGCGGTTGAAACCATGGCTCTACGTCGGGCGCAATCTCCTGGATGGCCTCCTTGGCGAGTGCGTCGGCGCCGGGGAACTCAGAGTTTTCGATCCAGAGCAACGGGGCGACGGTCAACAGCGCAAAGAGCGCAATCAGGGTCAAAACGATCCATGGACTCAACGAAGTCGAAGGTTTTGTGTCTTTCATGCGACATTCTCCAGCGCGCCCAAGGAGCGCAACTCAGCGGCGGCGTTGCTTTGCAAGGCGTTGAAGAGCAGAACGGTCAAGATGCCTTCGCTGATGGCGAGCGGAATTTGCGTCACGGCGAAGATAGCGCCGAATTTCATCAATGCGCCGATGAAACCGCTCGTTGCATCCGGGTAAGCGAGCGCAAGCTGCGCCGACGTGACCACGTAGGTGGAGAGATTCGCCAGCGCCGCGGCCAGGAAAACGGCGAGCCAGGGCGAGCGCTTGCGCATCATTCTCCAGACGCCCCACGCCACGAACGGACCGACGACGGCCATGCTGAAGGCGTTGGCGCCCAGCGTCGTCAATCCGCCATGCGCGATCAAGAGCGCCTGAAAGAGCAGCGCGATCGAGCCGATCACGCTCATCACCGCAGGGCCGAAGAGAATGGCGCCCAGGCCCGTGCCGGTGGGATGGCTGCTGGAGCCGGTCACGCTGGGCAATTTGAGCGCGCTCAGCACAAAGGTGAAGGCGCCGGCCACGCCGAGCATCATCCGGGTCTCCGGCCGCTCGCGCATGAGAAAGACCAGGCGGCGCACGCCCCAAATCCAGAAGGGCAGCGTCATGAGCCACCAAAAGAGCGCCCATGGCCACGGCAGAAATCCTTCCATGATGTGCATGGCGTGCGCCGGCTGCGTGGCCAGAAGGCTCAACGCGACGGTGATGGCGGCGATCTGCATGGTTCGTCTGCGCAACGAAGGTTTCGAGATCATCGTTTCTCCTTTCAGCGAGATCGGCTTAAAGCGTTCGACCAATCAAAAACGCCCGGTTGCGCGCCGGGCGTTTTCTTCGACAATCAGGCTCAGGCGAGCCGGGCGGTCGACATTTCTTTGCAATGCAATGGTTCGCATCTGCGCCCTCCCCCTCCAGCGCGCGCAAGGGGCAAGGGCTTCGCTGGGCTGGCGACCTGGCTGACGCGAAGGAGCGCCTTCACGATCACAGTTGCGCGGCAGCGCCGGATTTGCACCGGCTTCGCATTTAACGGCTGCATCTGATCGGATCTCAGGATTGCAGCCGCACCACAGCGAAAAAGAAACGGACAGATTGTTGATGCTTTTCCACGAGAGGGGCAACGGAATGCGTTTTCTGCATGCATCCCTGCGCCTCCCAACGGAGCACAGTTTACTTGAAGCTTGTCGCAGCGTCAAATTATCGGCGCAGGCGAGGGAGCGTCGGCCAGGCGAGCCAAGTTCGAGTTGACGCTGTACAGTGAGCCAGACTTGTGAGGGTGTGGGTGGGACAGAGGTGAAGGTTTTGCAGGCGATGTCGCACCGGAGGCGATGCCCTATGTCAGTGACAGGCCGTTTACTTCCGCTCTCGATACAAAACATATAACCCGCTGACGATCGTCAGCGCAGCGCCGACCCACGTCAGCCAGGTGGGAACTTCGCCCCAGATCAGGAAGCCCCACATGGCGTCGATGGGCAGGGCCAGGTATTCAAAGGGCGCAGCGACCGATGCCTGCGCCAGGCTGTAGGCGCGCGCCAGGAAATACATCCAGGCCGCCCACAGCGCACCCAAACCGGCCATGATGGCGAAGTCCAGGGGCGTGGGCAGCGCCCAGGGGCGCAGCAGAAAGGCAATGCTTGGATGCGCGTCTGGGGTCTCCCCCATCAGGACGGCCAGCGGCGCCAACGCAGCGGCGGCGACCAGGTAGACCAGCGTGCTGGAGTAGGCCATTGTTGCGCTGCTGTCGGTGGCGTGGAGCTTGCGCGTGACGATGGCGGTCAGCGCATAGAGCACGACGGAGATCAGCACGAAGATCGACCCTGGATTGAAGGTCGTAGAGCCGGGGCGGACGATCAGCAACACGCCGAGGAAGCCGACGAGCAGCGCCAGCCAGCGACGCCACCCCACGCGTTCACCCAGCAGGATGACCGATAGAAAGGTGATCATCAGCGGGCCGGAGTTGCGAATGGCGCCGACTTCGGCCAACGGCAGCGCCGCCAGCCCCATCATGAAGGTGGTGTAGGAGAAAAACAGAAAAAGGCCGCGCGTGAATGCAAGCCTGTGTTGGTGCGTCCTCGGCAGCCCGCGTCCGCCTTCATAGCGATAGAGCAACAACGTGAAGGGCAAGGCCGCCAGGCTGCGCAGGAGGACGATCTGCAAGACCGGATAGTCGTCGCTGATCCACTTCACGGCGACGGTTTGCAAGGAAATGGTGAGGAGCGCCAGCGTTAAAAAGCTGACGCCCCGCACATTGTCGCTGAGATTGGATATGAACTTGAGCCGATGCACGATGGTTGCCTTCATCGATTGCCTTCATCGCTCGAGGATGGGAAGGATCAGGCAGGACGGATGCGCAGCGTCGTGAAAGATGCGATTGACCGCCGGTTGATAGCGTTCGCGCGGTTCTTGGGCGATGACGCCGCCGGTGTTGCTGTTGCGGTCGAAGCGCGGAAAGTTGCTGCTCGACACCTCCAGCCGGATGCGATGGCCGGGCAAAAACACATTCGCCGTCGCCCACAGGTTGAGGCGCAGCTCGTAAATGGCGCCTGGCTCGAGGAGTTCAGGCGTCGTCAACGAGTTGCGATAGCGCGCCCGCAGGATGCCCTCCGTCAGGATGATGGCGCGGCCATCGGGATGAACGTCCACCAGCTTGCCCGTGAAGTCGGTGTCCGGCGCAGAAGACGCGACAAAGAGCCGCAGCTCAATCGGCCCGATGACTTCGACGGCGCGCTCCAGCGGCGGGGTGTCATACACCAGCACATCGTCGCGTTGCTCGACTTTGCGTTGGTCGCATGGCCCCATGGCATTGGCGCCGGGGAGGATCACCTGCCCGCCCACGGTTGGAACCGGCCGCAGCGGATTGTAGAGGTAGATATCCGACGGCTCATCGCCCGGCGGCTCGGTGGAGAGCCATCCGTCCCCGCGCAGGGAATTGGCCCCGCCGCGGCTGTGCAGGTAGTAGGGGCGATAGTGCGTGCCGGGGAGGGGCCAGTCCGGCGCCGTGCGCCATTCGTCGGCGCCCATGACGAAGATCATCACCGGCGGCTCTTGATCAACGCCGTTGTCCACCCCTTTTAGCCAGCGGTCGAACCAGCGCAGATGAATGCCCGGCAGGTCGATGGCCGCGCTGCTGGCGGCCGGGCCAAATTCGCGGTCGGGGAAGCTGCCGGTGAAGTTCATGTGCGTCCAGGGGCCGATGATGAGGCGCTGGCGGCGGGCTTCTTCGGTGGCGCCGCGGCGCTTCATGCCCATGTAGTTTTCGAGGGTGCTCCATAGGAAAATGTCATACCAGCCGCCGATGTTGAGCGCCGGCGCCATGATGCGGTCATAGCCTGCGCGGGGCGAGGCGGGCGTCCAGTAGGCGTCTGCGCTGGGATGCGCCAGCCATTCGTGGTAAAAGGCGGCGTAGCTGCGGATCAAGGGGTGCGAGGCCAGCGGAAGTTCATGCAACGCCGCCTCCACTTCCAGCGGGGGAGCTTCCACAATGGCTTCCCCGCGCGCGACGCGACGCTCGATTTCCGCCGGAACGATAGCCGCCGCCACCCAGCGGAGGTCGTGCAGCACTTTGGCGCCTCCCTGGTAAATACAGCCATCGTACAAATCGGAAAAGGTGACCGCAGGCGCCATGGCGCGCAAGGCAGGCGGCTGTTCGCGCGCGGGCAGCCATTGCGTGCAGCCGAGATACGACCCGCCGAAGGTTCCGATGTCGCCGCTCGACCAGGGCTGGGCGGCCGCCCAGGCGAAGGCGTCGACGCCGTCCTCCGTCTCTTGAAAGTGGGGGTTAAACTCGCCTTCGGACGCATAGCGGCCGCGCACGTCCTGGACGACAACGACGTAGCCCGCCTGCACGGCGCGCAAGATGTCGAAGTTTGTGCCGCCGTTGAGGATGGCGTCTTTGTTGTAGGGGGTGCGCGCCATGAGCACGGGCGCTGGCCCCGCCCCTTCCAGCCGATAAACGTCGGTCGCCAGCCGCACGCCATCGCGCATGGGAACCATGATGTTTTTCTCGATGAGAATCTTCGTCATCGTTCGCCCCTTTTGTGCATTTTATTTTGACTTCTATGTTTCACGACGTTCTTCCTAAGCGCCGAGCCAGGCCGGTTGGGGCGGAAGCGTGAGCGCAAAGCGTTTTTTGAGCCATGCTTCGGCCAGGTCGATCCAGGGTTCTACGTCTGGATTCATCTCCAGCAGCGATTCCGCCGAAGCCTGGTTAGCCAGACTTAAGCCATGCCTTCCTTCCTCGAAAATATGAACCTCAAAGGGTGCGCCCGCCTGGGCAAGTGCATGCGCCATGCGGGTGGTGTTTTCAACAGGCACCAGCTCATCTGTTGCAGTCGCCCAAAGAAAGATGGGCGGTGTATGTCTTGAGACGTGAAGGGCAGGGCTGGCCGCGTCGAGCATTTCTTTTGTGGGCGACTTTGCGCCGAAGAATGCGATGTTCGCTGCCTCTGAAATCGCGCGAGCCAGGGGGTCTGCGCGCTCGCGCATCATCAGGTGATAGTCGTAGAGTCCGTAGGCCAGGATCGCCGCCGCAGGCTTGAACGCTTCAGGCTCCTTGCCGAAAAATTCATGAATGGTCGGAGTGCGCCAGTACACGGCGTACATGGCGCAGTTGTGCGCTCCCGCCGAAAAGCCGCAGAGGATGATTTTCTCAGCGTCTACCAGCCATTTCTCAGCATGTTCGCGGATGACAAGGAATGCCTTGGCTAGATCTCGCATTGGCGCCGGATGCACGCATTGGGGATTGACAGGCAGGTTTTGGGCTTCTCCGCTGAGAGGTAAAATAAACGGCGCACCCTCGCTGTAGGTG